>Ga0099364_10012113_pt1 | contig 11677 bp, 10 predicted proteins | sample TergutTh196P3_FD_73070 | JGI IMG/M metagenome (GOLD analysis project Ga0099364, IMG submission 73070) | Microcerotermes parvus P3 segment gut microbial communities from Pointe-Noire, Republic of the Congo - Th196 P3 | ecosystem: Host-associated > Arthropoda: Insects > Digestive system > Gut ...
CGAGTTACGAAAAAATCACCCCCCTTAAAACGGAAAAAACTCCCTTCCAAACCTCAGAAAAAACTGCTTTCAAAACACCAGAAAAAACTGCTTTCCGAACATCGGTAAAATTACCTTACCATTCACACGTTTGCATAACAGAAAAATCTTTGCGTTAGGCGGGGAGTTGCTTGATGTATTGCCTGTAAGAGTTGACGTTTATGATATTCTAGAAATAATAACTCCATCCGCTATGCAAGAAAACATCATGAAAGAAGGGGTAATAATATATGACGCTTCAAGAAAAAGAATTTAGCGATGGTCGGGGTTTTCAATCACACCTTGCAGGCTGTTTTCTATGAAAATAAGCTCGCGGGATTGGATTTTCTCCGGCAATTTTTTAAAATCCGCAAGTAAAGGGTCGATAGACAAAAGAAGTTCTACCATACGCTCTTTTTCCATTACAATCTCTCGCCAATCGGCGACGTTTTTTATCCACAAAAGCAACTGTTCTTTAGCATAATTTATGATTTGACGCGCGTTTTTATAAAGCCCGAAGTGAGCGAAACACAAGTAATCATCAGTTGTGGTTACGCGAGATAATAAATCAAGGGATGACAAAGCCGCCTTGGCGTCGAACTTTGGCGGGGTGGTTGGACGCAAATACAACCCTCCCGTGTCAGGATAAGTCATTCCTGCGGCTTCTCCGGCGAATAACAAATGATTCGATTTGAACGGGATTCTAAATGATATATGGTGAGGCGCGTGTCCCGGGGTATCGAACACTTCGACGCCTTCAATTCCTTCCCCTTCGTTCAACAGCGCGTCGCTGGAGACGGGCAAAGGCGAGCCGTAAAGCTCCGCGATACTTCCTATATTAGAAATGCTGGCGTTCCAAATTCTTTCAGGCGATATCAAGTGTTTTCGCCCTTTTGGAGATACGAGCGTTTTTGCCCTATCGTATTTTTGCAATAGATGCCCAAGCCCGCCGGAATGGTCTAAATGAATGTGCGTAAGCAGAATATAATCCAATGAATCGGTTAACTTTGACAATTCGGCGACAAGGACGGGGATGGTGCTGGCAGGACCAGTTTCAACAAGGATTTTCCTCCCCAAATTGTCCACAAAAAACCAGGCGGAAATAAACTTTTCAAATCCGTCAACATTCTGAGGAAGGTCAATCAAAAAAAGCTCGTCGATAACCTCAAACGTTCTTTGCATTAAGAAATAGCCGCCCCCAGGGCTATAGAACAAAGTTTAGTCATTGAAGTGTCGTGTCTGCTTAGCATAATGACCGGTCTTGTCGCGCCAAGCAATACGCCCGCGCAAGTTGCGCCGGCAAAATATAGCATCGATTTGCCAAGCATGTTTCCCGACTCTATATCGGGAACAATAATTATATCAGCTTCACCTCCTACAACCGAGGTTATACCGGCGCTTACGGCTTTATCCTTGAAAATTGCCGATTCAAGCCCCATGGGACCATCGACGATGCAATCCTTAATATTGCCGCGTTCGTTCATTTTACAAAGCAGCGCGGCATCGTTTGCGGCTTTCAAAAGCTCAATTTCAATAGGGGTTTTCGCGTTATTTGCGGACGGCACCGCGTGAAGAATCTCCTCGGAAGCTCCTAAAATAGCGACTTTAGGGCAAGATACGCCAAGTTTGCGCAGACATGAAACGGCATTATTGATGATGGCGGCTTTAGCTTTGACATCGGGATACATATTCATGCCGCCGTCGGTGGTGGCAATAACGCGATTATTTAAGCGCGGAATAGAAGCAAACATCACATGGGACAAAAGAGATTCCCCGGTTTGATCGCGCAATCCCCATTCTTTATTCAGAACGGCTTTAAGGAGCGTGGCTGTTTTAATGAGTCCTTTCATGAGAAGATCGGCGTTTCCTGAAGAGACTGCGCGTACTGCCGCTTCCGCCGATTTTTCCTCTCCCGCCGCTTCTAACATTTCAAAGTTGTCTATGTTAACGCCAATTTTGTCAGCCATGGATTTTATTTTTGAAGACTCGCCGACCAACACTCCGGAAACGTAACCGGACGCCCTTGCCTCTTCGATAGCCGAAAGCGCGTCGTCTTCATATGGACAAACAACCGCAACTTTTTTCTTCTCTAATTCCCGCGCGCGCGCAAACAAGAAATCCAGACCGTAAAGCGCGCTCATGATTGAATTGCCCCCCTGACGTTCTCAGAATAGGATTTTACGCGTTCTTCGCCTCTTAAAACTCGTAGCGCGCCCTGCGTCAGCGCCAGCATTTCATCCTCTCCGGCGTAAATGAGGCAAGGCGCTATCCATCCTATCCTTTCTTGGACAAGCTGCAAAAACGCGCTGTCGTGAGATATTCCGCCTGTAAAAAGAATTGCGTCGACTTTTCCGCAAAGGCAAACTGCCTGGGCGCCAATTTCCTTTGCTACCTGCCACGCCATTGCTTTGTAAACGAGAGAAGCCTTTTTGCCCTTTTCTCCGCCCCCTTCGATCATTTTATTGACGGCGCGCAAATCGCTTGTCCCAAGATAAGCTGTTAAGCCAGACTTGCCGGCAAGCTTCCGCTTCAATTCCTGTTCTGTGTATTTGCCGCTGAAACATAATTCCACAAGGTTTCGCGCGGGCAGCCCTCCGGCTCGCTCCGGCGAAAACGGACCGCTATCGTTGCCGCCGCTTGTATCAATTATCTTTCCGGTCTTGTGCGCGCATATGGTGCATCCGCCTCCAAGATGAGCCACGACAAAGTTGGCTTCGTCCCATTTTACGTTTAAGTCCCGGGCCGCGCGACGTACTGTAGCTTTAACGTTAAGAGCGTGAACAAGCGAGAGTTTTTCAAGTTCGGGAAGACCCGATATCCTTGAAACATCGTCAAGCTCGTCAACGGAAACGGGATCGACAATATATGCCGGAAGCCCAAGCGGTGACGCAATAGCGCTAGCGAGTATTCCGCCGAGGTTGGACGCGTGTTCCCATGGTTTCATAACGCGCAATCGCGCCCTTAAAACATCGTCCACCGAATATGTCCCGCTGGGGATTGGGTCAATTATTCCACCTCTGCCGACCACCGCGGATAGTTCGGAAAATGAGCTTTCATGCTTTGAAACGCAATCATTGATAGATTTCAGCCTATATTCAAATTGATCGGCTATGTTTTTGAAAGGCGCCAGTTCGTCGCTGCTATGGCTTATATTCTCCTGCCATAATGGTTTTTCATCGTGAAACCATGCAATTTTTGTGCTGGTTGAACCGGGATTAATAGCGAGGATTGAGTACATGCAACAACACCCTCCTTATTAAAATCAAACTTGGCTTTCTGTTCCACTTATCAAACGTCTCAGATTTTCATGATGACGCAAAGTGGAAAGCAAAGCAAGCAGAAGCGAAAACACCGTAAAAGCTATTGGCGCCCTTAAAATCAAAAAGAAAAACGGAACGGTAAAAAGAGATAAAACGGAAGCCAACGACGCATAACGGGTAGTTCGCATTATCGCATACCAGACAACTCCGCCCATCATAGCGATGGCAAAAGAATTAAGCGGCCATAACAGTGCAATAACCCCATAACTTGTTGAAACTCCCTTACCGCCTTTAAAATTCAACCATACAGGATAGTTATGTCCCAAAACCCCCGCTAAAGCTATTGTGGAAAGTATCCATGGCGTGATTATCCCCGAAGCCATAGCGCCGAGCAGCCCTATGACTCCTTTTGTCATATCAACGATTGCGACAAATATTCCCCATTCTTTCCCCATTACGCGCCTTACGTTATTGGCGCCCACATTGCCGGAACCTATGGTGCGAATATCAATTCCTTTATAATATTTAACAAGAAGAAATCCCGTTGGAATAGACCCTAATAAATAAGAAAGAGCAATCCAGACTGCAACCTCTCTCAAACCAATACCTCCTTTACAATAGGGGCGGCATTCTGCCGCCCGCTTATTCGTCCCAACTTTTTACCCCCAAAAACTGAAAATCAGTCGATTAATCCGCTGATTCTGTCGGAAGCCTTTTTTATTCCGATGGCTACGAGATCCCTATCTTTTAGGGTATCCCATTTAATGTTTAAGACCAGCAGGAACAGCACTGAATAGCCGTCGACTCTCCATATTCCAACATTTTTCTCAAATGCGTCAAATATCTCCTGAAGCTGATTGACGCCCATATCGTCTTCTTCAAGGCTCTGCATAAACTTAACCACTTCTTCGAGCGTATCAATATCGGCGGTCTTAAGAATATTATACAAACTCTCAAAGCTGCCGCGTAAATAATCGGGCGAAGGAATAAACATAGGGAATCCCGCTTTTAGGGCCGCATCGCCCCAATTATCAAGTAATTCAGGTCTTTGCGAAAACCATTCATAAAGCTCTTCTATTGTATAAACGCGCGGAGCTTCTATTATTGGTTCGATAGTACCCGTTCGGCCAAAAACGTCCTCTTCCGCCATAGGGACTGGAAAAGCGGTTTTTGAAGTTTCATAAAGAGAAAGAAAACCTTCGTCAGCCTCCTCTAATAAAGAAGCTATTCGCACAAGTTTTCTTTCCATTTTCTTTTTAGTGCCGGAGTCGACATTAACGTTCACTTTAGGCAAAACGGCGGCCCATACTTCCTGAAGCATTGTCCTTATGTCCAGTTGAAAAAGCAAACCTTCGTACTTTCTCCATTCACGGAGCGCATATCGCTTTCCTGAAAGAGACAAAGTATAATACGCAGCGGGGTATCCGAATCTGAAAGGATCGTCCAATGTGTTTGCGGGAATGGATCGGCTGGAATCAATTGCAAATTCTTCAGATATGATTTGCTCAACTTTTCCAACGTCTTCCGGGAAACGCAATAGAACTCTAACTATCACGAAATCGGATATACTGCTATAAGCAGGATTAGTTATTCTTCCGGAAGTCCCCTTTAAAAGTTCCTCGGGAGTTTTCATTTTTGCTTCGATTTTATATATTTCTATGTCATCGCGTTCAATTAAATTCTGTACAAGGTTTTGCATTCGTTCCGAGAATTCCCTGTAAAGAGAATAGTTTTCGACATAAAACCTATCCAAACCATCAATCCTCTGATTATCCATTTACACCCCGCCCAAATCACATCAAAGTTAATTGAAAGTATAGCGTATATAACGCATATTGCAAAGCGTTAATGAAAGGCTTTTTTAATATTTACGCATAAAAAATTGAAAAAATCTTTAATCATGCCAAAACCATCGCCATAAACCCTGTAGGGGAAGACGTTTACAATTTACGCAGAACGGCGTCCCCTACCGAATAAACTTACCATGTCCATCGAAATATAGAACCACAGGACGACCGTTAGCTTCCCCTACCTGCCCCTCAGAGGGCTTCGCCGCCCGCCCAGACAACCGAAACGTATTGCCTACCACAGGACTTGTAGGGACATCGCCCCCCCAGGGGGCTTGTTCGCCCGCCCAGACAACCGAAACGTATTACCCGCCCACAGTGTAGGGAAATCGCCCCCCAGGGGGCTTGTTCGCCCGCCCGTTGCGTTTAATACGGGACTTTATTTACCGCCTTTCCAAAGGCCGTGTTTATTACAATAAGCGCGTGAGGAGTTTGCCCAGCCTTCTCCAAAAGTCACTTCAGGAGCTTGCCCTGGTTCAAGAAATTCGATTCCGTACCAATTTGCATTTTCGTCAGAAGCCTCAATCCATTCAATGTAATGATCAGGATCCATAGGATGATCAACGCTTCCAACCTTGATTTTTCCTTCGACAAATACTGGAATATGCTTTTCTTTGGCGCCTTCAGAAGTATTCTCAACAAGTTTGATCATCGGCGCCTCGCAACAAGAAAGCACTCCGCCGCCAATGCGCAGTACTTCCACAATACTACCGCATTTTTCACACTTAAATACATCTAATCTTTTCATAACCAGTCCCTCCTCCAGATTAAAATTCAGCATAAATTATAACTCAATAAAACACAATTTACCGCGCGAAATAGAAAATAATTAATCCCCGCTTATGATTCTGTTTAAGTCGACCGATACTAAACTAAAAGGCTGAAAGAGTGGATATATTATGAAGACATTTTCGCTTCTCATAAAGGTTTATGTAAGTTTGCTTTTGTTTGCGATTTTTTTAGGTATATGCATTCCAGCAAGCGCAAGCAATTTAAAACATAGCGTAAGCGAAACCGATCCATGCGATAGCGATTTTCCGCTAATGGATAATAAACGCTTTAGTATAAAACTTTTTCCGGTAATAAACAAAACGGATTTTCAAGTTTGGGAAAGCAAATATTATCCATATAGCATATTGGAAAAAAAAATCAACGAGTATCTGGAAACGCTTTTTATGGATAATCCCAGAATGGACGCGGAGGTGCTTGACACATTCGGGATGAACCGTTGGCTTGCTTCCCCGAGACGGGGCGGCGATATGGCGGCGCAAATTGAAATATATAACGCGCATATGAAAACGAGGGATAACGTCCTTGGCAACTACGACACTAACGCGATATCCATGCGGGTGAGGGTTTACGATTCGATAAACGGCGAAAATTTTGCCGACCAGCCTGTTCATGGAAAAGACAAGCGTTATACGTTCGCTCCGTCGGAAGGGCAACTTTTCTATCTGGACTCGATGATAAGCCTTCCGATCCCATTTGCCGACGGGCTGGATTTGTTGGGGCTCACGAAATCAAAATATAAGGGGCAAAAAATGACATACCCCACGTGGGCGCAATTCAACGAAACTTCAACATGGCAAGCGTTTAAAAATGCGACCAAGGCGGCGCACAGGCAAATAATGATGCAGACGTCAGGCGCAATAACTCGCAACAGCGGCGGATCCGAAATAGCCGCCACGTTGGCAGGCTCTTTTACTTCCGCTATTGGAAGAATAATATCTCCAACCGCAAGCTCAACGCGCCGAAACAGAGAATACATAATCTCGCTGGGCGAAATGGACGCGGTATCAGTAGGAGACGTCTTAGACGTAATAAGGAGCGATACATATATAACGGTCGATCCAGAGAGACCGGTGGTAGTGATACCAAAAGAAATAGGCAAGGTAAGGGTTAAGTGGGTGCAGGAAAGAGAAGCTATAGTGACGGTAACTCAGGAAAAGGACAAAAAAGATCCGATCCAACTGAAGGACATAGTAGTAAAAAAATACGCCCGTTAACTAAAACAGGAGTAAAAAAATGACGAAACATATGAACATGAAAACAAAAATTACGCTTATTTTTTGCATTATAGCAGCGCTGCTATTTATAAACATAAACGCGGCGCACCCGGATGCTCCTGGGGTCTCCGATCCGGGAAAAAGGGTCCCTGCGCGCACCGCAAAAGCGGCTACGCAAAAGAAGGCGCGTCCTGTAAAAAAGGTTTCAAGACCAAAGGTCGTTCAGCCCGCGCGTCCGGCGCCGAAACAAGTAGTGGCGGTGAATCCTTTGAATGAAGCCGTCGCGCTTATTAAGCAAGAGAAGTACAAATTAGCGCTGCGCTACATTTTATGCGCGGCGGAGGCGCAGCCAAAAAACGCGGACGTATGGTATTGGTTTGGCGTATGGTGCGATAAAACGGGAAACTTTGCAAGCGCGCAAAAGTATTTCACTAAAGCGCTATACATCGACCCGAATTATCCGGCGCTGACCCGCGTAGTGGTCTACCCGAACGACCCGTATGGAAAAAATCCGCTATGGGACGCGATAAGACCGCCCGCTATTGAGGCTATTTACTCAACCGGCGAGGTCACTATAGGCGAGCATTACCAGCCCGAGTATGGCGACTTAACGCCTGAAACGCCTGTGTATCAACCACCCGCGCCATAAATAAATACTGTAGAGGACGTATGAATGAAAACGAAAATATCGCTATTTTCAATAATATTAATAACGCTATTGGCGTCAACAATTGGAATTTCTACAGCCAAGGTTTACGTAGCCGAACCTTATCTGGTTCAGCAACCGGCTTATGCGGGGATGACATTTTACGTATACAGGCCGCATGGAATAGAAAAAGGATGGTGCGTAACGTTTGACGGATTTGCCGTAACGCAAGTTGAAGGAAAAATATGGGTATATGGGACGATGCAGTCGGGCGAACTGACGAAGACAGGCTACGTGGTTGGTTCGGTGAATCCGGCGCTTGCGGGAATTATCCCATATTTCGGCGCCGAGAGCGCATATATCGCGCGGGATACGGAGATCATTCTGACGAGTCAGCCCTATGGCGCCGCGCCGGGGCAAACGGCAAGGCAGGCTTACATACCCGACTGGTCGGTCAACCCGTCGTTTTTGGCAATAACAAATTGGAAAAGTTCGGTCGACAGGATTGGAATATTGCGTAAATACAACATTCCAATGGCGTGGAAAGGAGATAATCCAACCGTAATCCATGCATGGACGGGCAAAGGGTGGACGCAATTGTATACGCATGGCGAAAGTCTAACCGAAACAATAAGAAGGAGTTTATACAGACTGTTAAGAATCAGGGAAAAAGGCAGGCAACACCGATGGTATGCGGAAGACATACCGATAATAATAGAAAAAACAATAGGCTGGGGATATCTATGGATGGGCGAGATTTATATAAAGAATTAATAGCGAAAAATATTTTGCGCACTTACGAGCAATATGAAAACAATTGGAACGAAGGAGCAAAAACCAAGTTCCATAAGCGCAAAAAGCAAAAGAAATTCAAAATCCACAACGACTAGGTGGTGGTCGGGCGCAAAATTGTCGCCGTAGGGGGCGGCTTTCTATCGCGCGCTATCAACCGAAACTATCTAGCTAGCGGACGCCCGTTAGGAAACGCCCCGCATGGCGGCATATACGGTCTTGTATTGGTCGAACGTCGCGTATGTCTTGTATTGGTCTGTCGTTGTGTATGACGATTGTATTGGTCGACGTTGCGTGGTCTTGAATTGTTGTCGTTGTGTATGACGGTCTTGCATTTGTCGGGCGTTTCGTATGAATTGTAGGGGGCGGCGTCCTCGACGCCCCGCATGGCAGACGGATTCCGTTAGGGAACGCCCCGCATGGCGGACGTATGGCGGTCTTGTATTGGTCGAACGTCGCGTATGATGCTTGTATTGGTTGAACGTCGTGTTTGACGATTGTATTGACTGGGCGTTGTGTGGTCTTGTATTGGTCGACGTTGTGTATGAATTGTAGGGGGCGGCGTCCTCGACGCCCCGTAAACGGATTTACCATCGCCGGTCGGCGTCGCGTATGACGGTCTTGTATTGGTCGAACGTCGTGTGGTCTTGTATTGGTCTGTCGTTGCGTATGAATTGTAGGGGGCGGCGTCCTCGACGCCCCGCATGGTAACCAGGTCCTAAACATAGCAACAAGGGTTTTCAACCCAAAAAACAATTTTTCAATAGAGCTTGTAAAAAAAACGAATCAATCTAACGCAAAAGGGAGGTGTTATAACGAAAAAAAATACTAAAAAAATCAACTGAAAAGCGAGAAGGCGCTCTTCGGAAGATCAAAGTTTAACTAAAGGGGGTGTGAGTGCAAAAGCGGCGAATGAATAGCAAGAGAGCGCTTGCCAAAAGAGTTTAGTATGGTACGGACAGTTTTTTGGATTACATGAAATTTAATAAAAAAAAAGGATGTGTAATAATGCGAAAAATCTTAAATGTATTGTTAATCTTGCTATTCACGATGCTTATGTGCGGAACAACCGCGTTTGCGGCGCCTTCTGTAACCTTTATTCCAGAAGATTCAACTATTTTAATTGAGCAAGGCAAAACACTAACCCTCGAAGCAGTGCCTGATGGTTATGATTATAAGACAGTTGAGTGGAAGTCAGATAATACCAATGTAACAGTTAGTAACAGTGGAACTCTTAAAACCACGTTAACTGCAGTTGGCAAAGTAGGCGATACATCAACAATCACAGTAACATTAAAGGGTGATGCTCCATCACCATTTGATACAACAATTACGGTAAGAATCACCCAACTGCCGCCGCCAGCGATCACTACGGAATCGTTGCCGGACGCTTTTGAAGGAGTAGACTACGAAGCGACAATTGTAGCGACCGGTGATTCAGGGTTGTTTAGTTGGGTGATTCCTTCAGGAAGTCTGCCAGTAATCAATGGCTTAGAACAAGTTGGTTTCGTCGGCGCCAGTACAACTATTAAAGGTAAACCAACAGCGGATGCAGTAACTGCAAGCCCGATTACATTATCAGTAACAGCGCAGGGTACAGTAGAAAAAGTCGAGAAGGATTTCGAAATCAATGTTTATAAGCAAGTAACTAAAATAACGATGGTTGATGAATTAGTTTTGGATAGTGGCGATAATTATACTTTTACAGTAGCTTCAATAACAACTGTACCAGTCGTAGCAAATGATGTTCTGTTATGGAGCAGTAGCAACGAAGAAATCGTAACAGTCGATGAAGATGGCATAGCAACGGCTAAAAAAACAGGAACCGCAACCATCACTGCAATGGCGAGACACGACGATAAAGTTTTCGATACATGTGAAGTCACAGTATTAATACCTTTAGTTCCTGGTGGTATAACAATATTTGCCGATCCTCTTGGAATTAGCGGTAATTTCAGTGTTACTGCTAAAGATGACAACATTACTCTGAGAGCGGAATTTAACCCTCCAGATACTACAAGTACGGATTTAGTTTGGAGTACAAATGATTCACTGGTTGTTTATGTAAATCCTGCTACTGGAAGAATAACTCCTGGTAATATCGGAACTGCGACAATACATGCTAATATAGAAGGGGTTTCACAAGGAAATGTTGTTATCACCGTTGGTAATAGAGTTAATGTAACCGACATTGATTTGTTGCCGGAAGCGTTGTATCTTTATGAAGGCAGCGTTGCTACCTTGTCGTATGAAGTGATACCTCCAAACGCAACGAGTAAAGATTTGACATGGAGTAGTAGCAATGTGGCTGTAGCGTCAGTTGATCAGACAGGCGTTGTGAAAGGCATTTCATCTACAGTTGCGAGTGGACAGGCAAACATAACAGTAACAGCAGATCCGGATGGCGCTATACCAAAAGTCGTTACATTTCCTTTAATTGTCGGAACAAAACCGGCGATAGCTGTGCCGTCAGCAGACTTAAAAATTGACGCTATGCTTCCGCCCGGATTTGAAAAGGCTGATTTGGTAATACCTATAACAGATGATGCTGGACAAATAACTGCAATTACAAAAACTTTAGGTATTGTTGTTGGAGATTTAGACTTTAGCCCTACAGATCCAATAGTCCTTAAAGACTCCAGTACGGAAGATTTCATTGAGGAATTGTTTGGTACGACTGTTAATTACGACTATACTCCATTGCCGGTGTTTCAAGCCTTATTAAAAACTCCTGGAAATACTGCGGCAGTAGCGTTCAATATAAAAGGGGAAGACCTTCTAGTTGAAAGACCTGAAAATGTAAAGCTTCTTAAAGTGCTTGAAACTGATGGTACACCAGCTCACGCGGAGCTGGACTTCTTCACCTACGTGGGGACGGCGGCGGAATTCGCCGATAAGACATTCACCATTTTGGACGCGACTACCCACGCTATTCATACGGATGATATAGACCTTGACCCCACCCCCTACGTACTGCTTGTCATGATTCAGGACGGCGAAAAATTTGACCTTGATGGATTTGAGAATGGAGTTGTATGGGACCCTGCTGCGCTCATCAAGATTGAATTAGATGACCTAGAGGTTCGCGCAATCAGAGAAGACGGCGTT
>Ga0099364_10012114_pt1 | contig 11676 bp, 6 predicted proteins | sample TergutTh196P3_FD_73070 | JGI IMG/M metagenome (GOLD analysis project Ga0099364, IMG submission 73070) | Microcerotermes parvus P3 segment gut microbial communities from Pointe-Noire, Republic of the Congo - Th196 P3 | ecosystem: Host-associated > Arthropoda: Insects > Digestive system > Gut ...
GATAATCAAAATGTCGCGAATGTAGCTGCTTTATTGGAAAATTACCGCTGACAAGTTGCCGAATAACAGCGTTACATGCTCCGGAGGCATCACAAACAAGAAAATGGCAGAAATGATGAACAGAATGTTGAAATCGGATGCCATTATGAGCCTAAAGTTTGAAGGGGACGTTCTTGATACAGGAATAAGAGCGGCTTGTAAAGCAGTAATTTAACTTATATTATTTTAGGAGGTTAACTATGGAAGAAGCAATAAGAATTGTTACGCAACGATATTATTTTGAATTTGTGTTTATAGCAGCCGCCCCGGTGGGTTTGGCAATAGTCTTGATAATGACGATTGCTAAAATGCTACACGAAGCCAAGTGTCCTGAAGTTGTCCCCGGCGATAAGACTTTAATCGGGATAATGGCTAAAATATTTCGTGGAGCAATACCTGCTTATATAGTAGGAATTATTATACTGTCTGCACTAATTAGTCTTTCTGCGTGGGCATCTATTCAATATGTAAAGGATCTAAATTATATAACAAATAAAGAGTTTTGCAGTTTTATCGGAATAGTAGACGAAACAGTTGATAGTAGCGATGGGAACTGGCCGACAGTCGCTTTTATTGACAGTAGCACGGGGGAAATAAGGGAGATTAATATTCGAGAAATCAAAATGGAAAAAGGCGATAAATATATAATTATTTATCTTCCAAATACACTAAAAGGTTATTGCGTAGAGAAAATTGAATAATGACAGCCTGTAGAGATTTGTGTGTGGTAGGAGAATTTCACCAATCCACAGCATCCCTTACAGTGTAGCACACTCGCCCTTGGAGAGGGACGTTAATAACTACTAGTCTATAATACGAGGAGATTTATGGCGAAAATTTCTTATGAAGTAATCATACCATCAAATCATAAAATCAGACCCACGGAACTTGATGCCGCACAAATTCTTGCTAACCACTTTAAGGCTTCTGTAAAGGTTTTATGCCCGGCAACAGGGTATATGCAAAAATCGGCTGATTTTATTATTGATGACATATCTTATGAGTTAAAATCCCCTACAACTTCAAAAATAAGTAGTATTGAGAAAATTATTCGTTTGGCTTCAAGGCAATCCGGAAATGTTGTTATAGATATGCGGAAGACCAAAATTACTGAAAAAAGAATGATTGAGCTATGTAATGATCGATTAAAAAATATTAAGAGACTTAAGAAAGTGGTTTTAATTGTAAATAGTAAAAAAGTTCTTGAGTTTCGCAAATAAATATGATAATATACTCTCGAAGAGACCGCAAAACCCAGCAGGGTTGCGAAAGGAGTACTTCATTTATCGGGACAAGGTTCATATCGAATCTTGTCCTGTTTTTAATTGTCCGCATAGCACGACCGACTTCCGAAGGCCGCCACGGGCAATCAAGCCGATGGAGCGCGACAAGCCTGTCTTGGACGTTCATACCACTACCGCATTTGAATGTGGAACCCATCAAAACCCTGATTCGGCCTTGCCGTACCTTTGACAGCAGTTCCTTGCGTTTAGTTTCAGTATCAGCAGAATGTATAAATGCAATTTCATCATCCGGTACCCCTTTGGCAATGAGCTTATCCCTCAAATCTGCATATACGCTAAAAGTACCGTCATTTTTCGGGGTTGATAGGTCACAAAAAACCAACTGAGTAAGCCTTTTATCCATGCCATCTTCCCAATGTTTGTAGATGTTGTCGCAAGCTGATGTTGTTTTGCTCATTTCATGGTCGGGGAGCATTGTGTTCATCAATCGCTGATCTAAGGCGAGTTTCCTGCCATCATTTGTGATGCAGAGCATATTATCGACACTGGGGTCTACCTCTTTGTCCCTTACACGGTCAGCACGTTCCCCAAGTGATTCTACCATCTCTAATTGCATATCGCTTGGGGTTACAACAACATTATGAAAGTTTGCTTTAGGCACGGGCAAGTTAAGCGAATCAGCGGTCTGAATATCGGCCACTTCTTTGAACATTGACATTAGCTCCGGCAGGTTAAAGAACTTGGCGAATCGTGTTTTTGCCCTGTACCCTGTACCTTCGGGGCTAAGCTCAATGGCTGTTATAGTTTCCCCAAAAGTGCTCGCCCACTCGTCAAAATGGACTAACCCGCTTTGCTGCAACCTGTCATATTGCAGGTATCTTTGTATTGAGTATAATTCAACCATGCTGTTGCTCACGGGGGTACCGGTTGCGAATATAACGCCCCTACCGCCTGTTTCTTTATCAAGGTAACGTGTTTTCATGAACATGTCGCTTGATTTCTGCGCATCAGTTTGGGCAATGCCACCGACATTACGCATTTTAGTGTAAAGGAATAAATTTTTGTACCCATGCGACTCGTCTACAAACAGCCTGTCTATGCCTAATTCTTCAAAATTCATAAAGTCATCTTTACGGGATTGGCTGTTGATTTTGTCCAATCTGAGCTGTAACGATTTCCGGCTCTTTTCAAGCTGTTTGACCGTGAATTTACCGCCATCGTTTTTCTTTGCTACAGCTATGCCTTCAATCAAGTCATCAAGCTGTGTTTCAAGCATATCCCGTTGGAACTCCAAGCTCATGGGTATTTTCTCAAACTGGGAGTGCCCTATAATGACAGCATCAATGTCGCTTGTGGCAATACGGGCGCAGAACTTGCGCCTATTTTTTGGTTCAAAGTCTTTCTTTGTGGCTACAAGAATGTTTGCGGAGGGATATAGCTGCAACCATTCCGCAGCAAACTGCTCGATGATATGGTTTGGCACAACGATCATGCTCTTATTGCAGAGGTTGAGGCGCTTCATCTCCATAGCTGCGGCTACCATTTCATACGTCTTGCCGGCCCCTACTTCGTGTGCGAGCAAGGTATTCCCGCCATAAATAATGCGCGCTATTGCATTGACTTGATGTTCCATCAATGTAATTGCGGGGTTCATGCCTACAAACTTAATGTGGGAACCGTCATACTCCCGAGGCCTAAATGAGTTGAACTTTTCGTTGTAGATGCCACACAATAAATCCCGCCTTTCGGAATCTTTCCATACCCACTCAGCAAAAGCTGATTTGATTTGCTCTTGCTTCGCTTGGGCTATCATGGTTTCCTTTTTGTTGAGGACTGCGGTTTTCTTCCCATCCCCATCTTCGATATAATCAAAGATACGGACATCACGGAGGTTCAATGTTTCCTCCACTATTTTATATGCATTAGCCCGGCTTGTGCCATAAGTGTTAAACGCTTTAATGTTATTGCGATCATAGTTTTTGTTCTCTATACCCCATTCGGCAGTTTTCTGAGAGTAATTAACCTTAATCTGCCACCTTGCATAATTTGGGGTATCTAAAAGTTCAAACAAGAATTCTTGCACTACCGGGACAGGCAACCAAGTAGCGCCTAACCGCACTGATATTTCTGAAGCTGATAAATCTGGTGGCTGTACCGCTTCAAGCGCATTTACGTTTATGTCGTATCTGCCATCGGGGAATGCGGCTTGCGCTTTTTTAGCGATAGCGAGTTTCTCACGGACATTTCCGGACAAGTATTCCCCTGCGGTCAAAAACTGCGAATCCAATGGCTTTGATGTGCCGATGTCAAAGAATATTACGCCTTCAAGCTCTGTTATGAGGTCGTCAAGGGATTTGCCTGTAATTTCCGACATATACTCTAGGTCAACTTTGGCTTTTTCCCCAAGCGATACCGCAAGTGCTTCCGTAGCTGTGTCCACATGGGTTATTTCGACATTAGGGCGAATTGTGCGTTTTGTGAACATATCAGCTTTTTGCTTTAGGTTGCCATCTTCGTCAAGTATTTCTAAAGCACCCAGCAATGGGTAGCTGCTATCTGTGCCAAAGGCAGAAATGTTTGCCCTTGAACTGATTAGCCCATACTTTTTTGTGAAGCTGTCATATAATCGGTTTAGCTTTGATTGCTCTGATTTGATATCATGCTCGGGATAATCCTCAGCTTGATACTCTATGAGGGTGCGGACAGAGTCCCGTATTCCTATCATGCCTTTAATACGGCTTTCGGCTGTTGCGGATAATGAGCATAGCTTCATTCGGCTGTCTTCACGGAAGTATACATTGCCTTCATGGACAGCATAACTAAAGTTGCGGACTGATGGGTCGGCAGGGATGGACTCATCTATGTCTTGCTCATCTTCATCAATCTCATATTCAATGATTTCAGCGCGGATGTTTTGTATCGCTTCATCCAACAGGTCGGATAATTCACGATCCGGGTATGGTTTGCAAGAGTAATTGCTCTCGTTGCCATACATTCTGACTCCGCTTTCATTAGTCATAGTACCGAGAATCATATCGGGGTTATCTACAAAATAACCGTTGAGAGGAATACCATCTTCAGTTTGCGCTAAATGTACCCAATCAGGCTCTATATCTGTAACTCGGTCACGCTTTTGTAAAAAGATGATGTCTGTGGTCACTTGAGTCCCGGCATTTGCCAAAAATGCGTTATTCGGCAATCTTATTGCACCAAGCAACTCCGCTCTTTGTGCGATGTACTTTCTGACAGATGGGTTTTTCTTATCCATTGTCCAGCTTGAAGTGACAAAAGCGATTACCCCGCCGGGCCTGACTTTATCAAGTGTTTTAGCGAAGAAATAATCATGGATGTTGAATTTGAACTTGTCAAACTTCTTATCGCTGACGCCATAACCGCCAAAAGGCACATTCCCAATGGCAAGGTCGAAGAAGCTATCAGGCAATGCTGTGGTTTCATACCCCTGTATTGCGATAGAGTTCTTCTGGTATAGCTGCTGCGCAATCCTCCCGGTGATAAGGTCAATTTCAATGCCATACATTTTGCTGTAGCTCATGCTGTCGGGAAGGAGCCCTTGAAAGTTCCCGATACCACAACCGGGGTCAAGAATATTCCCGGTCTTAAATCCCATGTTCTCAATAGCTTTATACATAGCTTTGATAACAGTAGGACTTGTGTAGTGTGCATTGAGCGTACTGGCTCTGGCTGCTTCGTATTCTTCCGGTGTAATGGAGTTAATAAGTTCCGTGTATTCCTTAACCCATGATGTATTGTCGTGGTCAAATGCTTGTTGCAAACTGCCCCAACCTACATACTTTGACAATACTTCCTGTTCCTCAGAGTTTGCTAATCTGCCATCAAGCTCCAACTCTTGCAGAAGCTCTATCGCATCCATATTCGCTTTAAACTTTGCTTTAGATCCACCATGTCCGAGATTATCATCTGTAATCTTGAAGTTGGTACGCTCTGACATTGGGGCATTTGGGAAGGCATCAAAATAGTTTGCACGGGATGGTTTCTTCTTTTGTTCCCAAGCTGGCGTGTAAGGTTCGATATCGGGCGTTGCTTCGCTAATTGGCACGGGTACAGGTTCGGGTACAGGTTCGGCTGTTGGTTCAATTTGCTCAAAACCTTCAGTGCCTAATTGCGGATTTAATTCACGCTCATCATTTGTAAGCTCATCTTCGATATAATCTGCTATATCTGATGGTTCATCCCCATGCCCGCCTGCATGATGGTATTCCTCAATACTGTCCTTTATTACCTCATCAGAGCAAACAATGCCACGGTTTTCCAGCTCATCGCGGATTGATTCAACTAATGTGAACTGCTCACGGGGGCTTGGCTCCGATGGGGTTATATTTTCCACTCTGACAAGAAGATGGTTGTTCATTGGGTTTTCTGCTATCTTCTTATCAAATTCATGGCGGGTCATTTCAGTATTAAATATAGGGAACTCGGGATTATATAGAGTTACTGTGTTTTCGTCAAAAGATAGCACTTCATGCTCTTTCGAACCGATGTATACAGTATCACCCTTTTTATATATATGCTGATATCTGGCTTGAACGGGTGGTTCTTGCGCAGCAGTGCCATCTGTGATTGAATCGGGGATAATTATTGGCGCTGACAGTGCAGGGAATAATGCAAAAGTACCATTATGGTATGCAGTTAAATCTGACACGGCTTTCTTCATGCCATCATAGTTGGATGCGCTGTCTGCTATGCCATCAAATGCAGATTGCACAACAGAAAGCATTTCCGATACTAACTCTTTTGATTCCAGCTTTTGCTTTATTATTTTTGTGGCATCATAGAAATCAGCGCCATAAGGGTATGGACGCATGACATCGCTCGGCATACGATGATAAGAGTGAAATATTTGCCTCGCCAGAACGTCCTTTTCATATTGCGGTATGGAGTCAATTTCATGCTGGCTTAAATACCGATTATTTGCAATCAGTTCGCCAATGCGCTTTGCTACCTGCGTCCAAGTAAGCACAATGTTAGCATAAGGCATACGGTTATGTTCACGGCTGAAAGATATGCCTTTGCTGTCATGGTTTTCGCTATACCCAAGCCTACCGCTTCCACCTGTGCCATACTCATCTTTTAAGAAGTCGATATTTTCTTTTGCTGAGGGTTTATTAATAAAATGAAGATAAATACGAAACTTGCTATGCTCAGTGTTGCTGCCACCAACAAGCAAAGCGTCAATCTCATCTTGAGTAATGAAATGCGGTTTTGTTGTAGCAATAGGGCCTGATGCTTTAAACTCCAATGGCTCAATATCTAAATCACGGAGTTTTGACATTGCTTCATACATCATTCCAGATGCCGAACGGAATCGGAACACTGAATCGTCTTGTTCGTGTTTTTCTGCTAACGCTTCAAAGTCTTTAAGGATGATTTTACGTTGCTCCGGTGATGACAATATTTGCGCTAAATCTTCTGTGCCATCCGGAAAACCACTACGGATATCATCTTTATCCCAAAAGGGGAGTTCTACGCCATCCTGCCTGTCACGATGTATATGCCAAATGCTTTCAGCCAATGATTTCAGTTCGTTGCTGTCTACCTGATCCAACTCGCCTTGATTTACATATTGCCCTACGTCCAGCAGTTCCCTAATGCGTGTGGCTACTTGCTCCCATGAAACATTTACAGCATCAGGGCTATTGACAGTATCCCCAATTGCAAGGGTCATTCCGGTATTCGTAAACCATGTGGAAATACGGGTTTCATTGAAAATAAAACCTTTCCCCGCTATGCCATACTCCTTTTGCAAGAAATTGGCATTGTCGGACATGCTGCGGTTCTTCTTAAAGTACGCAACTATACGGAGAGTGCTGTTTTCTTCATTCCCGCCATTTCTGAGTATGGTGTCAAAATTCTGTAATATAATGCTGTTTGAAATAACATCAGAAAGCGAAGAAACGGAAGCTATTGCCTCCGCCCCTTCAATCGTTCTTATCTGTTCTTCAACAGTAGGGAATTTTAGCTGTAAATCAGGTCGCTCAGTATCGTCTCCTCCACCCTGTTGCGGATGTTTGTCATCTTGCTTATCCAAGCCATCATGTTGTCCTGTTTGAGCTGTTCCGTCACTCCCTCTAGCTTCGCCATCTGTGCCGTCTGGAGTTCCAGCCTGCTCATCGCCGATTCTTCGATTTCCAGTAGGTGCGGGTTCAACTTGCCGCTCATCAACAGGCTGCTGAATAATCCCTTGCGGTGCTTCTGTAGGTAATTGCGGCGCATCAATCCGTACCTGCCAAGTTCTACTTCGGGTTCTTCGGGGAGCGTCAGATCGGGTATCATGTATCCGTTCACTTCGCTGTATGTCAGTTCCATTTTCAAAACTCCTTTCGCTGTTTTCAATTTTATTATAATTTGATGCTGTATTATCTGCAAATGTGCGAATTTGCTCTTGCTTTTGCAGTTCAAGGACTGTGGAGGCTATTTCCTTTAAAGCCATCTTGGAAATGTCGCCTATTGCAGAGCCTAAAATAGATACTGTTTCCTGTGTATTAAAATAACGTATGTTGTCAAACGCATCTGCTTCCAAAAAAGGCTCCGGATCTCTTCCGCATCTGTGGAGTATTTGATAAACAACAGAATCATATATGAGTTTTTCGGTTATATCGTTACGGTCAATATCATCGAGATTGCTTAACTGACTTCCATCTATGACATATTCCAGTTCCCTCATATAATCCGCTATATTATCATCTACTGCATAATCAACAACAGTTTTAACAGCACGGTCAAGGGTTCCTTTGTCCCAAAACTCCCCAAATGTAGCATCAAGTGTTTCGATAATATGCGGCTCATACTCCGGTTTTACATTCCATATTGGTACAGGACGGGAAAAACGTCCTTCATGCGTATCGGAAATATCAAAGTAATATTTGAGCTTGCGTTTATTTGTGGAACCGCTATCTACAACTGTAATTCCTGTTGCGCCTTTGTTTACCCATCTGCCGAAATATTTGTTCCATTTATCCAGTTCTAGAACTGCGGTAGCTTCCGGTTTTTGCGCATACACAAGTATCTGCTCATCAAATGATAATTTATAGTTATAGCTTGCAGAGCGTAAAAACTGCTGCCAATCTTTTGGGGATTGGGTAATGCTTTTTATTATATGCTCATACATTGTTGTGATTAGTTGCAATTTACTTACTGCCATTAGTACCTCCGTTTCCATAACCTGAAGTTGGTTAGGCTTTTAACGTGCATCACGGTTGCGTTCTCGCTGTCGCCATAGTTCTAAGGCTTTAACGATAGTGTCCTCAATCTTTTGAGAAGAAGTGCCTTCGGGGAAGAACTTGCTGATACGTTCTCTGGGTATCTTAAACTGTTCCTTTTGATTAGGTTTTTCTTCCGACATTATTGACAAGATGACATCTTCGTTTAGCCTTCCCTCTTTGGAAAACTGCTTCATTTTAATCGCCTGCGCTAAAGAAGGGGTGATATCATCATACTGCATTGTTTCAAATAATGATTGCTGTTGCTCTTTAGGTAGATACGACAATTCCACAGCAGGCCGGAATGCGATTTTACCCTCATCAACCATTTGTAATACTTGTGGATTCAATTCGGTAAGGCGGATATAGCGTTGGATTTGAGTATTACTATCTGGACTATTATCAGCTACAACCTCACGAGAACGCTTACCCTCTAAATTGTGTCCCACTGGGACACAATTCTTTGAAGGTCGTCCAGCTTGCCTTTTTATTGCATCCATCTTCATTTTATACGACAATGCTTTTTCACTTGGCAAAATCGTTTCCCTCTGCAAGTTAGCATCCACCATAGCAATCACGGCTTCATCTCTGGTTAGGTTACGCACAATTATCGGCAATGTTTCAAGCCCTGCTTCAATAGATGCAAATTTGCGCCGATGACCGCTTATGAGTTCATATCGCCCATCTTCTTTTAGCCGGGCAATCGCAGGAGTTTGAATACCAACAGCTTTAATGCTCTCGGTCATGTTTGCCATTGCTTCATCATTTTTCACTTGAAACGGATGGTCTGGAAAATCATCAATTTCCGTAAGAGGTATATTTATTACTTTTTCACGATTATTTCCGTCACGCTGTTCCTGCGTGGTAAATAAATCAGCGACAAGGCTCTGTCTTTTTGGGAGTTCGAATGTCTGACCTTCTCTCATTGCCATCCCTTACAACCTCCTTTACAAATTGCTCGTAAGCATACGCAGCTCTGCCTTTCGGCTCATACGCAAAAATACTTTTCCCTGCGGCACTCGCTTCCTTAACCTTTGTTGAATATGGGATTGGGTGTTGATAAATCTTTACTCCCTCACCGTATGCGTTTTTGATGATTTCAAGCGTATTTTTGGCAAGGTTAGTTCTCATATTTGCAAGGGTTATAAGGACACCTTCAACCTTGAGGTTGGGATTAATATCCTCTTTAACCATAGCGACGGTTTCAAAAAGCTGTGTCATACCGACAACAGATAGGTATTCCGGCTGAACAGGTACGATTACACGATCCGTCGATGCAAGAGCATTAATTGTTATCATCCCCAATGTCGGGGGACAATCAAGCACGATAATGTCATAATCCGATTTAACTTGCCCTAAATAGTTATTGAGGATGTATTCACGCCTTGTTGCATTTACCATCCTTACCTCTAAACCGGACAATTCGATGCTTGACGGCATGAGGTCAACACCCTCCGAATGATGTAAAATCCCGTCTTTAGAGTTAATAGGTAGACGGTTGATGACCCTATCAAGCTGAGTAGCTACCGTTACAGGCAACTCATCCGGCTGTCGCCAACCGAGTGATACTGTTTGTGATGCTTGGCTATCAAGGTCTACGATTAAAACCTTTTTGCCTTGTCGCACAAGCCCGATAGCGAGATTTGTGCTTGACACGGTTTTTCCAACACCACCTTTTTGATTTACGCAGGCGTACACAATGCAGCCATTATTGTTTTTTATGTTATTATCCATAGCTGTTAAAACTCCTTTCGCAATGAATTTCATCCATATGCAATTTGCTTAATATTTACCGCAAGGATTAGGACTCTGCCGTCACGCCCATGCTTGCTCCTGTCGCAAGTTGACAAAGTTAAAATACGGGGGTTTGTATATAACTCTACATCAGTAAAGTATGTGGAATGCTCTTTTATGCTCTCTAGCCAATCTGCAAATGTTTCTTCATTATTGAAATTTATTTGAAGAAATGGGAACCGGGCTGTCTTTGTGTTGTACTCAACTACAGCAAAGACTTCCCACCAGCCAAGCCTTTGATAAACGGTGTCAAACTGGATGTACCTGTTTTCTGTAAAATACGCATAGTCCTTATATCCAAGCAACGAGCTGAACATGTCATCTCTGCCAATCCCCATGTTGTGCCCATAAATAATGGTGTTGGCATCAAGTATTTGCATATTGTTGTGCCTGTCAACAAAAGGCGTCCCGGCTCTGGAGGTGCTGCCATCAAAAGAGGTTGTCAGATACTTAGCGTTATCCGCTGTTTGCACTACCGGGTAGCTGACTAGCGTGTTTGGCAAATAAACCCAGCCTACTGTATCGCTATTGGCGTTAAGCAGGGCTTCAAAATCTACTTCTAATAGTGGCAACCCCACCCTTGCGGGTGGGGTATGCTCTCTTTGGGTTTCAGTTATTGTTTCATCTGTTGTTTCATGAGCAGGCTCATAAGAATCCGTAATATACTGCTCTTGTATGTTGTCGTATTCATCAACTTCTATCCAGATTTTTCTTATTTCCTTGATTAAAATAAAACCGCTTACAATACCTGCAAGCAGTAATGCAATAATAGCGATGTCAGTTAGCATCCCCTTTTTCCTTTTTTTCATTCTTCCTCCTGCGTTTATATAACAGCAATAACAACACCGCTACAAACGCCCCAATGTTAAGAAACATAGCCCAAATTGGCAATCCGTCCTGTCCTGTTTGCGCTCCGCCACCCGGTTTATCAGGTTCCGGTTCGGGGTTTTCAATCGTTACTGTCTGAGCTTCATCATTGATGTCGGTATGTTCAGCTATCAGAACTCTATCAAAATAGAGGTACTCATAAACAACAAGTGTTTTGCCTTCTAATCCGGTTGAATCAAAGGTAAACACTACTTCAACACTGCCGGAGGTTTCTCCCGCTGTAAACGTAGTTTGCGCTATAACTTCCTTATCATCAATGAGTATTGGACTTCCGGTCTCTTTGTCCATCAGTCTGCCCATAACGGTATATGTATTGCCGACAATAAGGTTTTCAAATGTAACCACATCAATGACAACCGCCTCTTTATCAAGGGGAATAATTTTATTTCCATCCGCCCCTGTTGCTGATGTTTTTATACTCGGGACTTTAAATATGACAGTCTGCCCCTCATCGTTGATATCGGTATGCTCGG
>Ga0099364_10012115_pt1 | contig 11676 bp, 8 predicted proteins | sample TergutTh196P3_FD_73070 | JGI IMG/M metagenome (GOLD analysis project Ga0099364, IMG submission 73070) | Microcerotermes parvus P3 segment gut microbial communities from Pointe-Noire, Republic of the Congo - Th196 P3 | ecosystem: Host-associated > Arthropoda: Insects > Digestive system > Gut ...
TTAGTTTTGTTTCTCTGTCAATGCTTATCTTTTATAGTTTTTAATAATTATATTTATAAAATGGCACATAACATTCTAGGTTGACGACATAACCAGCCCCTTATAAAGCAAACCGTAGGTTTGCGGGGGCTGGTTATGTGGGTGAAGTGCTTTCTTCGAAAGCTTAGCGTGGGAATGGCTTTAGCCATGACCTAGCCGACCGAATCCCGAGCCGCAGCTTGTCGGCGGCGTAGCGTTAAACGTTTGTTATGCGACGTATGTATTTTGTTTATTTTAGTTTTAGTTACTTATCTAGAGTATATAAGGCTAAATAATATGTAAAAAATTGGCATAGTAAAAATATATACATATAAAAACAATGGTAAAATAAATATTATTATTATTATTATTGAAATTGCGATTACTTCTAATGCTCTTGACCTTATATTTATACTTGATAAAATAGAATAAAATCCATATGTTAAAACATAAACAATAGGTGTAAAAATAAAATACCACCCATTAGCTACACCAGAAGCTAAAATAATTGAAATGTCAATAATTGGAAATACAATGAAATTCCAATTAAACATTGCATCTATCCTATTATCAGCACTTTCTTCTTTTGGATTTTTTTGAAATACTGTCCATAATACATGATCATTTATATAGTTTTGACTATAATGCCCAAATATTCCATTATAGCAATTATATAATAAGTACTCATTTAATAGAAATATCATCACTAGTCCATCTAAATCATTTTTAATAACCATGAATAAAATATTAATAAAAATAGAAACAAATGAGAAAATAACAGTAAAATATTTTGTAATTTTTATATCTTTTATAGAATGATCATATATAATATCTTTACAAACTTTTAATATAAAATATATAATTATTATTATTCTTGTTATATTATAGTAATAAATATAAAATGTTCGAGCAGCTTCATTATCTATATTAAAGATGAATATTATTAGTTTAAATATTAGAAATATAAATAGTGCTAAAACAACATTATATTGTACAAATTTGTAAACAATATTATGAATAATATTATATCTTTTTTCTTTTGACATTTAATACCTCCACTAGTCATCATTAATTATCTAATATATCTAGTCAACATAATATATTCATATATATAATATGAATAACGCAGCCACGCCTTTAACGACGGGTTTTGAAAATTTGATATTCAAATCTTTGCGTATATGTGGAAACAAATCCATCGCACTCCCAGTTTTACGTATAAAATGCAGGGTATTAAACCATAAGTTTAAACTAAATAATGGGGAACCTATTAAAAAGCCGTGATATTTAAAATTATCTTATATTTAAATGATTTTGTCAAACAAAATAGTCTAAAATCGCAATTATTTCGATTTTTCTCTGATCTTGCCCAATGAAATGGCGTATAACGTTCTAGGTTGACGACGTAACCAGCCCCCTTATAAAGCAAACCGTAGGTTTGCGGGGGCTGGTTATGTGGGTGAAGTGCTTTCTTTGAAAGCTTAACTTGAGAGTGAACCCGCAGGGCGACCGAGCTAGAAGATTGAACTCCTCAAACTCTGTCGGGTTGAAGGCTGAACAGATGGCGGAACGCTAACCGCTTGTTATATGACGTTTTGAATTTTTAATATCATTATAATTATAAATTATCTACTCCACCATTGTTGTTCAATAGCATTTTGCCTTCTAATTTGATTATCAATATTTCCCATCCAAATACCTAAAATAATTGCAACAATGGAAATAATAACAATTATTACAGCAACTGCTTTACCAAAAATACTGTAGTTTTTCTTAAATTTTTCTGTTTCTAACAATCTTTGCTGATCATCTTTTTTCCATCTTTCGCTTAGTTCTTTTAATGCACTTTCACCAGCATCTTTCGCAATAGTGTATTCTAGAATTCTTTTTGTATTCAATGATTGATCCAATAATCTTTTATCTGGTAAACTTTGAAAAACTTTTTGAGCATAATTAATATCCTTTTCCATAAACATCCTCTTTTTTCCATAATATGACATTATATATAAAATTACCTAAAATGCCTATTTTGGAGTGAATTTTTTTAAAATATCGTCAAGACAACGCGAAATTGAGTATAATCTACCCCTTTACAAAATATTTAATATCCAATATAATGCCATCTGGAGGGTTTATGGGACTTGCAAGAACAAAAGCTAAAAGACCTAAAGAACAAATATCTAAAAAAGAACCCATTTATTTAATACATCAAGAAACTCATTTGGAAGGACTTTATACTGCCGATTGTGTCGAATTTATGGCTTCTATGCCAAGTAATTGTATAGATTTAGTTGTAACTTCTCCGCCGTATGATAATTTGAGAAATTACAAAGGTTACTCTTTTGAATTTGAAAAGATTGCGGAAGGCTTGTTTAAGGTACTTAAAAACGGTGGAGTTTTAGTATGGGTTGTAGGTGATAAAATTAATGGTGGAAAAAGTTTAACAAGTTTTCGACAAGGAATATTTTTTCAAGAACTCGGTTTTGATATGCATGATGTTATGATATACCAGAAAAAAAATACACCTTTTATGCGATCTAATGCATATACAAATTGTTATGAATTTATGTTTGTTCTTTCAAAAGGAAGACCAAAAACATTTAATCCATTAAAGGAAAAAACAGTTCGCAATGGTTATGAAATGGTAGTTTTTAATAAGGGAGCTGATGGTGTTAATAAAAAAAATCTAAAAGAATTAAAAACGGAAAAAACAAAAAATAACATTTGGACGTATGCAGTAGGACTAGGTGGAACAACTTCAGATAAAATAGCTTTTCAACATCCGGCAACTTTTCCGGAAAAATTAGCTTTAGACCATATAGCCTCATGGAGTAATGAAGGGGATTTGGTTTTTGACCCTATGTGCGGTTCAGGAACTACTTGTAAGATGGCTTTTATTTCTAATCGAAAATTCCTTGGCGTAGATATTTCTGAAGAATATATAAAAATTGCAAAGAAAAGGCTTTTAGATACGCAACCTGAATTATTGGTGGGCAAGATATGAATAGATGGGTAGTATGTAAGCAAGGAATTGGATATCTATACAAGGATGATACTCAAGAAAAAATTAAAACGAATTTTGATAAGGACGCAGTTGGATTGATAAAAGATGTTATTGGTAATGATTATTTGATATGGTTAATTGGAATTGATAGTTACTGGATCATTCCTCAAGAAGAAGTCGTAGAAATAGATGTAACAAAAACAGGTGATAAATTTGATTATAAAATATGCAATGTTTGCCACTGTTTAAAACCCAGGGAAAGTTTTGACAGAAATCAGAATAATTTACATGGGATTGTTAGAAGACCATCTTGTCAAAAATGTAGAACATCAATTGATAAGCGAGCTCCAAAATCTAAACAAGCTAAACAAATGGAAAAACAAAAACCTAAAATTGGTGATCCATTTACTTGTCCAATTTGCAGAAAACGTTCTATTGTTAAGGTTACAGCAAAAATTGTTGCAGATCATGATCATCATACTGGCAATATACGAGATTACATTTGTGACAGTTGCAACACCGGATTAGGAAGGTTTAAAAACGGTGAAAATTATTTAATGAATGCAGTTAATTACATTAAAGAACATAACACTTTAGGTTAATATATTTCCTTCTTTAGACAATATCTTATTTTCAGTTATAATTTAGGCCGTATGGCACATAACATAATTTATAAGTAGTAGGAGCGAACCCGCAGGGCGGCCGAGTTAGCCGATTGAACTCCTCCAACCCTATCGGGTTGAAGTCCGAATAGGCGGCACCTAAGAACCGAAAGTAACGTTATTCGTTTGTTAGGCGAAGTACGCTATGATCTATTCGATAATTTTTGCTTCAATTCTTTTCTTTTATCTCTAGGCAATAGTTCTATTATTCTATCATCATAACCCATAGAATTAAATAATTCAGTACCAAAAGTTTCATAATATTCTTTGTAATACAAAAAATCATTATCTTCAAATAAATAATCCATATAAAATTCTGCTTGATATATATTATCTAAATAATATTTTTCTTCTTCAGATAATTTTTTTCTTAATGACTTCAATTCTTCATTCTCATTTCTTTTTTCTTCATTTTCATCTTCAAGTTCTGCTTGATCCATTAACATCCTATATAAAACATGCTGGTGAATTGGTCTAAAATCCTTGTGTAAAAAATCGTCAATTACCCAACTATAAAGTTCATTATATACTTTTTTACACTTTTTATATTCTGCAACTACTAAATGCCTAGGAAAGATATTCATAAATGCAGATTTATAATCATTATCCTCATCAATTCCATCATCAATTAAATTGAAAAACATAAGAAAATAATCATTAGCATACTTATTCAAAACAGTATTTTCAAATATATCCAGCATATAAAAATCCTCTTGATAATATATTATATAGCAATATTGTTTTTATTTCAATAGGCTTTCAAATGTTGTTTATTTATCTATTGTATCTATTGCATTTATTGTTTCTATGACCTTTTCAAAATCCCCGAGGAGTATGTTTTCCAATATTGTGTCTATATTGATTTTTGCTTCACCTTGGAATTTATGGGTTTCTAAATATTCTGTTATACGGTTTATTTCTTCTGCATTGTAGGTGCTGAGTGCGGTTTTTAACTTTTTTAGCTCTGTTTTTATAGAAATGTAATCTTCAGTTATTTCTGTAGAGCTGTTGTTAAATTTTATGAGTTCACTTTTTATGTTCTCAAGGAGCTGTTGTAAGTTAGATATAAAGATGCTGTTATTGTTTTCTATAAAAAGTAAATCGTTCTTGTCACCGGCATTTTCCAGAGCTTCAGCTTGTTTAGAAAGAGAAGCAGCCCCTATGTTCGCTGATGCGCTTTTAAGGGCATGGACATGTATTGTATATGAATTAATATCACCTGATTCAAGAGAATCTTTTAATATAGATATTTTTTCTATAGAATCCTTATAATAAATTTCCAGTATGTTTATATACTGATCTATTTTTCTGCCTGAAAAATTCATTCCGCTTGTTGTATCTATTCCTTCTATGCTGATATTTAGATTTTGATCGTTAAAACGGGGGACTGGATTTTGTAGAACATTGCTTATCTGTTTTTCCTGGGGTATCCATTTTTCCAGAATTGTGTTTAATTCTACTGTATCAATTGGTTTTGATAAGAAATCATTAAAACCGTTTTCCAAAAACATTTCTCTTGTGCCTACTACAGCATTTGCGGTTAGTGCTACTATAGGTATTTGCTTTGTAAACTCCAGTGCATTATTGGCAGAAATATTATTTTCGGCTTCCCATTGGCGGTAGAGTTTTGTAGCTTCCATACCGTCAAGGTCAGGCATTTTGTGATCCATAAACACAAGGTCGTAATGCTTTTCTTTCATTAACTTAATTGCTTCCCTTCCGCTTTTGCAGAGTTCTACTTTCATCATATATGGAGAAAGAAGTCCTTCCGCAACTTTCAGGTTAGTCTCTATATCGTCTGCCACAAGAACAACTGAGTCGGGGGAAGTGAATCTTGCCATAAAGTCGTTGTGCTCGTTATACGAAAAAATTGCCGATACGCCGTTTAGTATTTCTGCGATGGAAATTGAATGAACCGGTGTTGCAAGGCTGCTTAAGTTTTTATCCTGAAGGACTTCACCAAATTCTGCAAGGACAACGGTTTCTGTTTCATAATGGTAAGCGGCAATGCTGTCCATGCAGTCTTTATATAGATGATACGAAACAAAAATAAAATCAAATTTCCGGCTTTTTAGCTCTTGATTAAATTCATCATCGTTTATTACAAGGGTACATTTTAATCCAAGGTTTTCTATACTGCTTACGATAGACTTGCTGTAAATTTCCCTGCGTTCATAAAGCAGTATATTTTTTTCCTCTGCATTATCAACTGCAGCCAGAGCTTTCCAGGAATTTACTTTTTGGGGCAGGGTAACTGTAAAAGTACTTCCTTCTCCGTATGTTGAACTGACACTTATGCTTCCTTTCATTGCCTTTGCAAAACTGTTTGAAATAGCAAGGCCAAGACCTGTGCCTTCTTCGTTTCTTTTATTGTCAAGGTTAAACTGTGTATACTCCTCAAAAAGATTTTTAAGATCCTCTTCTTTTATGCCAATTCCGGAATCTTTGATTTCGAAGATAAGTTTTATTTCGTTATCGCCGGTTTTTACTGCATTGACAGTAAAATAAACAAAACCTTTTTCTGTAAATTTTACTGCGTTACTAAGGACATTAAGCAAAATTTGGCGTATCCTAACTTCATCTCCTGCAAGAATATTGGGCATTTTACTGTCTATATATACAACAAAACGTATGCGTTTATCTACCGCCCTCATTCTTATTATGCTTATAACATCGTTTAAAAGGGACATAAGGTAATATGAGTTAATCGTAATTTCCAGCTTGCCTGTTTCTATTTTGGAAAAGTCCAGTATGTCATTTATGATTGATAAAAGGTTAAAACCTGCATGTTTTACAGTGACCATATATTCACGGGCATTGTTAAGTTCATGGGAGCGCAGGGCAAGTTCTGCCATGCCTATTATGGCGTTCATGGGGGTACGGATCTCGTGGCTCATTTTAGCAAGGAATTCACTTTTTGCTCTGCTTGCCGTGTTTGCAGTGTTAAGCGCAGTTTCCAGCATTCTTTGATTAAGGTCCAGTTCCTTTGTCCTGTTTAGAACGAGTATTTCCAGTTGTTTTCCCGCATTACGGCTTCTTATAAACAGAATGGAAATAAGGACCAGAATAGCCGATGCTAGTAAAATTGCACCCACTATCCAGGGAAACTGTGCCCGTGAGCGTTCCTCAAGAAGCCTCGCACGGTAATCGTAAGTCTGGCGCAGCCAGTGACCGGAAATTGCATCAACATCAACCAGGTTAAGAGTCTTGTTCAATATGGAATGCAGTATGTCTGCATCCCTGTTAAATGCAAGCCTTGAATGATGTATCTGATCATCAAATACTATATTAGCCTTAAATCCCGGCTGCTCCATATAGTTTGTCATCCACCTTAAGCTTGCAACAGTGCACATAACGATATCTATTTCGCCGTCCATAAGGGCATTAAATGTTTCTATTTGGCTGTCATAAAATTGAATGGAATTGTGATCGGGAAACCAGAGTGTAAAAAGAGAGGCAAAGGCGGAGTCTTTAGCCAATCCAACACGCATGGAGTATACTTCGTTTAAGCCTATATCAGGGTACTCTGCCAGCGAAACAAGGGCTATTGCGGCAGAGAGGAAATCTTCATCTGCCCATAAAAATTTTGCCGAGCGTTCAGGTGTGTAGTACAAGTCGGAAATTATTAAGGCCTCCCCGTTTTCCAGCAGTGTTCTTAGTTCCATTAAGCCTGTATTTGTTTTATTTATTACCTTAAACTCAAGACCGCTTATCGCTTCTGCTTCCTTTAATACGTCAAATGCAATTCCGCGCCATTCATTTGTGCGCATATCAAAAAAACTTAAGGGATAATTATCAAATTCTGCTGCCATTGGAATAACAGGATTCCTGCGAATAAAATCACGTTCGCTTTCTGTAAAACGTGTATAAAGCAGCTGCCTTGTGTACTCCTGATAACCGCGTCTGTAAAGTTCATTTAAATAACGATCCGCTCCGCTTTCCAGTGCTTTTTGTACTACGCTTATAAATGCACGAAGTTCAGGATTTTGGGTTGAAAGAGAAACCGGTGTGTAGATAAGTGGAAAGAAAAATTCTTTTATTACATCAGGATGATTGATAAAATTTATTTCCTGAACTGTGGCGGCAATTATTGCGTCAATTTCACCTGCCTGCATTAGTTCGTATCCTTCCTGATGCGTGTTAACCGTAAAAACTTCAAAATCGTAAGTTGCATATTGCAATACAATTGACGTTGTTGCAGCACCCGCAATGAAAGCGTAGCGGGGAAGCCTGTAAGTGCTTATCTCTGTACGATTCTCTGAGCCGGCAAGCCTGTAGTAAAGCATGGTGCGGTAGGCAATGGGGTGGGTCATAAAATGGGTATCTCTGCGATCTTCAGAATCCATAAGAAAGCCTGCAAAATCAATAACGCCGCTTTCCAGCCCGCTTAATAACTCTGAAAAGAGGTAATTTTGTGGGATAAAGGTAATACCGAAAAGCTCACTAAGCCACTCACAGATGAGGGCTGAATATCCTCTTATTTCCCCATCGTAATTGACAAATGATTCGGTGCTTAGCATCATTCCGTATGTAAGATCTCTTCCCTGTTCTCTGATTGCTTCTATGGCAGAAATCTCCTCGGCAGTAAGACCGGGAATTTCTCTGTATGAGGTTATAGTGCTAAAGTCGTAGGATGTCTTGTTTTGTTTTTCATTGCAATTTGTAAAAATGAGAATGATGAGCATGAAGAAAAATGTCAAGTTAAATCGACGCTTCATATTGTTAACCTTTTTATATACTCTTAATTATATACTATCTTTACCTATTTTGCCAAATAGAAAAAGCCAATAATGGCACTATGTATCCTTAAAATTTATGTGTATACTATTTTACTGTAATTAATTATATAAAGTAATGAATGTAGTAAATGTTACGAAGGAAAATTTGTGAAAATCCCTGAATATATACAGGATGCCTTTACCAGGCAGGGTATCTCCCATGCTTTGCTCTACGCCGTACATACTGACATGACTTTGGACGGAGATTACTCGGACGTGTATGCGGCAGTGGATTACGAAACTCTCTATATACTCTACGGCGAAGAGAGGGTGGTTCAGGTTACCGGAGCCAGACGCATAGTTGCTGAGTACAGGGCCGACCGTTTTGAGACTTACCCCCTCTCAGAGCTGGGTGAACTAAAGACTGAAAAGCTCCTTTCTACGGGGCGGCTCATAGCAAGTTCTGAGGGCAAAGAGAGGCAGCTGTTATTGTTCACCCTGGGGCAGCTCCGTTTTGTTGAGCGCCTTGTGAAGGTGATAAAAAACCTTACCGAGAAAGACGAGGGCGCGGAAGGCGACGGTAGCGCCGAAGGCGAAAAGGCGGCAGGAGCGAATAAAGTTGCAGGAGCGGACAAGGTGGCAGGAGCGAGTGCTGCACTTGGAGCGGGTGCTGCCGCAGGAGCGAAAGCTTCCGTGGAAGCGAGTACCGCGGGAGCCGGCATTGCGAGCGGCGTCGCCGGCGCAACCAAGGCCGAGGATAATGCTTTAGCTGGCGGCGAAGCCGCTGTCAGCAGTGCTGATGTGACCAATGCAAATAAACAAAAAGAAACTGTAAAAGACCCTTTAAAAGATGTGCTTTTGGATGACCAGCTTTTTTGCCCCAAGTGCGGGACGCGCTATCCCGAGCCTGACAGGAAACTCTGTCCCAAGTGTATGGACAAGGTTTCGCTTGCGATGCGGCTCTTGGGCTTTTTTGCTTTTTACAAAAAACAGGTTGCGCTGATTATGGCGGTGATGATAGCCACCACGGCGCTTTCGATTTTTTCGCCATACGTGAGTAACCGCATGTTCATGGACGAGGTGCTGACCCTGGGCGGGCGTTTTTACGGGGCCATCATTGCCATGGTGGGGCTGCTGCTCCTTGTGCGCATTGTGAACGTTGGGGGGAATATACTTTTTAGCTATGTGCTTGCCCGCACCGTGCCATGGATCATCTACGACCTAAAGATGCGTATCTTTGAAGCTATGCAGAAACTCTCCGTGGGCTTTTACACGAGCAAGCGTACCGGCGCGCTGATGAACAGGGTGAACCGCGATGCCACCAATATCTACTGGTTCTTTGTTGATGGGGTGCCTTTTCTGCTTGTAAACTTTGTGATGTTCACCGGCATCATCATCTTGATGTTTGTGATGGATGTGCAGCTTGCGCTGGTCTGCGTCGCCATTTTGCCGCTCGCGATCATCATGTTTAGGGTTCTGGAGATGGTTTTTAGGCGTTTCCATCACCGAAATTGGATATACAACTCGCAGATGAACTCCATGGTAAGTGATTCCGTCCATGGTCAAAGGGTGATCAAGGCCTTTGCCAGAGAGGCTGAGGAAGTGGAACGTTTTAATGTTTCCGGACTCAAGCAGAGCGGCGTGGAGACCACCATGCTTAATCTGGGTTTTACCGCCTTCCCCCTTATCTACCTTTTTATGTTCATAGGGCAGGTTGTAGTGACCGTGATAGGCGGGATGAAGGTTATAAATGGGGAGCTGAGTATAGGCACCCTGCTCACTTTTATCGCCTATCTATCCATGCTCTATGGGCCCCTGCAGTTTTTCTCCTGGGTGTCCAACTGGTGGGCAAGGTGCATGGATGCGACTCAGAGGGTTTTTGAAATTATTGATTCCAGGGCGGATATAGAAGATCCGGAAGTGCCTGTGCTCCCTGAAAATTTTGACGGAGAGTTTAAAGGCGACATTGATGTTAAAGATGTATGGTTTGAGTATGACCCTGCAACTCCTGTTTTAAAAGGGCTTAACCTTAAGGTGAATGCAGGGGAGACCCTGGGCATAGTGGGCAAGACAGGAGCCGGGAAAAGTACATTGGCCAACCTTATCGCCCGCCTCTACGATGCGAAGGAAGGCAGCATATCAGTGGACGGGGTGAATGTGAAGGAGCTCTCCCTTGAGCAATTGAGGCGCAGTATAGGGATAGTGTCTCAGGATATATATCTTTTTATAGGCAGCATAGCCGACAACATACGTTACGCAAAACCCAAGGCGCCCATAGAGGAAGTGATATGGGCGGCAAAGATGGCATCTGCCCACGACTTTATCATGAAGCTCCCCGACGCCTACGAGACCAGGGTTGGAGCCGGAGGGCAGGATCTCTCAGGCGGCGAGAGGCAGAGACTCTCCATTGCCAGGACTATCATTCAAAATCCGCGCATACTTATACTGGATGAGGCAACTGCCGCCATGGACACGGAGACGGAGGGCAAGATACAGAATGCGCTTAACGAGCTGCAGAGCGGGCGTACAACTATCGCCATTGCCCACAGGCTTTCCACGCTAAAAGACGCGGACAGTCTTGCTGTTATCAATGACGGCAAGGTTGTGGAGACTGGCACGCACGAAGAGCTAATGCTGAAGAAGGGTGAGTATCATAAACTTTACATGATACAGATGGAAGGTTTGAAAGTAATAAGTATGGACTGAGCGGGGAGATGTTTTAAGGAGTTACAATGAGTGAGAATGAGTTACCGAATGGAGCCGGGATGGACATAGGTTTACTGGACACGGACAAGGCGGAGTTTTACGTCACAGAGGGAGGCTTTACCGCACTCAGGTACGAAGACAAGGATTATCCCCACATAGTTCTAAGGCGTTCCCTTCCCATAAGGGAGCCTTCCAAGTACATCTCCGTTGCAGATGATGAAAATAATGAGATAGGCATAATACGCAGCCTGGACGATCTAAAGGGAGCGCAGAAGGATATAGTGGTTAACGAACTGGACAACCGCTACTATTCGCCAGAAGTGCTTTCCATACTCTCTGTAAAAGATAAGCTGGGTTATGTATATATGGAAATGAGGGTACAAAACAAGAACAGCAAGGAGTATGTAAAAAACTGTGCGGTAAAAGACGTTAGCCGCAATATACGCATGCTCTCTGACAACAGCATTATTATAATGGATGTGGATGGCAACCGTTACATAGCAAGCGATCTCTCCAAACTGGACAGGAAGAGTCTTAAGCAGTTAGATCCCTATCTCTTTTAGCATGG
>Ga0099364_10012116_pt1 | contig 11675 bp, 10 predicted proteins | sample TergutTh196P3_FD_73070 | JGI IMG/M metagenome (GOLD analysis project Ga0099364, IMG submission 73070) | Microcerotermes parvus P3 segment gut microbial communities from Pointe-Noire, Republic of the Congo - Th196 P3 | ecosystem: Host-associated > Arthropoda: Insects > Digestive system > Gut ...
ACATCCACTACCTCTACAAGTGTCAAAAAGGAAATATTATTATAAACTATAATTATCCCAATTAAAGACCGCTAAATAGTTTGAGAAAATACGAATAAAAGTTTGAGATATATTGTTAATGACTGATAAATAATTTGAATTTTAAATATTTTTAAGACTTGTAGTCTGAACCTAGCCAATTTCCATAAGTATCATAGAGACGGTTACCTCTGATCTCATACTTCCAGTTACCATAGGTGTCATATATTCTGTCGCCTCTAATTTCATATACTCGAGTTCCGTAAGTATCGAAAATATAATTGTCTCGTATCTCATATATTCTATTTCCAAAAGTATCGAATAGATAGTTCCCTCGCCGTTCACATATCCGATTACCGTAGATGTCTCTAAACTCCATTATTCACTCCTTCGTTTTTCATTTTCCAATCTAATACAATCTTTCGATTAAGTTCAGCTACTTTACAAAAGTGTTCGTTGATTTTCATAGGATCACCTTCTGGATTTTCATTTGCATTTCTTACCATACACATAGCACAAAATGCTTTATACGGACAGTTTAAGCACTGAGGAAAATTCTTTTTTCTAAGACCTCGTAAATATTTAACTCTTTCAGAATTTTCCCATATATCTTTCAATGTCATTTTTTTTACACTACCTACGACATAGCTTTGCCAGCCTGGACATGGATATACATTTCCATTTGCTATCATACAAATAGAAGATATACAGACCCCGCAAAGAGTATCGTTTGAGATATCACGCTTCTCAGATTTATTTATATCAGAATCGATAATATATTTTTGATAACTTTCATCATTTTCTATTATTTCGCAAAGCACCTTGCTGACCTCATCAAGTGAAAGGCGATTTTTCAAATTTTCTGTAGTTTGGTCTGATTTTGCCATCATTATATAATCCGTCACTACACGAACCTTCAGTTCCTTTCCCAAATTAATTACATCAATAAAGCAGTTTTTGTTTTGTTTCATAGTGGGACAGCTAATTTGCAAGGGTATGTCATTTTCGACTAATTTTAAGATAGCATTTTTAGTTTTTTCAAAACTTCCTTTCATTTGTGTAATTTCGTCATGTATTTTGGGGTTCATTGAATACAGTGATACTTGAGTGCTTGATAGGCGATTAGCTTTCATTTCAAAAAGAATTTCATCATTTAGTAGAGTCAAATTACTCAGTATATTTACAGAAAAATCATACTCTTTGCATTTACTTAAAAACTTACAAAAATCTTTATGTAGCATCGGTTCACCACCCGACAGAGTAAGGTTTAAAAGACCCATATTTTTACATTGTTCTAAAACATCATAAAATAATGCAGAGTCTATGTCACTTATCTTATTCTCATGTGGGATATAACAATGCAGACATCGTTCATTGCATTTGCTTGTTAATTCAATTTGTAAGCTAATAAGTTTTGGGTTATCCTTAAAATGTTCTTCTAAAAATTCTTGAGTAGATTTTTCTGCACGTTTTATAGTCGGAGTAAAGTCTTTCTTAATAGTTTTCGGTTCAATATCGTTATATGAAAACCTTTTGTCTTTTTGTTTACATTCTTCCATTGAAATTCCTGACACGAGAAATCCATCCTCTACAAGCATATCAAAAAAATCTTTGGCATCTTTTTTTATAGTTTCTTTGTCTACACCAATAAACTGTTTCACGATTATTTCTGTCATTTCATCAAGACTTTTCGGAGTCCTACCTAAAGCAGATAAGAACACAGCACCACTTTGAGAAACTACTCTGTCGCTAAAGTCACTTTTATTTGTTATATATCCTATTTTCTCGTAAATACGAATGAAAGTATCAAACTTCTGACGATAATACATTTACTATCCTTTTCTGTATAAATAAATCCCTTTTTTAACGAGAAAGGGATAAAACTCGTTTTCATAAAACTATACAGTTGTTTCGCAATTTTCACAACGTTGTGTGCCATCTTGTCTTTGTGGCGGACAACCAGCTGCAAAAGAACCTTGTTTGTCATTTTGAGCTAAAACTTCAGGTTTCTCGTATGCCATATTTTCACCTCCTTAAAAATTGTTTTTCATTATAATGATCTGACACATGTCGTGCGACTATTCATATAAAACATAAATAAACCGGTTCTATTATTTCCTTTTGACTTCATATCCAAGTTTTGTAATGACTTTCAGAGTTTCCATTGCAGTTGCTCTATCATACTCTTTTTCTGAATCGGGTAATTCATCATAAGGAACTAAACAAGGATGCTTTTTGTTTTTGTCATCTCGTGACTCCCCATAAGTCCAGCCTTCTTTGATTCTACCGGTAGCCCATATATCATGAGTGTTTTGTGCTAAAACCTCTACCAGAGAGAGAATGTCATCACTCAGAACGACATCATTTGTTTTTATTGGAGTGGGATTATACATTTTATTTCTCCATAGATAATATTTCTTCAACAATTGCTTGATCATATTCTTTAAAATTTGTGGATAGATTTGCAATAGTATTATATTTATTTTGTATGTTCTTCAAATCTTTCCATTTTGCTATACATATATGTTTTTTCAGAATATTACATTTTCGACTATCTTTTTTTATTTTCTTTGCTTTTTCTTCATCTTTTTCTGTGATATTCATGCAAATATTTTCCATTTCTTTTATGGTTCTGGGTTCCCATCCATTTGCTAAATGAAAAGCATTCCATCTAAGATGCTCGGTTTCATACAAAATTTCCAAATCATTTTTATTTTTTAGATTTTTATATAAAAACTTAATTGCTTCTGAAAAATCTGCGACAGCCTTGTTAGTGTCTTTACCATAAGAATCATTCTCAAACCAAGCATGGTCATCTATTTGATACAAATTTCCTTTTATAAAATTTAATAAAGGATTTGAAATAAAATTTTTCAAATTGTTTATTGCTGTTTTCACTTTATTTTTATTGTAATCAGAATAAGATTTTTTTCTCTTTAGTTTGATGATTTTATCTATATCTGATATTATCATCCAACATAGAGTATCTCTATTGTTAAATAGTGATGATGATTTGAATCTATTTAATTCATCTATTGGAACTTGTTTTATCCATTTTTTCAGTTTTTTGTATTCATATTGATAATAGGAGAGTAAAACTTCCCTAAATTTTAACCAATTTTCATCATCAAATTTTAAAATAGTCTCTTTGAATGAAACCCATTTACCTACGTTATCAATACCGTTTTTTATTTTATATTCATTCCATTTTTTTACATTGCTTTGATCTAAGAGATACATAAACTTTTTCCATTTATCCATTGATTCTTCATTTTCGGATAACTTTTTAATGTCTTTTTTAAGTTCGATCCTAACATAAGCTTTATTAATTCTTTTTGCTGTTTCGTCCAATTTTTCATCAATTATGATTTCTTCTTTATATGTGTCTTCCCAGCTACCAATGATAAATATTTTTTTATTTTCTATTTCACGATCATTTTTCCTATACTCTCCATAAAATTTTTCAGCAACCGCTACAAATGGTCGATCTTTGGTTTCTACTCCTTTTCTTCTATATAATAAATCAATATCAATTGCAGTCTGTTTATTTAATTCATCATCATGAGTTGAGATTATCATGTAATCAATGTTGTTTATTTCAGAATTTAATTTTGTGAAAAATTCTTTGCTGGGGATTTTGTAGTCAAAATAATTTATATTACAACACAAATTATTCCCTATCGTTTTTTTAGCTAATCCAGGGCACCTATGATAAAAACTTTCAATGAGATTTTTGACATCATGGTCTATGATTATTGCTTTCATCTGACTTCCAACGAACTGACCATTCATTATAAGGTGCAAAAGAGCATTTTGACCAACGATCCCAAACCCGAGTATCATTACAGTAAAGGATTTTCTTGCTCTACCATTAATAAATTTTAGATTACATTTATATGGCGGAAAGTCACGAATCATCTTTCTTATAAATAGTTCTACTTCATTTATTAAATGTAAATCATATTTTTTGGCAAGATTAATAATGTGTTCCTTTTCATCATTTATTGTTTCTTTTTCAAAAGTTTCCCCCTTTAAATATTCTAGTTTTTCTTTATCCCATTGAGATAAGGTGAACAAATAAATATGTAGATTGTTGTCTTTAATACCTTTCTCATTTGCTATACGTAATATTTTTTTTGTATCATGCTGTAAAGTAGTGTTTTTCGGTAGTAGGATAAAATGATAAGTATCTTTACCTTTAAAAATTCTACTAAATATTTCTTTTTTCAGATAATACTCAAGACTGTATTCAACTCTATCCATGACACGTACAACTCCACCAAAATGGGCTACTTTATCACGCAATTTATTTTCGTCCAACTCATCATCATCTTTATTTTCATCATCATCTTCATCAAGTAAAAAAACAATAAGTCTGTTCTTTTTACCCTTACCATAAATATCTTCGCCGAGTATAATGGCATTTTTGTCACATCCTTTTATAATATAAACATCTCGATAACGAAAAGAAAAATAACTCGATAAGTTTATTTTATACCAATCACGAAATTTTCTTCCAAATAAAGTTAACAATGTCAATAAAATAGCTACTATAGCAAATATTTGAGGTAGCCAATATACAACCACTAATCCCTGCGATCCTGCTCTTTCTACATATTCATCATATTCCTTATCAAATGAAAACATACGATTGATATGAAAGATACTCTCAAAACTATTTGGTAAAACATTTTTCCACGATTCTGTTCCTTGCTCCTTTGAATGGATTATCAAAAGTAACAGACCAGAGATAAAAAACAAGGTAATAGTAACTCGACTAAGATATTTTCTTTTTATTGTCATTAAATAAAGAACAAAAATACTTATTAAAATAACTATTAAGATACAAAATATGAACAAAATATTCTCCTTTTCATAACAAAACATTGATAAATTCAGGCGTAGAATTGCCTAAGCCAGAGATAGTGCATCCTTTCTCCGTTGAATAAATAATCAGATCAATAACTTCCTGAGTAATTTGTTCGCCTGGTGCAAGTATTGGGATGCCCGGTGGATAGCACATTATGTAGTCTCCACTGATACAGCCTTTACTATTATTTATTAATATTTTCTTTTGCATAGAATAAAAAGCTTTTGATGGCGACATTTTTATTATTGGTGGAATATATTCGTATTTAAGTGGAATAGTATTATTAGTTCTGTATTTCTCTTTAATATCTATCAAAGCTTTTACTAATATTACAAAGTTTTCTACTTTATCACCAATAGATGTGATAGCCAAAATATTTCTTATGTCACCAAATTCTATTTGAATCCTATATTTATCTCTTAATAGTTTATATACTTCAACACCAGATAAACCAATATTACTTGTATTTATAGGTAACTTAGTTTGATCAAAATCAAATATTGTTTTATTGTCTATAATGTCCTCAGCAAAAGCATAATAATTTCCTATTGCATTAATCATGGCACGCGATTCTTTTACTTGTGATAATAAATTGTTTAACAAAGTATTGCCTTCTAATGCCATTTTCTTTCGTGCAATATCTAAAGAAGTCATCAATAGATATGAAGCACTTGTGGTTCTTGACAAATTAATTATGCGTCTTACCCCCTCTTCATCTATATCATTATTTATAAGAAGTAGAGAACTTTGGGTTAATGAACCGCCAGTTTTATGCATACTCACAGCAGTCATATCAGCACCACACCGAAAAGCAGATTTGGGTAGTTGATCATGAAAGTAAAAATGAGTTCCATGTGCTTCATCAACCAAAACACGGATATTGTTTTCATGTGCAATTTTAACTATTTCCTCTAAATCAGAGCAAATTCCATAATAAGTGGGATTATTTACAAAAATGGCTTTTGCATCTGTATTATTAGCAATAGTTTGTTTTACGTCATCTAATGACATCCCTAATGAAATACCAAGTTCATCATGAATACCTGGATTTATGTAAACTGGATAGGCACCCGCAAGAATAACACCATTCAAGACGCTTGAATGCACATTTCTCGGGAGTATAATTTTATCTCCAGGAGTGCATGCGCTCATGATCATTGCTTGTACAGATGAGGTTGTCCCTCCGATCATAAAAAATGCATTCTTAGCTCCAAATGCTTCAGAAGCTAACTCTTCGGATTCTTTTATTACACCTGTTGGTTGACATAGATTATCAATATTGTGTCTAGAATTTTTATCAAACATAATACACTGGTTTCCAAAATATTCAGATAATTCTAATATATTTGATTTGTGTCCAGGAACATCAAAAGGGACAATTTCATCAGTAGCATTTTTCATTAATGCGTCTGCTAATGGAGTTTTATTCTGTTTCATATTTCCTTTTTTGGTGTATAAAAATCTATCCAAAATTCATACATTTTTCGAGCCGCTTCAAAGCATTCTTCGTAATCACCCAAATCAGACCAATATTTGTCCGAAAAACCTTCACACGTGATAGCACATAGACCAGAGAACATATCAAAATAAAATGGGAAGGCTCGGCAGAGGGTGGGTTTGATTTCATTTATAGAGCATTTTCCATCGATAAAAGCTTTACATGACCCATCTGGATATAGAGCCATCTTTTTATACTCTTTATTCGTCTGTTTAGATAGACTAGTCTCTATAAATTGACTATACCCATTATCATATAGTCGGTTTATATCTGCTTCTGATAACACTATTTCACTGAATGGGCGATTATCAATATTAACAATATTTTCATTAATACCAGCAAATGGACCGCAACAACTATTTGAACAATAATTAAGTTTACATTGAAAATTGATTTTCCCTTCTTTTATTTTTAACCAAGAATCACTCATTTTTCTCATTATCTCCTTGGTTGTTTTGATTGTGCATAACTAAAAAAGGCTCACGCATCCACGAACAATCAATACCTACTTGGTTATAATGGGGAATACAATAATAATCATTTCGAGATAATTTTTTCGATGAAAGGATGTATTTCCCGCCAAAACATCGTCGCCCTTTGCCACGAAGTATTTCGTAACCAAGCAAGGTAATGTTATCTCTTTTGATCTGTTCTTCTTTTATTGAAATGACAAATGGATAAATACAACGAGATAAGTCTGCTTTCTCAAAAGCATCCTTTACTTTGCTAAAACTATCGTATCTTTTATTAATCCCTGTTTTTAAAAAAGTGTAAAAATTAGCTAAGGTTAGTTCGGTCATATCAAACGATTCATAATCAACAAAGAAACCTTCATCTTCACAATTTTTAAACCTTTCAATGATATCATCTTTGTAATTATCGGCAAGCCCGCTAAATATCCTTGTACTTGGATATATCTTTTGAAAATTCTTTATCAAATCTCTTTCCCGTTCTGTTATACTCTTTTGACTTCTGATATTATATAAATAGTCAGAGATGTTTTGTGATTCTAAATTTATTGTATATATAAAGTTATCTTGATCTTTCTTGTCAGTATACTTCTTTTTTGCCCAATCATTTGCAAAACTAATCTCTTCATGAAAAGAGTCTTGCATTACGGCTTTTTTGCTAATGAAACAAATTACACCAATGCAATCTTTATCTTCAATCAATTCTTTGGCAACTGGTTCCCAAAAAATTCCATTGCTAAAATGATCTTCATCATAAACTAGCATAGTCTCAGGCTTTAATAGATTATGAGCTTGTCTAACTATTTCTTGATCTGCATGGGCGTAGCTTATAAACATATACTTTCCGACTACTCCATTTTTTCTTTTGATGTTTTGAGCCTCAATATAGTCTTTAATATCTTTCATATAGGTAACTAGATCATTTCGATTCTGGCAAATGGCATCTCGTCCGAGTATTGTCTGAATATTCTCATTGCGATATGAATTATTGTCTAGCTCAATGAATTTTTCGAATAATTCTAAAGAGGATAAACTACTTATACTTTCTTGTATCTTATTCATTTCTGAATAATAATTGTTTTCATATTGTCTAAAGTTCGCACTGATTAAAGGTGTATAAAAGCTTATTAGAAATAATAAGATTCTCCGCAAACTTTCTTCTTTTGATGTATGAATATTTTTAATCATATCAAAATAGTCATCTATTGATAAAATATCTTCAATCTTTGGAATTAAATCGTTAGTGTCAAAACCTGCAATTTGCAGAATTATTTTCACACATTCTTCGGCATTTATTTCTTTTTCGCGTTGTTCATAATATGCAGAATCTTTTGGCACAATGCGTTGAAGAGAGGAAATTCGATATCTCTGTTCACTATTAAATGAAGTTTTGTATGTGGACAACTCCTCTTCAGATTTTTGGCTACCGAATTCTTTTAGATACAAATCAAGCATTTCAGTATGTTTGTGAGTTCGAGAATCTATTAAAAGGCAAGTCATTGTTTTAAAAACACCAAATTTTATGAACAAATCATATAAAAATTTATCGATATCGGATGGAATTACATATTGATATTCAATCATTTCATATAGTTCAGTGTCGATGAATAATTCTCTAATATCACCGAATAAATCTTCATTATCATCATACTCTCTATGTTTTCGCTCAATTAGTTTTTTATAAATTACATGATCGGTTACATAGACGAGATATGATAAGCATTTAAGAGTACCTTCAAATCTACATATTGCAATCCATTTTGACGAGATATTTAATGTATAATACAAATGGTAGATATCTTCATCGATTGGCATGGTAATAATGGTTGTTTCTAGCTCACGTTGACTTAATATTATTTCTGCAACTGCAAATCTATATTCCTCATTTCTTTCACCTTTCATAGCTTGTAGAAATAAGAAAGGTCGCCCTGCTTTATCATCTATGAACCTAGTTTCAGGGTTCATGAATATCAAAAAAGGTTTATATGGTATAGATATTTTTTTTTGATTAGGTAGAGAAAAAACTAATGATTTTGTTAGCTGGTCGATCTCTGTGTAAGGTAGTAAACAAAATGATTTAACCAAAAGCAGAAGTTCATGACGATCAAATGGGTCAGATTTATAGCTCGGATTTTTTATGGCTTCATTCAACTTCAAAATGATATCTTTACCTTCGTTAGATAATATCGATTGATCATTAATCTTAAAAAAGTCATTTAGTTGTGAAAAAACCTTATGTGGATTTATTTTTACATCACGATCATATTCTGATTTCCATAATTCTCTAATTGATTTATATACATCGTCTTGTTGAATTATTTTTTTTAAGATTATCGAATTACTTTGTGCCAAAGCAATGTAATAAGCCTGGATAATAGTAGAATAGAATTGGCAGATATAGAACATGATTCGTAAATAACCTTTTGAATTGTATAATGTTTCTCGAATTTTTTGTTGATTATCACCAAAAAGTAATTTGCAAATAGATGAGGATAGTAGTTCTTTTTTTACGACTAGTTCATCGTATAAATCAGTACTGCTACTATTCATAAGTTCTCCTTGATTCTTTCTGCTAGTTTTGCATATACACTATAAGCTTTTTTTGCATCTTCGGGCATATCACTATAATTTGAATATTTATCATTTATTATCGATGTAACAGTGCCGTTTTGTGGTTCACGAACATATTTCGTTCCTAATATATGCTCATGCCATTTAAATAACGAGATTTCTGGTAAGTGATTTGAGACGCAAAAAGTGTCATCTATCAACGTTTCATATTCGGTCGCTATTGATTTTATCTTTTGAAAACTATTGGCACAGAAATCAGAGGTGCTGTCGTCATGGTTGGGAATTGCAGTAGGAAGGAGTATTACAGGTTTTCGATTATCTTTTATAATCCCTTTCTTATTTTTTAAATCAATTAAGTTAAATTTATAGTTATTAATCTGCATTTGGGTACCTTTGATAAACTGAAGTGTTGGTCGTAAACAATAGACAATAACATCAGAAACTGCATGTAGGGCATCTGCTGTACTTTGAGTACCAGCACCACTATCAAAAATAATTGCTTTATAATTAGGAAACAGTTCTAAAAAAAGTTGAATTCTTGCCTCAGAATCATCTCGTGCTAGGCTTTCATTTGAACTCGTATCAGTTCCTAAAAAAAGAATTGTATCTTTCTCAAAACCAAAAAAATCAGAAACATCAACAAACTTATGAACAGGTAAAAAATTTACGATAGCTTCTATTATGCTTTCAGTATTAACTTGTTTGATCTGAATTAAATCGTCACAAAGCTTAAATAAACTATAGCTTTCAAGGATATATCTCTCTTGTGTTTTATTTTCAGGAATTCTGTTTTTGTATTTTTCATGGATTTCAACGATCTTCATCAAAGCGTTTTGAGAAGGATACGGAAGTTTTATTGCTCTAAAATGACCTAATGTAATCTCACATTTTAAGTTTGCAAGTTTAGCAATAGATTGTATTAAACTTTCAGAAATTTCTACAGGTGTAATATTTGTCTTGAGAATTTCATTAACATATCGCTTCAGTTCTTTTTCCTCTTTGGGAAAAATTTTTCGGGTATGTAAAGAATTCTCGAAAAAGCTCGAAAATTTAGTTTCACACCCAAAAAAGAAGGTCAAACCAGCGCTTTCAAGGTCTGCATCCACAATTAGTATCGGGTTATTTGCCGATGCTTCTAGTTCATTCTTTAAATGTTTAACTGTGTTCATCAAAGCAGTACTGCGTCCCGAGCCACCCTTGTAGGAATAAAATGTTATACAAGGGCTACGGTGTGAAATATTTGATTGTGTCATAGTTTAACCTCCGTTTAAATGCGACAATGAAAATACAAGGGATATCTTATTGCAAAATAAGTACTTTAACGACCTAAAAACTAGCATAAAAAACCTCTTACTTTGTATTTTACAAACTAACCTAAAAAATGACCAAAAAAAGTCAACAGCTATTTCAATTTTATCGAAAATATTTTTTTTGAATGTCTACCATTGTCTACCATTGACCCCCTATTCCAATCAATGGTAGACATCACCTAACCCATTAAAATACCTATACTTACAACTAAAATGTCTACTATTAGTAATGGTAGAGGGTATTTTTAGGAATAAAAAAATATTTTTTGGGGACGGAAAAAAATATTTCTATATACGTGTGCGAAAAAGAGCCAATGGTAGACAATTAATCTGTAACTCTATGAATTGTAAGCAATTACAAGTCTCTACCATTGATTCTAATGGTAGACAATGGTAGACATTTGCTTTATAGAAATATTACCCTATCTCCTAGTCTAAGTAAGAGATAGCTGTTATTGCTGCCAAATCATAATAGTAGACAAGACGTCAGAAACGTTTATGACAGCTCTCTCATCTAATGCAGGAAACACAACAACACACAAGGAATAATCAGGAAATCTGATTGCTTATCCACTAAATACACGGAACTATCCACAGATATTGTTGGTTCGACACCAAAATAGACGTAGACTCTGCGGGGGGAAAAGGTACTTTGCGATTTTTTGGACCTGCGGGCACAAGAAAACCGAACTCGTTCTGACCTATCAAAAATTTTTCTAGGGTTAATACGAGGGGGGGGGGCAGTATCATCAGTTAGACGATGAGGAAATAGTGCTGATGTGCGATAGACTTGTCGATGAGCTAGGAATATTGGATGAAGATGAAAGAGATTGCGTCAGAATTTCTGACGCAATCGGTCGGGGACGAGAAACAATAATCATCAACGAAAGCGGTCTGTATACTCTCATCATGAGAAGCAGTAAACCAGAAGCGAAAGC
>Ga0099364_10012117_pt1 | contig 11675 bp, 6 predicted proteins | sample TergutTh196P3_FD_73070 | JGI IMG/M metagenome (GOLD analysis project Ga0099364, IMG submission 73070) | Microcerotermes parvus P3 segment gut microbial communities from Pointe-Noire, Republic of the Congo - Th196 P3 | ecosystem: Host-associated > Arthropoda: Insects > Digestive system > Gut ...
CTGACAAGAAGCGACTTGCCGAAACGGCGCGGACGCGAAAGGAAATATGGCTTCCCCACGCTAACCATGCGATGTATTTCTTTGGTTTTGTCTACATAAACATAGCCGCCTTTGCGCAAATCGGCAAAACATTGTATCCCTATGGGTAATGGTTTCATGACACGAAATATTTATTTTGCAAAACTAATCGTTTTTTTAAAGAAAAGCAATTTTTTTTGCTTTTGATGTAACAAAAACGATTTTTATACGTCTTCTTTCTATATGAAACCAAAAAATAATAAATTTATATGAAAGCAATACTTCGTAATCTTATAAGTGTAGCCCGCCGTTTCAAATTTGCGATGATTCTGAACATTCTGGGCCTTTCGGTTGCTTTTGCAGCCTTTATGGTAATCATGGTTCAATTGGACTATGATTACAGTTTTGAAAAATGTCATAAAGACCATGACAAGATTTTTCGTTTGGAAGTTTATGTTCCGATGTTTCTTGCACCAACAAGAGTACCTCTTTCGCCTCGTCCTTTGGCGGAGCGTTTTATCGAATCGTCGCCTCATATTGTTGCAGGTACGGTAACAAAACATTCGGTTTCGGCGATTATAGGGGGCGATGATGCCTATTTCTACGTTGAAACCGATGGTGGAACGCGGAATTATTTTAAGGAAAAATCAGTGGTTGTGACGCCCGAATTTTTCGACGTCTTTACTTTTGATTTTGTTGAAGGCTCAACCGATGTTTACATTGCTCCGGGCAATGTGTTCATTCCGTTGAGTTTGGCGCGCAAAATATTTGGCGCCGAGTCTGCTGTGGGCAAACAGATTATTCACGGCGATTGGGGCGCTCAAACCGTGCTGGCGGTATATCGTGATTTTCCGAAGAACACTTTCGTCGAAAACTGTATGTATTTCGCCATGGACCCCGATGAAAACAAAGACAACTGGGGAGACTGGGGATTCAATTCCTTTATCCGCGTAAATGATGCTAAAAACGCGCCGCTTTTAGTCGATAACTTCATGCGTACTTTCGACTTTTCGGCAGTTTTTGGACAGGATTTTAGTTGGGAAGAAGCCGAAAAAGAAGGTTTTAGCTTCAACATGTATCTAACAGCATTGACGGACATTCATTTTTTGCCCGACATGCAATATGATTTTGCGCCTAAAGTAAGCCGTCAAACGTTGTTGATTTTGATTGCTATTGCGATAGTAATAATCGTCATCGCATCCATCAACTTCACCAACTTCAGTACGGCTCTTACGCCCATGAGAATTAAAAGTATCAATACGCAGAGGGTATTAGGCTCGCGGCGCAGTACGATACGCCTGTCGCTGATTTTCGAGGCGGTATTGTTTAGCATGTTGTCATACGTTGTTGCATTATTTCTTGTCAAACTGTTTTATATCAGTCCGCTTGCGCATTTGGTAGACGGCGATTTGTCGTTTTCCGGCAATACGATTATTTTTGGCGGTTCGGCTTTAGTGGCGTTCCTTGCCGGTTCTCTTGCAGGCGCTTATCCGGCGCAATATATGACCTCTTTCGCGCCGGCATTGGTTTTGAAGGGAAGTTTTGCGCTCTCGCCCAAAGGCAGACAATTGCGCAGCGTATTGATCGCCGTTCAGTTTGTGGCGTCTTTTGCGCTACTTATCGGAGCGTCGTTCATGTATCTGCAAAATCATTTCATGCAAAATTCTGATTTGGGTTACGCCAAAGATGGCGTAATTACAGTTGAAATGGGACGAATATCAAAAAATATCGACGCTTTTACCAATCAAATCAAAGAGTATTCAGGCATTGAAGATATTACGTATAGCCAGATGCTGTTGTCGGGTTCCGACGGCTATATGAAATGGGGAATGCAATACAGGGGCGAACAAATTACTTTTCAGGTTTTACCAGTTCATCACACATTTCTTGACGTGATGGGCATTGAGGTAACGGAAGGGCGCAATTTCCGTCAAGAAGACGCAAATACGGAACGTGGCGCATATATATTTAACGAATCGGCGCGCAAACAATTTAATTTGGAACTCAACACATCGCTCGAAGGCTGGCAAGGCGCCGAAATAATAGGTTTTGTTCCCGACGTCAAATTTGCGTCTTTTCGCATGGCAGTAGAGCCGATGGTTTTTTATTTGCCCGGCAGCAGAAGCAGCTGGCTAAATATGAACTTTGCATATATCAAATTACATGAAGGTACAAATATTCGCGGAGCCATTTCGCATATTAACGCCACGCTTTCCGAATATGAAAGCAATTATCCGTTTGAAGTCCGTTTTTTCGACGAAGTTATTCAGCGACTTTATGAAAAGGAAGTTTCGTTGAGTTCGTTGATATCATTGTTTAGCATACTTGCAATATTTATTTCAATCGTCGGCGTTTTCGGTTTAGTAGTTTTTGACAGCGAGTGTCGTCGCAAGGAAATAGGCATCCGAAAAGTTCTTGGCGCATCAACTTTGGGTATAATCATAATGTTCAACAAGGCGTATTTCAAAATATTGATGATTTGTTTCGTTGTAGCGGCTCCGCTTGCATGGTACGCCGTCAATCGCTGGTTGGAAAATTTTGCCTACAAAACGCCGATGTATTGGTGGGTGTATTTGCTGGCATTGGTTGCTGTGGGTGCAATAACAGTGTGTACGGTTACATTCCAAAATTGGCGGGTAGCGAATGAAGACCCTGTGAAATCAATTTCGAATTGTGATTAATTGAATCATATTTTTTTTGCAATTCAAAAAAATATCCATACTTTTGCAAAAAATCATAATTCTCAATTTTCTCAATTAATCAATGAATCAAAATTCATAAATGTCAATTAATCAATTAATCACAATTCATAAATGGATAGATTAAAATTGCCCACCGGTATCTATACCTTCGAAGAAATTCGAACCGAAGGACACGTATATGTAGACAAGACGCCATATCTCATCAAGATGATTGATATGGGTAAGATCAATTTTCTTTCGCGTCCGCGTCGTTTTGGCAAGTCGCTAACTGTTTCTACCCTTGAGGCGTTGTTTTCAGGGCGTAAGGAACTTTTTAAGGGATTGTATGCCGAAGAATTTTTGAACAGACCGGCGTTTAAGCCGAGTCCTGTTATTTTGCTGGATATGAGCAAAATCGCCGCTGGTAGCGGTATGGAGGGGATTAGAGAATCTCTTGTAAGCCAAATAACCACCATCGCCCATCAACAAGGCGTTTCTCTACCCGACCGTCAATTTGCCAGTAATCTTTTAAACGACCTGATAATCAACTTATATTCAAAACACAAGCAAAAGGTTGTTATTCTGTTAGACGAATATGATGCTCCTTATACGGAGTTTATGAACGATACAAAAATGGCAAATGCCGTAAGGGCTGAATTGCGCGACTGTTACTCGCAAATTAAGGCAAATGACCGCTATATCCGCTTTGTGTTTATAACCGGTATTTCAAAATTTGCAAGATTTGGCGTCTTTTCAAAACTCAATACCATTACAGACATCTCCCTGATGCCCGAATATGCCGCGATATGCGGATATACGGAAGATGAAATAGTTCAGTATTTTCCCGACTATCTCAAGGATACAGCAAATGAACTGAATATGTCGACCGACGAACTGCTCGACCGTATGCGACATTATTACAATGGCTTTTGTTTCGACCGCAATCTGTCCGTGCGTCTCTACAACCCTTTTTCTACTTTGGCATTTTTTACCGAAAAATATTTTGCAGATTATTGGGTTGAATCAGGTCGTACTCAAGTGATTGCCGACTATATGAAAAATCGACATCTGACAGTGGCTGAATTTCGGAATTTTGCCATTCCGGAAAGTTTTGCCCGCAGTCCGGGCGATGTAGACACAACTCCGCCAGAATGAATTATGCCGCGCCGTTTCCCGATGCAATTTGCGTAGGAATGGCAATAGACGATGAAAAACGGCAAATAACGGAATATAGAGTTGTAAATAATTGAACCTGCATCATTTATTAAGAAATGAGAGTTTTTGGATTTTTATTATTAATTTTCGTATTTGAGGCAAATGGTTACGCGCAAGAATCGCGTGTTACCATCAGCGGTTATGTTAGAGACAATATCAGCAACGAAAGCCTGATAGGCGCAACGGATTGTACGTTCGTGGCGGTGGACCCGACCAAAATTTGATTCTGCTTGACGGCGTACCTGTTTACAACGCATCGCATTTGTTTGGTTTCTTTTCGGTGTTCAATTCGGTAAATATTGGTCTATTATTTGATTACGAAAATGACGAGTATCTTCGTTTTCTTACTAACCACTAACCACTAACCACTAACCACTAATTCCTCCATCTCACACGCGATTTTTTTCCCTGCAAATGCAACCGCCAGCAACGCAATGCGCTTATTGCCGTCTGCATATCGTTCATGATATTGATTATCTTTTATTTGTTTGAAGGCTTCTTTTAATAGTCGCTCGCATGAGCCTTTATTTGCAAATTTGATTTCGGCAATTACTACACGGTCTTCATACGTCCATACTGCGTCAATACGTCCCTTGTCGGTTGGTATTTCTGCCATTGCTTCGAAGCCCAGCATATTGAGCCAAAGCAGTAGCATGGAATGATAGTATGCTTCGCGCGGAATGTGCAGTTGGTAGGGTATGCCGGCAAACAGTTCTTTCACGGCGCGCTCAAAGTTCGTTATATCACCATCAAAAAGTTGCTCTTGCATCCGCGATTGCATCAAAGAGGTATTAGACGTGGAGTATGTCGTGTATGCCGAAACTAAATGGACTGCCAGCGCTTCGCGTACTTCTTCGTTAGGAACGCCTAATGTATAAAGTAACTTCTTGCCAAAGCGACCCTTGTCAACGCTTTTTACTGTCAGATAACCGCTTTGGAACAAAAATGCTTTCGTTTCAATAGTTGCGGGGTCAAAACTGTCGAAACCCGACATTTTTACCTGTGTTGATTCTAACAAAAATCTGACATCGTTGCGCTCTTTGAGAAGGTCAATCAAAAACGTGGGCGTTCCTGAAGAGAACCAGTAATTTGCAAATATTTTCTTTTTAAACAAAACCAACGTTGAATAGGGGTTGTATAAAAAATTCTGTCCATCCCACGAAAAACCGTTGTACCAATGCCTGATAGTATCAATCATTTGACTTTCAGAAACATTTTCCAAACGAGCAAAATCGGTAATGTGTTCTGAAAAATGAGAAACCAATTCTTCTTGGGTATATCCACAAATGGTTGTAAATTCCGTATCCAAAGTAATATCATCAAGATTATTTAAGCCCGAAAAGATCGACACCTTCGAAAATTTGGTAATTCCTGTAAGGAAGACAAAACGCAAACGTTTATCGTTTGCCTTAATAATCTTGTAAAAATCCTGCAAAAAATCGCTTATACCTTTCAAAACGTCGGGCTTTTGCAAAGCGTCTAAAATCGGCATGTCGTACTCGTCAATTAAAATCACGACCTGCTTGCCGGTTTTCTCACGCAGACGAATGATGAGCTCGTCAAAAAGGTCAGAAGCATATTTTCCTACAAGAGAAATCTGGTAAGTTTCTGACATACGCTTCAAATGCACTGATAAGGAATTTTCCAATTCCTGCGCCGAGCCGCGTTTGATTTTGCTCCAATCTATAGTGATGACCGGATGCTGCTCCCAGTCTATCTTATCGTAAATATACAGCCCTTCAAACAGTTCTTTATTTCCTTGAAAAATCTCTTCCAAAGTACTGACAAGAAGCGACTTGCCGAAACGACGCGGACGCGAAAGGAAATATGGCTTCCCCACGCTAACCATGCGATGTATTTCTTTGGTTTTGTCTACATAAACATAGCCGCCTTTGCGCAAATCGGCAAAACATTGTATCCCTATAGGTAATGGTTTCATGACACGAAATATTTATTTTGCAAAAGTAATATTTTTTTTGACCAATAGCATATTTTTGCAAAAAAAATGTTTTGTTTGTTTGTTTTTTCCTATTTTTGCAGAAAAAAATCAAAATTCATAAATCTCAATTAATCAATTAATCACAATTCATAAATGATTTTAATATTTCGCAATTTAATATCTGTAGCCCGCCGCTTCAGGCTGGCAATGACCCTGAACATTCTGGGGCTTTCGGTTGCTTTTGCCGCCTTTATGGTCATCATGATTCAATTGAATTATGATTTCAGTTTCGACAAGTTCCACAAGGATGATGACAAGATTTTCCGTTTGGAATTTAAACGAAGAGATTTCTGGCAAAATGCTGTCAGTCGCCCTCTTGCCGAACATTTCTTCGAATCGTCGCCACATATCGTTGTCGGCGCCATTGGCGGTGGAACACCGATAAAATCTTTTGTCTACGTGGAAAATGACGGCGTCAGAAATTTCTACGAGGAAGGCGCAATGTCTGTATCATCCGAATTTACGGATGTATTCACATTCGATTTTGTAGAAGGCTCAAAAGATGCGCTCAAAACACCTGAAAATATCATCATCCCGTTGAGCCTTTCGCGCAAGTTATTTGGCAAAGAATCGGCGGTGGGCAAGCAAATTATATTTGAATCGGGAGGCAGTCAAACTGTGGGAGCGGTATATCATGATTTTCCAAAAAATACTGTTGTCAATAACTGCATTTACAGACAGATTCCGGAAAATGACAACAAATATAACTGGAATTTTTTTTCGTATCAGGTGTTTTTGCGCGTCAATCATCCATCAAACGCATCTCTGTTGGTCGATCATTTCAAACGAAATTTTGACGTGCAGGCAGATTACGCGCCAAATTTTCGCAACGAAGAATCAAGCGTTAACATACGGCTTACGGCTTTACCGGATATTCATTTTTTGACAGATGTATTGGATTCATCGCCAAAGGCAAGCCGACAAACGTTGATGATCTTGTCGGTCATTGCCATAGTGATTCTTGTCATGGCAGCCATCAATTTCACCAATTTCAGTACGGCGCTGACGCCCATGCGTATCAGAAGTATCAATACGCAGCGTGTTTTGGGCGTCCATCGAAATACGATACGTTTCGCGCTTGTTGCGGAAGCCGTTTTCATCTGTCTCCTGTCCTGTCTTGTTGCGCTTTTCTTCGTTTTACTGTTCAAAATCAGTCCGTTAGCAAGTTTGGTAGATGCCGATTTGTCGCTTGGCGCGAATCCGATGATTGTTGTTGCAATGGTTTTTGTGGCAATACTCGCAGGTTTTTTTGCAGGCGTATATCCGGCGTATTTTGCGACTTCGTTTGCTCCGGCATTGGTGTTGAAGGGAAGTTTCGGATTGTCGCCCAAAGGTAAAAAAATGCGCAACACGCTGATTGGCGTCCAGTTTTTTGCTTCTTTTACGTTGATTATCGCTGCAACATTTATGTACCTGCAAAATCATTTCATGCAAAATTCGCCTTTGGGATATGACAGCAATGATTTAATCACCGTTGATGTCGGAAGAATACGGGAAAGCCGTGATGCGCTTAGCCATCAACTTAAAACGTATTCAGGCATCAAGGAAGTAACTTTCGGTGGCAACCTTTTGTCAAGCGCCGACGCATATACGGGGATGGGCGTTCCATACAGGGGAGAACAAATCATCTATCAGTTTTTGCCTGTAGAACACACGTTTTTAGATGCGCTGGGCATTGAAGTAAGCGAAGGACGAGGTTTCAGGCAGGAAGACGCCAATTCGCAACAGGGCGTTTTCATTGCTAATGAAACGGCTCGTAAACAGTTAAATCTGGAACTGAACACATTGTTATTCGACGTTGAAATCATAGGTTTTATCCCCGACATCAAATTTGCGTCTTTTCGCGTAGCGGTTGAGCCAATGGGATTTTTAATGACGGGCAATCAGCGCATGACCGGACGCTATGCCTATATCAAATTGATACCGGGCACGAATAAGCGCGCTGCCATGTCGCATATTCGTTCCACACTTGCCGAATTTGACGCGAATTATCCGTTTGAACTCCGTTTCTTCGATGAAGTCGTTCAGCGCCTCTATGAAAAGGAAAGAGCCTTGAGTTCATTGATTTCGCTCTTTAGCCTGCTTGCCATATTTATTTCCATTGTTGGCGTATTTGGTTTAGTAGTCTTCGACAGCGAGTGTCGCCGCAAGGAGATTGGTATCCGCAAAGTATTTGGCGCATCCACTATGGGCATCATCCTCATGTTCAACAAGGCATATTTCAAGATATTGTTCATTTTCTTCGTGATAGCGGCTCCGCTTGCATGGTATGCCGTCAATCGCTGGTTGGAAAATTTTGCCTACAAAACGCCGATGTACTGGTGGGTGTATTTGTTGGCGTTGGTTGCTGTGGGCATTATTACGGTATGTACGGTAACATTCCAAAATTGGCGGGTGGCGAATGAAGACCCTGTGAAATCAATTATGAAGTGTGAATAATTGAGTGATTTATTGTCAATTAATCAATTAATCACAATTCATAATTATTAAATTTTGATAATCAAAAAATAATAATTATCTTTGCACAAATTTTTTACGTATGAAAAATCCGTTTTTGTTAAAAGGCTATCTGTCTTCTGAATATTTTTGCGGTCGCACAAAAGAAACCGCAGACCTTATTCGTTTTCTTACAAACGACAACAATGTGGTACTCGTTTCGCCTCGCCGAATGGGAAAAACAGGTCTGATAGAGCATTGTTTTCGTGAAAAGGAAATTTCGGACAATTTCTACACTTTTTTTGTAGATATTTACGCCACCCGCAATTTGCAGGAGTTTGTATATAAACTTGGCAAAGAAATTTTTGACCGTTTGAAACCGAGAGGCAAAAGATTTGTGGAAAAATTTTTCTCTGTTATTTCGTCGTTACGACCTGCTTTTAAACTTGACGAGATTACCGGAACGCCCGTTTTTGATATTGGCATTGGCGAAATTCGTTCTGCAGAAATCACTTTGGAAGAGATTTTTAAATATCTGAACACTTCCGACAAGCCCTGTATCGTTGCAATTGATGAGTTTCAGCAAATCGCAAAATATCCGGAAAAAAATATCGAAGCAATTCTACGTACACACGTTCAGAAAACCACAAAAACGACTTTCATTTTTTCAGGAAGCCAGAGACACATTTTGCATAACATGTTCTTTTCCGCTTCGCAACCGTTTTATCAAAACGCTGTATTGCAATCTCTTGATGCTATTGACAAAAATGAATATGTCGATTTTGCCGACAAGCATTTTAGCAGAACTGGAAAAAAAGTTGCGCTTTCGTTTATTGAACTCGCTTATGATTTATTTGAAGGACACACTTTTTATGTACAGGCAATGATGAACCAACTGTTTTCGGAACTTGATGCGCATGAAGACTGCACCGACCGGATATTTGCAGAAGCCCTGCATAATCGTATTTTTTCATATGAAACATTGTTTTCGGAAATTCTCAATCTCTTGCCCGAAAGACAAAAAGAACTGCTTTACGCCGTAGCAAAAGAAGGCAACGCAAAAAACATTACATCGGGAGAGTTTGTTAAAAAACATTCCCTTCATTCTACCGCCTCCACCCAAACGGCAGCAAGGCAGTTGCTTGAAAAAGAAATTTTTACGCGCAACGGAAACATCTATTCCATCTATGACCGTTTTTTCGGATTATGGCTTCAAACATACTACGGAACAGGAAATAATCTTTTCAAAATGAAAGTTGGAAATGATTCATAAATCTCAATTAATCAATGAATCAAAATTCATAATTATTTAAAGATGAAAGCAATAATAAGAAATTTAATATCTGTAGCCCGCCGTTTCAAGTTGGCGATGACCCTGAACATTCTGGGTCTTTCGGTGGCTTTTGCAGCCTTTATGGTCATCATGATTCAGTTGGATTATGATTACAGTTTCGACAAATGTCATCAGGACTATGACAAGATTTTTCGTTTGGAGATGACACTACAAACTAATACATGGGCTGCTATTAGTCGTCCGCTTGCGGAGCGGTTCTTCGACTCGTCACCTCATATTGTTGCAGGCGCTATTTGTAATCCATGGGACGGAGACGCCTTTTTTTATGTGGAAAATGATGGCGTCAGGAATTTTTATAAAGAAAATTCAATGAAGGTATCATCGGAATTTACCGACGTATTTACTTTTGACATTGTGGAAGGTACGAAAGATGTTCTTAAAACTCCGGATCATGTACTTATCCCGCTGAGTCTTTCGCGCAAGTTATTTGGCAAAAAGTCGGCAATTGGCGGGCAACTTGTCCACGATTGGGGAAAACAGACTGTGGGAGCGGTATATCGTGATTTTCCCTCAAACTCTGTCATCAATAACTGTATCTATTATCCTGTACCGGAAAATGAGCATAAAGAGAAATGGTATGATTTGAATTATGCTGCATATATTCGTGTCAATCAAGCGTCTAATATACATCAGCTGTTTGAGAATTTCAAGCGGAGTTTTGACGTTCAGGCGGTTTTCGGAGAGGTTTCTGATTTGGAAGAATTAGGTCTTAGTCTGCGTTTTACGGCTTTACCGGATATTCATTTTGTAACGGATGTACAAAATGATTTATCGCCAAAGACAAGTAAACAAACATTGTTGCTTCTGTTTGCCATCGCCATCATGATTGTCGCCATTGCAGCAATCAATTTTACCAATTTCAGTACGGCGCTGACGCCCATGCGTATCAAAAACATCAATACGCAAAGGGTATTAGGCGCGCAGCAGAGTACGATACTTTGGTCGATTGTTTCGGAAGCGATTTTTTTCAGTTTGTTGTCCTACATTGTAGCGCTTTGGTTTGTTTTGTTGTTTAACAGTACTTCGTTGTCGCGGTTGGTCGACGCCGATTTGTCGCTTACGGCGCATCCGTTGATTGTTGGCGGCGCGGCTTTGGCAGCGCTGCTCGTCGGTTTGTTTGCCGGCGTGTATCCGGCGCGTTACATGACTTCGTTTGCTCCGGCGTTGGTGTTGAAAGGAAGTTTCGGACTGTCGCCCAAAGGCAAACAATTGCGAAATACATTGACAGGAATACAGTTTGTAGCCTCTTTTGCGTTGATCATTGGCGCATCCTTCATGTATCTGCAAAACAGGTTCATGCAAAATTCATCTTTGGGATATGATAAAGAAGCATTAATCACTGTCGATATTGGGCAAATACAAAACAGCCGCGAGGCGTTTACCCATCAAATCAAGTCCTATTCGGGAATAGAGGATGTGACTTACAGTCAATTTCTTTTGTCTGGTTCTGACGGAAATGGCGCACGAGGACGATCATACAGGGGAGAAGATATTTGGTACGAAGTTCTTCCGATACATGACACATTTCTCAAAGTGATTGGAATTGAGATTTTAGAAGGTCGCGATTTCCGTCGGGAAGATGCGAATATGCCGTATGGAGCGTATATTTTTAACGAAACAGCCCGCAAAAAATACCATCTGGAACTAAACACCTCCATTGACAATAGCGGTGAAATTATTGGTTTTGTACCCGATATAAAATTTGCGTCTTTCCGCATGGCTGTTGAGCCGATGGCGTTTCATGTAAGGGGAGAAAATTGGAATAATTTACCGAATTATGCCTATATCAAATTACTACCGGGCGCGAATAAGCGCGCTGCCATGTCGCATATTCGTTCCACACTTGCCGAATTTGACGCCCATTATCCTTTTGAACTCCATTTTTTCGATGAAGTCGTTCAGCGCCTCTATGAAAAGGAAAGAGCGTTGAGTTCATTGATTTCGCTCTTTAGCCTGCTTGCCATATTTATTT
>Ga0099364_10012118_pt1 | contig 11674 bp, 10 predicted proteins | sample TergutTh196P3_FD_73070 | JGI IMG/M metagenome (GOLD analysis project Ga0099364, IMG submission 73070) | Microcerotermes parvus P3 segment gut microbial communities from Pointe-Noire, Republic of the Congo - Th196 P3 | ecosystem: Host-associated > Arthropoda: Insects > Digestive system > Gut ...
AATCTGTGGGTATGAGTCTCCTCGAAAACTCAGTTCGTCATTGCGGCCTCCGAGCCGCAATCCCCCCGAATTCCGCAGGGGATGGCGGGTCAAGCCCGCCATGACGTGGAGGTGAGATTTTTGGAACGAAACTTCAATGCCTGTAGTTGCAATGCTTTGGAGTTTTCGAGGAGACTCGAGAGGAGAGAGGGGGAGTTAGGGGTTGAAAACAGAGAGATGAGAGTTGGGAGTTAGGAGTTAGGGATGAAGATTCTTGTTGTTGACGACGAAAGGCTGCTTGTTAAGGGCATTAAGTTTAATCTTGAAAATGAAGGGTATCAGGTTGACGCCGGGTATGACGGCGTTGAGGCGGTAGAGCTTGCCAGAAGCGGCGGATACGACCTGATAATTCTTGACGTTATGATGCCGGAGCTTGACGGGCTTGAAGCGTGTATGCGCATACGCGAGTTTTCGACAGTTCCGATAATCATATTAACAGCCCGGAGCGAAGACAGGGACAAGGTTTACGGATTTGACTGCGGCGCGGATGATTATATAACAAAACCATTTAATATTTTGGAACTGAAGGCGAGGATACGAGCGCTTATTCGCCGTTCCGCGCTTGTCAATGTTGCAACCGGAGCTGTTTTGACTGTCGGCCATATTACGATTGACACAGAGAAGCGGGTAGCGAAAAAGAATGGGGAGCAGGTTGAGCTGACTGTCAAGGAATTCGATGTTTTTGAGCTGCTCGCGAAAAATCCGGGGCGTGTATTCGGCAGGGAATCGCTGCTCAACATTGTGTGGGGCTACGAATACCACGGCGATATCAGGACTGTCGATGTACATATCCGCCGTCTGCGTGAAAAGCTTGAGGAGAACCCTGCGGAACCCAAGCAGATCATGACGAAGTGGGGGGTCGGGTACTATATCAGGGGCTAGAAAGCTGCGGTTTTTCAGCAGCATACGGACGAAATTTGCTTTGACGTACTTTTTAGTAATTGCCGTCGTACTTATACCTATGAACACATATTTCCTGACGTCTTCCCGAAACATGATATACGCGTCGAAGAAGGAGTTCGTCGAACATCAGGCAGCGGTTATCGCAACGGCGCTTGAGGACGCGTTCGACGTGCTGGCCCAGGACGACGTACAGAGAGTCATGGCGCATCTGGACGTCGAGGGGCTTACCTATGTCATTATCACGGACGCCGGAGGAGATATTCTGTACGACCCTGCCGGGATTTATTCAGAAGAGGATTTCCCGATTGTGCATATTATGAGGGCGTTGGAAGGCTTTAGCAGATTTTTGGCGAGTTTTTCCGCCGGATCATTTTCCAGCAGCGCGTTCACGCCGGTTATGAGCAGGGGCATTGCTATTGGCGTGGTGTACGTCTATGACGAGGATCCGGAACAGGGCGAGATACTGCTGGACATGCAAAGCACAATGCGGGATATTTCCGTGATCGTCGTTGTCTTTTCCTTTGCGATGGTCGTTTTTACAATCTGGTCGGTGATGCGGCGCATAACCAGTATATTAAAGGCGATAAAATCCGTCCGCGAAGGCGAGTATAACTATCGTGTCAGCATGCATGGGAGCGATGAGCTAGCCTTGCTTGGAGATGAATTTAACAGCCTGACGGACAGGCTGCGCGAAACGGATGAAATCCGTCGGAGGTTTGTCGCCGATGCGTCCCATGAACTCAGGACGCCTCTTGCGTCGATAAGGCTGCTCAGCGACAGTATACTTCAAAATGAGGATATCGAGCGCGAAATGGTACAGGAGTTTATTGGTGATATTGGCGCCGAGGCGGAACGTCTGGCTCGGACGACAGAGAAGCTGATGTCGCTGACAAGGCTTGACAGCCGTATTCCTTTCCAGAATACAAACGTAGATGTGCGAGTCCCCGTCCGGGCTACCTTGAGGATGCTCAGGCCCCTTGCTCAAAGCCGGGGGCTGACTCTGGACAGCGAGCTTGAGGAAGGCTGTGTTATCCTTGCGACGGAGGACTCGATACACCAGATCGTTTTCAACCTTGTCGAGAACGCGATAAAATACAACAAGCCCAACGGAAAAGTGTCCGTCGGGCTTAGGATTGAGGGGGAAACAGTCGTTTTGACGGTAGACGATACCGGAGTCGGAGTCCCTGAAGAGGATCTGCCCTATATTTTTGATCGTTTTTACCGTGTCGATAAGGCGCGATCCCGTGAGGCGGGTGGCAGCGGGCTTGGGCTGTCTATTGTGTGGGACTCGGTGCGGGAACTGGGCGGCAAGGTGACTGCGGAGCGGCGTGAAGGAGGCGGAATGCGCTTTCAGGTGCAGTTTGCTTTAGGAGCTGTTAAGTAATAAATCACGGCAATTTATCACTTAACAGCTCCTTATGGTCATAAGCCCAGTACCTCTTCGCCTACTTCGTGGATTTTCAGCATGTTTGTTGTGCCGGAATGCTTTAGGGGAAGACCGGCGGTGAGTACCACAAGGTCGCCGATTTTGATGTAGCCGCTCTCAAGCGCCGCTCCCACGGCGTATGCAAACAGTGCGACAGTGCCGCTCACCTCCCGCATAATCAGCGGGATCACGCCCCATTCCAGCTTAAGCCGGCGCGCAACGGCAGGGTCGGGGGTGCAAGCGATAATGGGGCAGAGCGGGCGGAATTTAGCGACGTTCCGTGCAGTTGCTCCGGACATGGAAACAGTCAGAATAGCGGCGGCGCCAAGCTCGTGCGCGGCAGTGACGGTCGCGTGTGAAATCGCGTTTGTGACGGACTTTTCGGGTATACGGGCGCTTTTTATGAAACGCTCGCGGTAGTCGATACTGCCCTCGATGCAATCGGCAATCTTTGCCATTGCGGTAACCGCTTCTACAGGGTAATTACCGACCGTTGTTTCACCTGAAAGCATTACCGCGCCGGTTCCGTCGAAAATGGCGTTGGCAACGTCGGAGGCTTCGGCGCGTGTCGGTCTTGGGCATGAGATCATGGATTCAAGCATTTGCGTTGCGGTTATGACTTCCTTGCCTCTGTATACGGCTTTTTTAATAAGTTCTTTTTGAATGATCGGCAGTTCTTCGTAAGCCATTTCAACGCCCAGATCTCCGCGCGCGACCATTATTCCGTCCGCGACGTCCAGTATAGAGTCTGCATTTGCGACGCCCTCTGCGTTTTCTATCTTTGCGATAATACGTATGCTGCAATTGGCGTCAATATTGTTTATCTCGGAGCGGATTTGCATAATGTCGTCCGCTGAGCGGACGAATGAGGCGGCAACGATGTCGAAGTCGTTTTCGACGATGAACCGCAGATCTGAGCGGTCTTTGTCGCTGATATACGGCATATTAAGCCTGGCGCTCGGCACGTTTACGCCTTTTTTGTTGGATATTGGGCCGCCGCATGTGACGCGCGTGGTGACGTCGCGGCCGGAAATGCTCTCGACGGAGAGTTCAATAAGCCCGTCGTCCAATAGGATGCGGTTGCCGGGGAAGACTTCTTCAGGCAGACTCTCATAGGATACGCTCACACGCCCGCTATCTCCCATGACCGGCTCAGTTGTGAGCGTGAGAAGGCTGCCGGTGGACAGCTCGGCCTTGCCGTCCGCAAAGTCGCCAAGCCTGATTTCAGGGCCTTTCGTATCGCCGAGCAGCGCAACAATCATTCCCGTTTCTTCGCATGTTCTTCTGAGGTTTTCGACCCTAAGCTTGTGATCCGAATGCGTGCCGTGAGAAAAGTTGAACCGGGCAACGTCAAGCCCTGTTTTTAGCATGGTGCGCAGTACGGCCGGATCGTCCGTAGCCGGACCCATAGTTGCAACGATTTTTGTCTTTCTCATATTAAACCCCCAATAATAAGCATTTCGAAACATATTATATCACAAACCCGAAGAGTTGTGATATAATTTTTCATATATATAGACTGGATGTGACGGCTTGTATACGATAGACGATATTAATAACATGCTTGATGAGATAGCGGCGGAGTTGCCTGGTGAGGTGTTCCGCGAGCTAAACGGGGGAGTGAGCCTCCTGCCGGAAACGAAGCGAAGCGAAGCGGATCCGAGCGGGGGGCTGTACACGCTTGGGGAATACCGGCGCGACCAGATGGGCAGGTATATTGTGTTATTCTACGGTTCAATCCGTGCCGTGCATGGCAGGGATTCACCGGAGGAGATGCGCGCAAGTTTAAAAAAACTTCTGGCCCATGAGCTTACGCACCACCTTGAAGCGCTTGCGGGCGAGAGGGACCTGGAAATCGAAGACGAGTGGGAAATTGAGGAGTACCTCAACAGGGGTTAGGAATTGTTACGGAATAAAGTGGATCAAGTCTATTTCGTAACGATTACTTAAACATTGAGCATAAGCGGGAATAGGAGCACTATCAGAATATACGCGAGAAGATTCAGCAAACCGCCAACCTTGACATAATCCATGAATCTGTACCCGCCGGCAAGGGTCATGGTGATCGGCGGTGTGGAAATGGGGGTCGCATAGCCAATGTTCGCGGCAATCGCAACGGACATCACTATGCTTTTGACGTCGTAGCCGAGTTCTGTCGCCATTATGACCGCTATCGGGATCAAAAGCGTTGCCGTGGCGGTGCTGGACATGAAATTCGTCAGAATGACGGCGATAAAGGCGAGGGCCGCGCATAAGAGCCAGGGGTTCAGGTTGCTTCCCAAAACGTTGATTACTCCCTGGGCGACCATTCTGCCTCCGCCGCTTTGATCAAGTCCGGCGCTGATTCCGAATGAGCAGCCCATGATCACTATTGTCGTCCAGTCCATCTTCCGGAAAACCGCTTTTTGTGATATGCAGCCCGAAATCACGCAAAAGGCGGCGCCGGTCATAGCAACGACGCCTGCGGTCCATAAATCTGACAAAAAACCTATTACGCAAAAGACCAGAGCCGCAACTGACATGCACATTCTGGCTGTACTGCCTGACGACGATTCGGCCGGCTCGCTTTCGGCGGGCGGGTTTTCGGAGTTTTCTTCAACTTCCGGAAAATCAAAAACTCTTTTTTGCAGCCTGCCTCCAATGGTCAGAAAATATAAAAGCGCAAGGAGAAGTACGGGAAGGCCGACATGACTAAGCTCGAAAAAGCTCATCGTTTCATGCCCGCCTTCCTGAAGCAGGCCTTGCGCTATTAGCTGCGGGGTAGAGCCGATGAGCGTGAGTCCTCCGCCGGTGACAGCGAGGATGCCCACCATCATATATGTGTTTTTCTTTGTAAGCTTCCCGCCCGATGCGTGAACGGCTGAAGCGGCAATAGGAAGCATTATCGAGACCGTCGCGGTATTGCTCATGAACAAGGATATGGAAGTGGAAACAATAACGATCGCAATAATAAATAATCTTTCGCCTGTCCCAACCAAAGAGATGACAAATTTGCCAATCATCCTGGCGACGCCCGTTTCAAAAAGCGCGTTGCCCACAATGATCATCCCGGCAATCAGAAAGACGATGTCGTTGCCGAAACCCGCAAAAACGGCGCTGAAGGGAATCAAACCGAATACGGCAAAGGCTATACAAGCCAGAACTGAGGTCACAGCTATGGGGAGCAGCTCAGACATATATAAAACCATCATAACTCCGATGATGATAAGCGCGACGACGCCTGATTCCAAACGAAAACCTCCCCAAATGCAGCACTGATGCATCAAAAAAGCATTTCATAGGGTAAACTCATCAATGTCTACGATGATATTCACGCAAATCTTTACGACAGTGAGGATAACAGCATCAAAAACTCCTCGCGCGTATAAAGAACGTTCAAAACGTCCAGAAGTCCGTTTGCGGAAAGCCTTTCCGGCAGGTCAATACGCCCCATGAGCCTGCGGCGTTTTTCCGCGCTCCCGGGGCCGCCGGACAGGCCCAACTCGAACATGTCCGCCTTTGTTATTTTTTCCTCTTTTTCACCCCGCTCGGGCATTTCCTCAAATGTCGCACCGGCGCTGAGCAGGGCGTTAATGATGACCTCCGGCGTCATTGCTTCGACGCCGAGCTTGCCTTCCCTTGAAGGAGAGGATTTTCGCCTTTCGCGGCCGCCGATATCGGGTATGTATGCGTGCCGTATGTTGGCCCCGCCGAGCATACCGCGCAGCCTTCCGCGTATGAAAAAACCGGCGCTGTCGCTGTCCGTGAGTATTATAAGCCCGCGCTTTTCCGCAAGCCTGCGAAGAAGCGCGAGCTTATCTTTATCAGAAAATATGCCGAATCCGGACGTCTCAATAACCGGGGCGCTGACAGCCTGCACCACAGCATTCTTATCATACCGCCCTTCGACGACGATGACTTCACGAACACGCTTAATAATTGCCCCTCCGCTCAGTGATTCTTAGCGCAGCCGGTCTTTATCGCGCGACCCTGATTATACACTCCGCTTCAACACCGCCGCTGCTCACGGTTAAGGTCGCGGTTCCGGGGCGGATGGCATTGACTGTGGCGGAAGAACCCTCCGTGTTATCCGCAGTCACCGTAAAAACGTTTACATCACTGCTTGTCCAAATAATTTCCTCATTAAGCTCGGTGCCCGCCGGTTCAAGCCTGACGCGTAAGGGAATCATTTCTCCTACACCGGTGGTAATATCAACGACAATGCGCCCATCGTACGTAATGACCAGCAGAAAAATATCAGGCTCGTCAGAAACGTTGATATGCACGGCATTTTCTTCTTCGTCCCATTCAATGATGAGATCTAACATATCAGATATTGCCCGAACAGGAAGATAAGTGGAGCCTTCGTAAGATATCGGGAATACCTGATTTCCGGCAGCGTCCGCCATAGTTTGTTCCTGGCCCCTGTACGTGATGGTGAGGTCTTTGTTCAGCAGAGCTTGAATGATCTCGCTGTTGGTAGAAGCATAAGCCCCAATGCCGAGACACAGAGCCATAACGAGAACAGCCGCAAAAATTTTCGCAATCTTCCTTTTCATATCAAATATCCCTTTCTATGTTTCTTTCTTTTAATAAGTATATAATATGCGACGAAAAATGTACAGAGTGAATTATGGCGTGTTAAAAAAATTCAACGCACCTGTTACTGTTCACGCCTTGTAGGGGCTGATGCCCACATCAGCCCGTTTCAGCCGATATGCCTATCAAGCGGGACGATGAGGGCATCGTTCCCTACAACGGCCTGTGGATGTCAAATCATTATTCGCGATTTATATACCCCATGAACTGTCACACGCACCTATGGTTTCGGATACCCGTTGACATGTAAAGCCTAAGTATACGCAAGCCTTGCGATAAGCTCGGTCATGCACGCCTCGGGTTGGCTGCCGCTGTTGAGCGCGTATGCTGTTGCGGCGCATATCATAACCGCGCCCCGGCACCGGGCAAGCGTCGTTTTGCGGGCTGTATCCATAAGGGCTTTTGCCTGAAAGTCATATCTGATCCCGCAAATCTCCATAAGCGCGCCTTTATCGAAATTACTTTCAATACATACCCGCGCGGCTAGGAGCTGGCGCATTTTTAGTGATACGCTGAACATTAGCTTGTGTGCGGATTCGTGCATTTGCAGAAGCTCGCACAGTATCTTCATGGCGCCTGTGTAATTACTGCGCAGCAGCGCGTCGGCCAGCTTGTAGGCGGCTGTGTCCAGATTGGGGGTGACTACCGAGTCAATATCCGAACGGGTCACTGTATCGCCTTTGGCAAAGGCCGCTGTTTTTTCAATCTCACCGTGGAGTGCGTTCATATGACCGCCGGTAATATGCGCCAGATACTCCGCGTCTGCGGAGCCGATATGCTTTCCGGCGTCCTCAAAGTGGCGTTTGATCCATTTTACCAGCTTATCTTGCCCCTGAACAGTAAATTCGACAGATTCCGCAAGTTTAATAATCTCGGAGTTGAGCTTAACCCTGCCGTCGGGTTTGTACGCAACCGTGTCATAAACGAATATGACGCAGACATAGTCAGGAAGGTCGGAAAACATCTCAAAAAGCTGCGGCGCCCATTCGCTTTTGAAAATATCAAAATCATGCACCTCAATAAGCGTTCTGTCAGCCATGACGGGCAGGGCGTCTACAGCGGCGCCAAGCTCGTCCGGCGCGAGATACTTACCCTCGAACCGCTTGTAATTAAAGCCGTCAAGCCCATCAGGGCAAAGACGCCGCCGAATTTCGCCAAGGCTGCGTTCAAGCAAGTACCGCTCATCCCCATGAAATATATAAAAGCGTCCAATCCGTCCCGCCGCCAAAGAATCGGCAAAGCTTTTATAGCCGTCGGTTTTAGCCTTTTTCTGCGCCATGATTTAAAACTCCTCAGTAAGGATTGCATTGGTATTTTGGAATCGCAGTACTAGGGATCATCCCTCATTCCTGACTACCATAATATCGCCCATGATATCCGTGCGAAAAACAGTGACAAGGTATTCATCAAGGCGCGCAAGGGTTTCGTCCGCCGGATGGCCGTAACTGTTGCCCTGCCCGACTGATATCACGCCGACTGCCGGCCTGACGGCGGCAAGGAGTTCTTCCGAAGTGGAGTGCCTTGAGCCGTGGTGTCCGACCACAAGCATATCGACGGCAGGGAGCTCTGCAAAGCGGAGAAGCGCCCTCTCGGCGGGCGAGTCCATATCTCCGGTTATCAGGGCGTTAATTTCGCCATAACTAAGTATGCTCAGGCCGCGCTCATTATCGCCCCCGTCGCCAACAGGCGGATATATCATCAGATCGGTGCCGCCGAAGGGTATGCGCAGAGTCTCTGTAACATATATTATATCAGCTCCGCGCCGTCTTGCAAGGTCAATTATGTCCTCAGCGGCATATGAATCCTGCGGGTCGGGTATGACAAGGGCTGAAAGGCCGGTTCTGCTCAAAAGATATTCGACTCCGTTAACATGATCGGCATGGAAATGCGTCAGTATCAGAAGGTCAAGGGTTGTCCTGCCTCTGCCCGCGAGAAACTCATGGGCAGCGGATCCGGCTTCCCGGCCCCAACTGCCGCCGCAGTCGATGATCGCGGTGTACTCGCCCGATATCAGGGCAATGCTCTGCCCCTGAGCGACGTCCAGGACAGTTAAGGATGGGCGGTCTGTGCCGGGCATCAGGAGCGGGTTTACAAGAAGGATGACACACAAAGCTATTGCGGTGAAGCAGACCGGGTATAAATACTGCCGCGCCCTGGCGCGGAGGGCGGGAAGCAAGGCGAAAACCGCGTATACATACGCAAGCCAGAACAGGATAGGTGAGTGGGAGGTATAAATCGAGGAATACGGGACGGCGGCAAGGACGCGGGCAACGCCGATAATATACCGCACGGCAATGGAAATTGGAAATGCGATGATTACGGCAAGGGGATAGAAAACGAATCCCAAAATGCCGGCGACGATACCAAGAGGAAAAACGACAGATACGGCCCAAAGCGTCAGGAGGTTTGTCAGTGGCGCGACAAGCGATACATGGCCAAAATGCAAAGCGGTGAGCGGTATTGTAAGCACAAGCGCGCCGACAGTCGTAGCGAAGCTCGATGTGACAAATCGTGATATGGCTGCTAACGTCTTAAACTCATAAATCCATGTAAGCCGCAAAACGCCTGTGAGTGCGGAATCAAGCCTGTTTGTAAAAATAATTATGCCAAGCGTCGCGGCGAAAGAGAGCTGAAAGCCGGCCGAAGCGCATGAATAGGGGTTGAGCGCGAGCAGAAGCAGCATAGCCGCCGAAAGGGAGGTTATGCTGTCGCTCTCCCTTCGGAATATTGGCGCGCAAATCAGAAATGCCTGCATGATCCCGGCGCGGGTGACGGAGGGGGTAAAGCCTGTCATTGCCATAAAAAACAGCAGCAGGGGCAATCCGATAAGTGAGAATAGCCGTTTATTTTTCACAAAGAAAGCAAGAAAACCCATCAAAAATGAGACATGCATTCCGGATATGGCGACGACATGGGATATCCCGGACGCCGACAGGGCAGTGCTGAGGGCGAGGTCGCGGTTGAGATCATCACGTCTGCCGGTGATCAAAGCCTGCATAAAAGGGGAGACGTCGCCGGGAAAGAGCCTGTCTATCATATCCGCGACATTATCGGCCAGTCTGATAGGGATAAACCTCAGGCGGCCTTCGGCGCCGATAATATCTATACCGCCGGTAACGTAGCCTGTCAGAAAATTGCCGCCGGAAATCAAAGAGTCGATCCGCCGGCTGTCGTCAAAACCGTCGGTCCGCGTGAAGCGCGCAGTGAACTCTATTACGTCGCCGGGCCGGAGCGCCTCGCCCCGATAGTAATAGAGCCTCGCGCCTGTGGACAGGGCGCCGTCCTGGCGGACTCGGACGTCAACGCGCTGCCCCCGCGACATGGGGGTAGGGTGGTTTTGGACTACTGCCGTGACGGCCCTTGTTTCCTCATGCAGACGCCCTGCGGGCGTGACAAATATCGCGGTATAGGCCCAGCTCCAGAAAAAACCGGAGGCAAAGGCCAAAAGCGCGACAAAAATACGAAGCCGCGTTTTGCCGGTAAACAGCAGACCTGCAAAAGAAACCGCCGCAGCCGCAGCGCCGCAGATAGGCAGCCGGCTATAAGGCAGCAAATATTGCGATAAGAATACAGCCAAAGCAAAGGAAAAGGAAGCCGTCGCCAGCTTACGCATCAGCATCACCAAATACTATTAAATCACTTTAGAGGCATTGCGTAAAGCAAAATTTGCAGTATCTATTCTCTCACTCCCCATCACCCTCTTTAGCCCCGCCCAACCGCCTTTGCCCCAAATCCTTAGCATTCAACCTACAAACAGCCGATTTACCTGTTTCTTCCTCCAACTGTTTGCGGGCGACTTTGGCGGTATTCGCCCCTCGTTTTGCTACTTCCGCGCTTTCATTAAAACCGATGGGTTGCTCAATGACGGATATTTCCGTTGCGGCAACTTCGGCGAGCATATTTAGCACCAACTCGGTGTTGGTCATGTTATCGCGTAGATTCTCTTTTTTTAGACCTTTGTGCTGCTTGTATTCGCGGATGGACATGCCGCTCCAAGTGCGGCTCATCAAATCGGTCAGCGCAGCGTATTCTTTGCCCTGCTCGACGCCGCTGTTGTCCCATTCGTCGGTCAATGCCTTGCGGACTTCGATGGATTTTATACGTTGGTTTATCCAGTTTTCGCTATATCCCAGACGGCGATAATTCTGTATGGCGCGCTCTATGGACTGCTCCGGGTCAACGGTTTCATCGATGCGCTCGCTGCCGACCTTGGCAAGCCACAGCTTAAACGGCTCGGCTTTTTTGCTTGGTATGGATTGGATAAGGCGTAAAACCTGTTCTGTGTCGGCAACGTCAGTGTCCCGCATTTTGCCGTCCGGCGCAAGCATTTTCAACTGGTAACAACTTGTTACCAGTTGACTGCCCTCTTTTGCCAAGCGTCCTTTCAAGACTTTCCAATATTTGCGAGCAGTCTGATAATCGCTGTCTGTCAGAACAGCGCACACGTCAACGACAGAGAGCCAATATTTTTCGGCTTCCTCGTCCCACTCATATCGGATGCGGTTATCTTCAAAGAGTTTTATTTTGTCTTTTGGTTCGCTCATTCCTCGTCACCTCCGCTCACGACAATATCTTCTTCCTCATAGTAATAAGAGTAGTCAATGCCCTTCATATACATCTCGCGGTCGTTGATTTTATCCGTTAAAGCGGACTGCAAAAGTGACTTAATCTGCGCGGGGTTGGCGACACTCTTTTCCATCGCGGAATGATAGGCTTTTTTGTTTATCG
>Ga0099364_10012119_pt1 | contig 11674 bp, 15 predicted proteins | sample TergutTh196P3_FD_73070 | JGI IMG/M metagenome (GOLD analysis project Ga0099364, IMG submission 73070) | Microcerotermes parvus P3 segment gut microbial communities from Pointe-Noire, Republic of the Congo - Th196 P3 | ecosystem: Host-associated > Arthropoda: Insects > Digestive system > Gut ...
TGGTTAAAAACCCCCCTCCCTCTGGGGGGGGGGGTGCCGCCGCAGCGGCGGGGTGGTCTGCTACAATTGACAGTTATGAGGGCTTGACATATGCGGAATGAGAGAGTATAATATTGGCATAGTAAATTGTAAAAAGGATGGTTTCCATGAAAAAACTCATATCAGCACTCATTACCTTGTCTCTCACGCTCTCACTGCTCACCCTGCCCGCACTCGCAGATTCTTCCATAATCCCCGGTGATGCCGACAACAACGGCGTTGTTAATGTTGCCGACATTATCGCAATCCGTGACCATATTCTCGGCAAACGGTCTTTATGCGAACGTGGGAAGATAGCGGCCGATGTGAACGAAATCGGGGTTGTGAACATATTCAGCATGATAGCTGTTAGGGGGATTATATTGAGGGAGAAGAACGGAGCTATTTGCCCCTTTGAAGCGGCAGCCGCTGAGTTCCTGCAACCCGATGGCACCTACTCCGATGACCCTTATAATCAATACCCTCCTGCTGACCAAGCGGCAGCAGATGTGCTAAAAACACTCGCAATTCTGCGGCAAACTGCAAAAGTTCAGGATTATACAGGGATGACCGATGAGGAGATATATAAGACGATTTACGATAGGTATGATGAGGCTTTTGGGGGGTATTTTGTAGCTGTTGCATTATCAATCACTGGTTATCGGCTGCATATAACGTGTTTTACAACTACAAATATAAACCTATCTCAGTTTGGTGATGAATTTAATCTTGTTTCGTCGAAGTATATAATTAGGGATGGACATTTTGTTAAAACGGCATTATACGGAACCATGACAGATGATGAAATAATTGAAAATTTGATTTTTGCTTATTTAGAAAGTCCCGGTAAAATAGTTGATTTTGTATTATTTATGCGTAAATTATTTGCAATGAATCTAATTCCTTCAGATACTTATTTTTGGTGTTTACAATATATATCACTATCAATATCAAACACAGCTTTTGAATTTTATGGTCCTTTTGATGAGGATAATCCTTTTAATGATTATCACTATTTTAATATGGAGATGTTTCAGAGTGCATATTCACGAACAGAAATAATCGATTTTGAAGTGCTTTTCTATGATTTTCTTAATAATGTTTTAGAGCTAAGTTACAAAAGATGGGATGAAGAAACCCTAACCAGCGTAGAATACGACTTTTTAGAAGAACGTAATGAATATTTGGAATGGTTATTAAATTTAATGAAAGAAAGAGCAGGTAGAAACGAACCATCCTGCCCCTTTGAAGCGGCAGCCGCTGAGTTCTTGCAGCCCGATGGCACCTACTCAGATGACCCTTATAACCAATACCCTCCGGCCGATCAAGCGGCAGCAGATGCACTGAAAACACTCGCAATTCTGCGGCAAACCGCAAAAGTTCAGGATTATACAGGCATGACTGATGAGGAGATATATAAGGCGATTTACGAGAGGTATGATGATGCTTTTGGGGGGAGGTTGGGATGTTTTTTAGCAACAGGATACTCATATTATTTAAAATCATATGAGTATATAAAATTAATACCGTTGAATTTCATTCAACTCCGTGACGAAATAATAGTTAATATAAATTATGAAGAAGAACATGAACAAAAATTAGATGTTCCTTATGATCCGTTTTACCATGGAATAGATACGGTGGAATTTAGTGATTTTCATCGTAATTCATTTTATTATGACATGACAGATGAAGAAATTTTGGAAAAACTTATATTAAAATATCATAATAGTGATGGAACAACAAGCGATTTTATAAATTTGATTACAGAAATGGCTGTTTTGAGATTTATATCTTGGGATTTGTATTCGTTCTTCAACGGAACAATTATAGTTAATGAAGTAAATAAATTATCTGAATTTGATGAAATACCAATTGAAAAGCAAATTCGTTTAAGGGAATATATTTTAAACTTCCCTATTGACTATGAAGATTTGTTTTACGACTTCATAAACAACAAACCAGGAGACAAATATTTTATTAACGGCAGAGAAACAACTATCATGGATGAATATGGTGAATATCTACTGAATTTATTAGATTTGATGAAGGAATTGAAAGGATAAAAATAATGTTTAAGAAAAAGGTTGATAAAATAAACAAGGGGAGTGTTATAAAGGCCGTTGCGTTTATAACCGTGGGCGCAACGGCAATATACGCAGCAAACAAATTAATAAAAAATGGATAAACTGATAATACGGGATTTGCGTTGGATGATCAAAAACAGACACGGCAGCCCGGTAATGGATGGTTGGACGGAAGAAGATTGCCACGACAAGTTTACTGTAATCCTGAAAAAAATGCTGTACCACTTTGAGCAGTCGCAAGACGAATATTGCAAGGAAAAGAACGAGTATGAAGATACCGTAGATTTGGAATTTGTATTTGAGAAACTCGAAAGCGGAGGACACAGGACAATTGGTCATAAAGATAACAGTGCCGAAGCGGAAGTATTGCGTGAAAAATATATGAACAGAAATCGCAAAATCGAGGAGTACAAAACCGAGCATCACAATAAAGCGTTGGATATGCTGAAAAAATATTATCGTTATTTGTGGGACTGAAATAGGAAACAAAAGCGATTTCTCGTTTCCTATTTTTACCTTTTTAAAATTGCCTCTTGACATTGATTTTGCTCTATGATATACTTCTTTAGGTAACGCAGATATGTGCGTTTCCATAGCTCAGGCGGCAGAGCGCGTCCTTGGTAAGGATATGCTCCACCCAACGAGCGACACCAATCAACCCCGCATGGCACAAGGCTTTTTTGCCCCTTTTAATTTTAGGAAAAATCCTTGTACCCACTAAGTTACCCTCTATGGTGAAAAACGCATTTTTGAGTTAGTGGGTATGTAATGGGTAAGGTAAAATGAAAATGAGAACCCCGTAAACCCGCATAAACACAGGCTTGCTTCCATAGCTCAGGCGGCAGAGCGCGTCCTTGGTAAGGACGGACGGTGCATTTTCAGCCCCTGCGAATTTGACAGTAATTTGAGGTGATTTTGACAGTAGTTTTTAAGTGAATAGCCCCGCAAACCCTTTGTGCTTCTATAGCTCAGGCGGCAGAGCGCATCCTTGGTAAGGATGAGGTCACCAGTTCGAATCTGGTTAGAAGCTCCATCTTTTTCCCTCTAAAGTTATCTAAAATTGACGGCGTTACTGTCAAAACTACTGTCAAAGGTCAGAGGGAGCAAAGCAGATGTACCGCCCATTGGTATGTCTGCTTTTTTGTTGTCCGGGGTTAAATTTTGATACGCCCGGTCAAGGGTTCGCGCCGTGCTTTCGTAAACAGACTTTGAAACCACATGACTGTAAATCGAAAGAGTGGTTAGCACTTTGCTGTGTCCCATCAGTTCGGACACAATTTTGGGATTTTCCCGTTCTTCCAACAACATCGTGGCGAAAGTGTGTCTGAACGTATACAGACTGATACCGTGTCCGTCAAGCCCGTTCTTTTTGAGGAAACGGCACAACATACTCCGCAGACCACTGTAGCTTCGCATTTCGCCGTGGTTCTGACAGAACACATGACAATCCTTGTCGGCAAATGCGATACCCGTTTTCGCTTCCTGTTCTTGCTGGAACGTAAACCACTTCCGCAGACATTCGATAACATTTTCGGCGACGATGAAAGAGCGGACACTGAGAACTGTCTTGGTGTTGGAAATAACCTGTCTGCGTTCTTTGACCGTTCCGTCATCATTAAAGTCGATTTCCCTGCTGGCCGCTAATTTGATGGAAATGGTTGAGTTTTCAAAGTCTACATCCCGCCATTTCAAGGCAATTAGTTCTCCGGGACGCATACCCGTCAACATGAGGACGGTTAAAATCGGCTTCAAGGTGGTTTCCGATTCCAGCTTAGTAAGGATTTCGATTCTCAATTCGGGGGTCAATGCCAATTCGTCCCGCTCGAAATCATCCCGCTCTGCGTTACGGATTTTAACATCGCTCAACGGGTTTTCCTTGACCATACCCTGCTTGATTAGATATTGTCTAAAAAATTGGTCGAGGAGCTGCTTGATGTGCTTTATGGATTGCAGACACAACCCTTTTTTCGCCAGTCCGTTGAAAAACCGTTGCATCCTAAACAAGTCAAGCTGCTGTGACGTAACCCCGCCAAATTCCGGCTTGATATGGTTTTTCATAAAGTTGCGGAGTTTTTCAGCGGTTTGGGAACTGATAACAGGCTCCTTAAAGGTGTTGAACCAATCCTCCAACATGGGATAAAAGAGATTACTGTCGGTCGGTGCGAATGATGAATAGCCGTTTGAAAAAACATCGTGGGTAAATTCTGTAAGTTTTTTTGCGACCTCTTGCCGGGTGCTTCCGTAAGCGTATTTGAATATCGCCTTGCCGTTTTCGCGGTAGCCTACGGTAATTTGAGCGCACCAACGTCCATCTTTGCGTTGGTATATAGAACCTTCGTTGTTTCCTCTGCGTCCTGCTTTCTTTTCGGGCGTCTTAATTTTTCGTGGCATGATTAACCTTCCTTTCTAAAATGCCACATAAATAGTCCATACGAATATTATATATAGCATTTGATTTATCGTCAAATATGCAAAATGGTCAGCTTGTACTTAAAGCCCAAAGTACAAAACTGACCACGCTAACCACTTTTCGATTGCCGATTTCTATTGTTGGGAATCGCCCGCTGTTCATCAATTCCCGAATGTTGTTTTTGCCGACACCCATAATCTCAACAAGGTCATCGCAGTTCAGAAAATCCTTTCTGTATTTTTCCGCTATCCGCTTTGCTTCAAGCGCGGCGGCTACTCCATGTTCGGATTTAATATTTATATATTCATTACCATATAAGGCTTTCATCGTGCTTTATCCCTCCCGTTTCTCTACTGTTCATCAACCGCCACCGACCAGACCGTGACCCGCCGACCCGTCTTGCCGCAAACCTTCTTGTCTACCGCCTGAACAAACCCCATGTCGGCAAGCTCTGTCAATCGGGGTGCGGCGGCGTTTCGCTCGTCTGTGTGGGCGAGTTTTCGCAGATAAAGAATAGCGGCGACCTCCTGTGCTGTACAGTCGCCGTAATCCCGCAATATTTCCAGTACGTTTTTTTGCCGCCCATTGAGCGACTGCAAAACAGCGTAATAACTCTCACGGCGTGTTTGGGCTGTAATACTCATCTTCAGAGTCCCATACTGACCGCAATGGCGCGGTCAATTCCTTTCATTGTGGTTTCATTTGCCCATCCAACCCGCTCCCGCAGGCGGGATTTGTCAATTGTTCGTATTTGTTCGAGAAGCACCAGCGACGGCATATCCAGCCCGCAGTTTGGCGAAAGCTGGTAATGTGTTGGCATGAACGCTTTCTTCGTTTTGCCTGTGATTGCCGCAATAATCACGGTTGGGCTGTGCTGATTTCCTACATCGTTTTGCAGGACGATTATGGGGCGGCAGCCGCCCTGTTCGCTGCCTAAAACCGGGTCTAAATCGGCGTAATAGATTTCGCCGCGTTTCACTTTCATACACATAATTTCCTTTTCTGTGGTATGTAGACCGGGCGGCGGAGCTTTCGGAGTTGTGGGAAGCTATAACAAACTTCTCTTTCTTTAGCTCCGCCGATTCGGTCTATATTTCAAAAGTGCGATATTTGTCCTCGACACCCCTCGCACTTGCCGGGAATCGTCAAACGACAGATGGTTAATCTGTTCCACGGGAGTTCCACCCCTCCGCAATCCTGCCGAGCGACCCCCATTGCCTGCGACGGCTCACGGCTGGAAAATGCCGCTTCAACGCTCGGACTGTGGCTGGGTCGGAGTACCTACCCCTTTCCCGGTCGTCGCCTGTGCCGGATACCGTCCGGCATTTTCGGTCGGGCGTTTATCGCTCGTCCCACAAGGGGGAGTCGTGGCGCCGCCGTCCGCTGGGCTTTCGGAAAAGGGAATGTGTTTGACGATTGGGATATTCAATTTTTCGGGGGCTTCCCCGGAGAGGTTTCCAACCCTCTCACTACTAAGCCGAAAAAGTGAGGGGGTCTACAAAAATTATTTTTAGTTTCTATCAATTTTTTTAGTTTTTTGAGTATTTGCTTTTCGCGATAACTGATAGTTTGCTGTAAAACGCCGGTTTCCTTTTGTAGCTGTGTTTGCGTTTTTCCCTCGAAATATAAAGCGCATATCAGCTCATATTCCGATTCCGATAATTCATCCATGCAAGAACGGAGTTTTTCGCACAGGATATTTCGCTCCACTTCATCATGGACACTTTGTGTGTCTAAATCCGGGATTGCTTCCTCGCCGGTCATTTCCTCGGTATCCATGTTGCTATACAGGACTTTACCGTGAGTGGTATCGCGTTCTTCAAGATAGCGTTCGCGTCGCTCCATTTTGTAATAAACGCGATAAACTTCCTCTGTGACCGGCACTTGCTGACCGTCCACTTTGATGAATTTTTGTTCTGACATTTTTCTTTCCTCCATAAATTTGAATTTTTGATTGGGTGTGCTGTGGGTCTGCGTATCAAAAATCCAAATCGGAGGGGCGCGTGAAAGGTAAAAAGACATAAAAAATCCCCCATTCTGCTTTCAAGCTGAATAGAGGACAAAAAGAGCATGGCAAACAGCTATAAAAGCTATCTGCCATGCTCTTGACTCGAAGGTTCCCATCCGTCACCCCGGTTGGGTGCGGTACGGACTCTTTTCCGGCTTCCTAAGACCGATTGGTTACGGTTCTGCTCCGGCGGCCCAAGCTATGCGTTCAGAAAGGTGTGGTGTTATTGCCCGCAAGCTCAACCCTCACCGGGTATTTATCTCAGTACCCTCTGTATTTGTGAATACATAAAACTTTTATTCAATTGTAATCGGCACATACGAACTGCATATAGGACATCTGACAACGATATATTCTTTGCGTTCGCAGGGCGGAGGCTTCCCGCGCGCCGATATGCTTGTCCGGCTCCATTCGGGAACGCTGCCGATTCGACCTCTGGTGCATTTCGGGCATAAAAGCGGCTTGCTGCCTTTTATTTCCCGTGTGACTTCATTTACTACAACCATAATTATCCTCCGTATTTTACATATGCTGTTCACTATATTGTGAACACGAAAGGGCAAAAAATTAGCGTTTATATCATAGCAACCTAAATTCTTGCAAGCGGTATCTCATGGCTTCGTTAGAAACCTCAAATATATCCGCAAGTTTTTGTATGCCGGTTTCTTTGGTGTTTCTGCCCATGTTCTTGTGTATCGCCAATCCGTAAAAGGCGCGTTTTAGCTGACCTGCCGGCATCAGAATGGCTTTGGCGAGATTATTCGATTGCCGTTCCAGCGAATCGTCATTTAGAATGTTGCCGTCTGTCGCCGCCGCCATGCGTGTTCCTTGAAAGAGTTTCTTGTGCAAAACCCAATGAGCAAGTTCGTGGGCGAGGGTGAATCTGTATCTGCCGTACAGTTTCGGGTCTTCAAGCAGTCTGACATCGATGAGTATGGTATCTTGGCTTACTTTGAACAGCTCATAATTTTCCAATTCGGGGTTGTATACGCCGATGAAACCGTTATCGTAAACCATGCGTCCCAAAATCTGCATTTTTTCGGTGATATACACATATTCAAGCGTCAAGCCGAATGTTTGCTCGACAATTTTTTCGAGAGGTACTGCCTGCGGTTCGAGGTTGAGATAATTCTCATCGAACCGTTTTAAGATTTTCCGGGCTATGCTCTCAAGAGCTGCCGTTCTGTAATAAAGTTCCACCGTGATTTTACTCCTTTCGCACTACCTCGCTGATGAATTTTTCCCATTTCTCATCAGGGACTTGGTTCTTTTTTGCGGTGCGTAAAGCCGTCCTGACTAATTCGTTTTCCATGATATATTTCGGCAAGTCGGCGCTGACTGTGTTTTTGGCAATGGCGGCGAGGTCGTACATTTTTTCGGCATCTTCTTCGGAAAGAAAGAACACCGTTCTCATTCTTTCCAATATTTCGTCCGTAACAGGCTTACGGTTTTTCTCAAAGTCGCAGACGTATGTGGGGGAAATGCCGAGCGCCGCCGCTAATTCTCTTATAGAAAGCTCCTTTTTACGTCTTTCGGCTACAATAAATGCGCCGAGCGTTTCCTTATTCATACTCGTATATTCCTTTCGGGTTCACGTTTTTGTGAACAGCGTATTTACAGTATAGCAAACGATTGTTCTTTTTGCAATAGGTTTTTGTAAAAAGTTAATTAGGATGTCCGTGAAGGGACATCCTAACGATATTTTTGAGGCAAAATAACGGTTTAATCGGCTTTCTCGGCAACCAACCGAGCAAGGGATACATACTCGTTTTTCACCTCTTTTGGAGCGACGATTTCCATCTGTCCGGCAAACCCAAAAATCCAGCCATAAAATGTCGGACTTGCCGACACACGCACATAGATACAAAAGTGTTCGGCGTCCAGAACCTCGGTTTTTACGCCCTCGCCAAAACGGTCAATCACGCTTTTCATATGGGTGTTTGTGCATTTTATAATCACATCACGCTCTGCACCATCGAACATTTGAAAAACGCTTCGGGCGTACACCGACATATCGAGGGTGTTGGGTTTAGGCACAGCGGGTTTTTCGGTAGCTTTGGGAGAGGCGATTCTGTCCACCCGAAAAGTAGACACTTTGCCGTGAGAATCCGAATAGCCGACGACATAGTAATTATCGCTGTTCCAGATTAGGCCGTAGGGCGAAAATATGTAATTTTGCTTGTTGTGCTTGTAAATTTTCTTTTTAAGACTGGTGTATTCGTAATATTTGAATGTGATTTTTGTCTTGGTATTGATAGCCGCATGGAGCAAATCCACGGTGTAAAAGATATTCTCGTTGCTTGATTTCACGGGTTTGTCGGTATAAAGAGTGCGTTTTAGCTCGATTGCTTGGTGCTTACTTGCGAACGCCGCGAGCTTGGATATGAGCTGTTTGCTTTTTCTCGCAGGGATAAATTTAGACGCCTGTACCGCATCCGTAAGCATTTTAAGCTCCGGCAGTTCAAAGTGCCGGTCGCCTACAAAATAGTGGAGTTCCCGGCTTTTGTTGCACACAATATCAACGCCGCTATCCGTAAGCTGGTCTAAGTCTGCCTTGATTGATTTTCTGCCGCAAACAAAACCGACCGCTTCAATATGCTCCACGATTTCGGCAAGTGTCAAAGGGTGCTGTTCATCCGAATTTTCTTCGAGATATTGTTTTAGGTATAACAGTCTGCTTTTTTGCTTCATAATTAAACTCTCGCCTTTCCGAAACAAAATTTTAGGGCAGTCCTACTACCTGTCGCCAAACTCAAGTTGCTCATCAAACTCATCGAGGTCATCGTAATCAAGAAGCAATCGTTCACTCCAATCGGGTTCGCTGCCATCGTATTCTTCGTATGTGTCTATATCAACCGGCAAGGGTTCGGGAATTGAATTGATTAGCGTACTCCTGCTAAAATTGAGCGATTGCTGTTTTTGTATTTCATCTTGTACCAACTGCCTTGATACGCTTTCAAGCACATCTTCGTCAGTCCATGTACTCCTGTCCTCCGGCAACAATTCGTGTAATCGCTTCATACGGTTTACTATTGCATTGACCGCCGGCATATATGGGTTGTTCTCCAGCGATGTCGGGGTCGGCGTTGTGTGTTGCGGCTTTGCGGAATTGGGTTTGCTTTGATTTTCAATCATCTTGCTTTTTTTCGACTTTTGTTCAAGCTTCCATATCTCTAACTTGTTCCAAGCAATTGCCAAGCCCAAAAGCCCCATGATTATACTGCCTATCCATTGCTCGATGGAAAAGTCTTGATAGCCGGTAACAATATAGATAATAAATATTACCATACATATTGGTATAATAATTGTCCAGTACATTATTTGCAATTCCTTTCCGTATTAGCGTGCCGCTTCTGTGGAATGTTCCACCGTGACAGTAAAATCCTTAGTGTCATGGTCATTTTCCCCTATCCTTCATCAATCGCGGCAAACTCCTATCATAGCTTTTCTCGACTTCCTTCGAGAAGAAACAAGCCGGGAACTCACTGCCGCGCAGATGATACGCCACACATTCGCAGCATTTTCCGCGCTTGGAGCAGGCGTATGTACACGGGCATTTCATAGATTTGTTGTTTTCACAGGGCATGGTGTGATTCCTCCATCAATTCCTTTTCAATAAGCGAAACAGCGATGTAAAAAGCTCTAAGTCGCCGTCGCAAGAATGTGCAGTAACCCGATTTAGCTTATATATTCTTATAAGTTTCGCTAAATAAACACGATGGGTCTTTTGCAATTCTTTCTTTTTGTTTTATTTCGGTTTCATCAAAGAACGCTTTGATTTTTTCATGGATTTCATTTAGCACGACTAACCCCAACGCTCCCATTGGGTTTTGGTGCATGGTTAAATACAGTTTTGCAATGTTATTAACGTATATACTTGCGTTAATTGCCGGAACAGCCAATCCAATGTTTGTTCGACCTATGTTCAAAGTATCTTCGAGAACTATCGATGTTCTGCCAAAAACTCCTTTAGCAGAAGGATGTATTAAAACATTTGGAGCATTATGAATTTTCTTTAAGTGATTAACTGTAATATTATCGCCTCTTTCTTTAGCAGATTTTGCTACTTCATTCCGAATCGCACTAATCGTTATTTCTTTCTTCCTCCCGCAATGTGTACACGGACTCATTTCTACATCAAATCGTTTAGAATCCTTCGCCCATTTGTAATGGTCGGCTTCGCTTGCAGGGCTGTCCTCCCTACTTTCAATGTATTTTTTTGCCATATCGTCTGTATCATAGCGTATAAATTCAGCTATAACCCACAGTTCAAAAATATCACGAAAACGCGCATTTGGACCATTGGGGTATCCGTTTTCGAGCAAACATATAATTTCTGAATATACAAGCAATGCTTTGGCAAGAATTGCACCCAACGCAATTTCTGTATTGTTGTTCTGGTTATCAAGAATATCCCCATTTTTATGTTTAAACTGATTCAGGGCATCGCAAATAACTACATACTTTAATATATATTGCTTCATCCAATCTACGCCATCTCCCCACTCGGCTCGCACAAGTTCTAAAAAGTCAGCACGTCGTTTTTTATCGTTATTCGCATCTTCAATAAACGTTTTCTCTATGCTTTCAGTAAAAAGAGGCGCTAATTTGTCAAATATCTCTAATCCCGCATAAACAAAATCGTCACTTTCAAAGAAAGCATTGATTTCCGCATCGCTTTTTCCTTCTTCGCGCATAGATTTAACGAATCCGTCTTTTAATTCATTAAAATTGTCGGAAACTATATTCTTGAAGTTTCTAAAATTATTATTCATTTCTCGCTCCCCCCCTGCACCAACTCCCACAGCTTATCATAATTATCCACAACATCATATACCACATTATCGCCGCTAATTGCGCGAAAATGTTCACGGGCGCAGTGGGCTTTGGCTTTTTCGATGCCCCGTCCCTGCATTTCCTCAAAAGTTAATGAACCCATATTGCCTTTAGTTTCTGCCACAAAATAAATATGCTTTACTTCGCCCTCGTAAAACGCAATTGCCCAGTCCGGATTATATTTTCCGACAGGGGTGCTGATGTAAAAACCTTTTGGAAGTTTTACATAAATCTCGACTTCCTTTTTGTGAGCTTCTAACCCTGCGGCAAAGTCACGTTCTGTATTGGAATCGTAAAAAACATAGTCGTAGAGAT
>Ga0099364_10012120_pt1 | contig 11673 bp, 14 predicted proteins | sample TergutTh196P3_FD_73070 | JGI IMG/M metagenome (GOLD analysis project Ga0099364, IMG submission 73070) | Microcerotermes parvus P3 segment gut microbial communities from Pointe-Noire, Republic of the Congo - Th196 P3 | ecosystem: Host-associated > Arthropoda: Insects > Digestive system > Gut ...
GAGACATGGTTTTCCTCTTTTTTTTCTTTTTCCCCCGCTAGGGGTCCCGAGGGGTTGTTCCCCTTTTTTTTTTTCCCTTCTTTTCCCGTTTTCCCCCTCCCCCCCCCCCCCCCCCCCCCATATTTTGCATAACTGATTTCCTAAAAACCCAACTGGGAATTAATTTTTCTTTTCTCACAAATATCTCCTCCGTGTTCGCCGTGATCTCTGTGAGAACTCTTCTTTCCTTACAAAGGCACAGCGAACACAGAGCGAAGAGCTTACACAAGATCAACTCTATTAAAAAAAGCCTGTGGGCTTGAAATATATAATAAGGAGAAAAAGATGAAAAAAGGTTTATTGGTTTTTAGTGCAGCCCTGCTTGCTGCGGGTCTATTGTTCTTTGGTTGCGACGGTGGTGCTGGGGTGGCCAGTGCTCCTTTTGTTCCCCAATATGCCATAGGCGATATAGGCCCAGGAGGCGGAATAGTTTTTTATGTAGCCGATGGACAGGATGGCAGACCTCTTGGCTTTACCGTGCAAGGATATGGGACCCCAGGTGAAGGGTTGGGTTTTGCATCCTACACCGCCCACTATCTAGAAGCGACACCTCATGAAAGCCAAGGTGTTTGGCCGCACTGGAGTGATGAGGGAACTGAAGTACCTGGTATATCAACCTTTAGCTCAGATTCAGATCCCCTTTATACCATGATAGGCAATGGCAGAAAGGATACCCTTACTATAGCTGCCTATCTTGATGATAATGATCAAGAAGATATGGCTGCACATAGAGCTATAGCAGTAACCCATGGCGGTAAAAATGACTGGTTCCTGCCTAGTGTTGGTGAGTTTAATCTGTTTTACCCTCAAAGACTACTCCCAGGGATCTATTATATTGATGGAAATTATTGGACATCATCCCAATCTGGTTCTCTCGCTTGGGGTTGGATTCATGAAACCAATGCTATGATTAGCAACTGGGCGAAACATAGCTATGGCCAGGTACGGCCCATCCGGGCTTTTTAAGCGAGAAACATTATAACCGTTTGGGGTAATCTATTCTAAGAGGTATTGAATACTTCAAACGGTTAGATTTACTATAATATGCACCATTGTTTCTTCACCTGTTAATGCTATCTTAACACCATAATGTGCGAGACACCGTAGACATGATCTATCCTAGGGGATAGTATGTCCAAAGGAGTGTCTAGCATTGTGAGCCAATATAACACTTTATTCGAAGAAATCAGTAAGCTTCCTGTCATTGATACCCATGAGCATCTCTACTGGGAGGAACAAGATTGGGTTAACAATAAAAATGATATATTAGGGGATTATCTGTCCCAGTACCTTAAAAGTGATGTCATTTCTGCTGGCTTAAAACAGGAAGATTACAACACAGTAATAAATCCCGATGGGGATATCAACAAAAGATGGAGCATCGTCGAGCCCTTCTGGGAGTTTAGCCGCCATACCGGATATGGCAGGGCCCTGGACTTTTCAGTCCAGCACGTATATGGCATAGATGGGGTCCATAGGCACACCATAGAGGAGCTTAATGCGGTCTATCTGGCCCAAAAAAATCCGGGCCATTACAAGAGAGTTTTAAGGGATCTGTGCAATATTGAACTCTGCCTGGATGATTGCTGGGATCTGCCAGCCGAGCCTGAGCATCCCTTTTTCAAGTTCATTTGGCAGCCCCAGGATTATATCAACCCCTATGGAATCGATGGAAATACGATTTTTGCTTACATCGAACAAAAGTATAACATTAAAGTTAAAAATTTAGATTCCTGGCTAGAGGCCCTGGAAACTGAACTTGACCATATAATGGATCTTTATAAGGTCCGGGTGCTGAAAAGCGCCATCGCCTATATTAGAACATTGCGATTTGAAAAGACAGAATATACTCTGGCGAATACATTATTTTCTGAAACCCTGGATATCTGGGAAAAGGGTAAGAAAGAAAGTCCCCTTGTATTCCCCCGTGAACTTCAAGATTTTATGATGCATCGGGTCCTCGATCTTGCCAACAAACGAAACTTAACATTTCAAATTCATACGGGCATTCTGGAGGGCAATGGAGCCATTCTTTCCAATAGTGATCCTTCCCTTTTGAACAACCTCTTTCTGGAATACCCCAACGTAGATTTTGACCTTTTTCATATAAGTTACCCTTACCAGAACATAGCCTGTGCCCTGGCGAAAATGTTCCCCAATGTGTTTATAGACATGTGCTGGGCCCATATCATATCACCTTCTGCGAGTGTCTCCGCCCTGGATGATTTCCTCGATGCGGTCCCCTATAACAAGATATCAGCCTTTGGCGGTGATTATGTCTTTGTCGACGGTGTGTGCGGCCATCTCCACCTATCAAGGCAGAACATCAGCCGCACCCTGGAGAACAAGATACACAACGGCGTTTTTAATGAAACTAAAGCCCTGGAGATAGCCAGAGCCTTATATTACGATAACCCCAAGCGAATTTTTAAGCTATAATTTTAAGTTATAAATCGAGTGTTTTGAAAAAAGTATTTCCTCCAGGGACTTGACAAAAGGGAATCCTCATGCTTTAATGATAGAGCGAGGTTTAGAGCAGACAAAATGGAAATGTAAAATCTTAGAACCCCCACTTACTATACCCCTTTTTTATAGGGATACGTGATCTACTCCACAATTCGTTCCTTCCAGGAATATCATTTGTTGTGGCGTGATCTATTCTAACGATTTTACTATACTAAGGAGCCAACATGTCTGCAAAATTTAGAAGATACGACAACAGTACCATCTATGGCAGTGACTATAATAAGGTACGTTCTTTCTTATTCGAACTTGACAACCACAATTACCATTTCGGCCGCTGGGATTGGATGTGCATGTCTATAGGGGCAGGATGGGTTGATCCAGGTGATATTGGAAACGTAGGTATATGGGAAGACAACAATAAGATTGTGGCCATATCTACCTATGATTCCACATTGGGATCCGCTTATCTAGTGACGCAGGAGGGCTATGGCTGCCTCAAAGAAGAGATGCTCATTCATGCTAAAGAAAACCTGAAAAAAGACGGGCAGTTTCGTGTATTGGTCCTGGAAGGGGATGCAGAACTTCAAGAAGTTGCATCAAACCAAGGGTTTTTTCCAACCCAAGACAGAGAATGGGATTCCATATTTCAGATTAATCAAGAGAAGCTCAAGTATGACCTGCCAAAGGGCTTTCATATAACCAGTTTCAATGAAGATTTTGATATTTATAAGTACGGTCAGTCCATGTGGAAGGGATTTAATCATGAAATGAATGAAGAAGGTCCTTTTTCATTTTATTGGGAAAAACATGCTGACAAGTACAAACGGGCATGGGAACATCCAAACGTGGACCTTGGATTGAAGGTCTTTGTCGTGGCGCCCAATGGCGATTTTGTGTCCCACTGCGGCATGTGGTATGAGGCCGGATCTAAAACCGCATTGGTCGAACCGGTAGCAACCGAACCCGCCTACAGAAAGATGGGCTTGGGAAAAGCTGCGGTTTTAGAAGGAATAAAACGCTGCGGGGAGCTTGGTGCCGAAAGGGCCTTTGTGGGATCTGCCCAACAATTTTATTACAACATAGGTTTTACCCCCTATACCATATCTACATGGTGGAAAGAAAAGGAGGCTAAAGTACCTGTGCCAGACAGGGTATAATATTCAAGAATGAGGACTAGGCCCCTTCAACTTTTTAAGGTTGAAGGGAGCCATTAGTCGGCAAATAGGTATACATTTTCTATTTTATGGGTATAATAGTATTTATGTCAGAAGCAGCTATCTTACATGCTGAAAATCCAGACTTCTTAACCCAGCAAATAATAACCTATCTCGGGAATAAGCGCTCTCTTTTGGATTTTATCACAAAGGGTATTCACATTGTCCAAAAGCGTCTTAATAAAGAAAAATTGAGCATTTTTGATGTCTTTACTGGTTCAGGTATTGTAGCCCGTCATTGTAAACAATTTTCAGATTACCTTCATGTTAATGACCTGGAAAAATATGCTGCACTTACTGGTGAATGTTATTTATCAAATGAAGACGAATTAAATATGATGGTTTTAAAAGATATATATAATAATCTGCTAGAGGACATTGAAAATAATCCACTGGAAGAAGGAATTATCACAGAATTATATTCACCTAAAAACGACAATAACATAAAAAAAGATGAACGGGTTTTTTATACCCGTAGAAATGCCATGTATATTGATACCATGCGTAGGTTAATTGAGTCGGTTCCAAAGGAATATCAAAAATACTTTCTGGCCCCCCTCATTGCCAAGGCTTCTATTCATGCCAATACTTCCGGTGTATTTAAGGGGTTCCATAAAAATAAAGAAACCGGCCTAGGTCAATTTGGCGGCAGTAACAGTGATGCTCTTTTTCGTATTAAGGGGAATATCGCTTTATCCTTTCCTGTATTCAGTAATTTTAACTGCGGTTATACAGTATACAATGGCAATTCAAACCATATTATTAATGAAGTAAAAGAGGTGGATTTAGCATATTTAGACCCCCCTTATAATCAGCACCCATACGGTTCAAACTATTTTATGCTAAATCTTATACTCGAAAATAAAAGGCCCATTGAGATTAGTAATGTCTCTGGAATACCACATAACTGGAACCGTTCTGCATACAATAGAAAACAGCATGCTTATACTGCCTTGTCTGAGATAGTCAATAATATTAAAGCCAAGTATGTTTTAATTTCTTTTAATTCAGAAGGGTTTATTTCCCTTGATGACATGAAACAAATGCTAAGTAAAATCGGTAAAGTAGAGGTCTTGGAAACATCATACAACACTTTTCGTGGTTGCCGTAATCTGACTAACCTTTCGGAAAATGGCGAGCGGGATATTCGTGTTACTGAATACCTCTACTTACTGGAAAAATAGTATGGCAAGGAAAAAAAGGATAGAAAAACTCACGGCTTAGCTATTTTGGAGCAGCATTCACCATGCGGCATAATGACCATGTCAGCGAGGATTTTTGGACCGCTTCGCCTAGTTTCCACAGATTATTAAGTATTCTGACTTCCACATTTCTTTTAAATAACTCTTCGTACAAATTATCATACCTGGTGACAGAAATGGGTATTTCGGTCTGATCGCTCACATAAAAATCCGCTTGCTCATCAAAATAGAAGTTTTTTGGGTTAAACTCATATACATAGAGGGTTGTTTTTATCATTCTTGTATGCCAACCATGTTCAATGGCAACACAGTGTCTTGAAGAAGATGAAAAGAATAATTCAATATCCTCCTGGGTAGTTTGTTCATTGGTTCGATACCCGACCCGGGGACAATCCCTGGGTGTTAGCCAATTGGGCAGAGCAGGCTCGGTCAAGGACCATATAATTCCTTTGGATTTGTCCATATCCTTCCGGTATGGTATCCGGGGAATAAAGGTATCTATATCCGCTTCTTCACTTACATGGAACAATCTCATAGGTTTGCCTCAGTTCCAGTATTGCCTAATATTCTTTTTATGTATATAGTCAGACAAGAGAGCCTGCCATGGTTTTTGATGATAACATTATTAATTGGTTAAGCGAAAATAATAACCCAGCAATAGAATATCGGACTAAAAAGGAACTTTTAGAAGAAAAAGCAGATAACTCCAAAGTTATAGACTGGGTAAAAAAAATATTACCCGCCGATTGGAAACACGCGAAAGGCTTATGGTTGACGTATCATTATACTACGATAGCTGAATCGGGGTTAGATGGGTCAGAATTTGATATTAAGGAAAAGGACATTATAGATTGTTATAAAAATAAGCCTTTTGAATATGGATGTGATGATTTCATGTTATTGAGGGCCTTAATAAAGTTAGGTTATGAGGAAGTATTACAAAAAATTGGAATAATGGAAGCTTTAGATAAAAAGCTACTATCCGATGGCGGATTTTTATGTATTAATTTCCTTAAGAAAAAGGGTAACATGTCCAAGAGCTGTGTTAAATGCAATAATATGGCATTGTTATTTTTATCTGAATGTAAAAAAAAGAATATCAAAACCTCAATTGAAGATAGAATATTGCAATATTTTTGGGATCATAATTTATTTTACAAAAGTAATGATTTATCATCATTAATATTGGAAACCAGGGAGGGTTGGAGAACAATAGATACCTTTTTTCCATTTGAAGTAATGCGTGTAGGTATCCAGAATATTGTTGAGGCCTTTTCTGTTCTAGGATATGGCAATGACTCAAGATTAAAAGCAGCATGGAAATTACTGGAAGCGAAAGCAGATAAAGAGGGTAAGTATATTCTAGACGGCACATTGTCAAAACCCTACTTACCAAAAGAAAAAACCGGAAAACCCAGCAAATGGGTTACATTTTATGCATTAATGGGTAAGAAATATTTAATATAGTATAGCATTATATGATAGACCAATGAGTGTATTTTAATGTTTCAAGACAGTAGATTTTAAGAAAATGTATGAAGAGGAAAACTTTATATGATTGAAAAATATATTTTTTTGATATCTTTTATTCTATCCATATTGGTTTTTTTGCTAAATAAAATAATTTTAATTTCTAATATGAAATTAGGATATAGCGATGGGCCATTAAAATATTCCATGATTATTTTTATTAACATCACATTGGCACTAGTATGTTTTAAATATATATTGGAGAATTATTCAATATATGCTGAAAATAATGAATTATTGATGAATTTTGGATTTGTATTGACATTTTTACTAGGTGTTACATCAGTTATATTGCTGTGTGTTTATTATTCAAGGCAAATTAAAAGGAAATTAGGCAGTACTGTTGTAACGGTATTGTTTGTTATAATATATTCAGTGATTTTTATTTTATATCCAATAATGAGATTTGTTATTCTTGTTTCTAATGCTCTTTGAAAGCTGTTATTATTATGCAATAAAATGAGTTCATTATTCATGTAATATCTTTCCTATTTCTCTGTTTACCCAATCTTGGAAAAATTCCAGTTGCTTTTTTTCAGTTTTATATAAAACGATATTTTTTATTGGTATTTTAGCATAAATAACTTGTCCATGTTTATCTAAATCCAAAGAATCATCAGTTTGAGTAAATATTTTGTCTGCTTTTTTGATAAGTTTTTTATCAAATAATAAAAAAACTATATATTCTTTCTTTTCTGCTAACTGTCCAATCCAAGCAGTTTTATTATTTTTTACCCAATACCCAATATATTCACGAGTTATTTCTGGTTTCTTAATGGGATATTTTTCATACATCCAAGACTTTTCAATTAAATTCGTAATTGCGCAAATTGAATCGATAGTGTTTTCTGCTCCATTATTAAGAATAAAAGGTTTCATTCCATTCTCCTCCAATAAAAGTAAAAAATTCTCTATAACTTCATTCTTAATATTAAATAAAAGCGAATATATATTCGACCATAGAATTTTATTTGATGATTTTATTGAATTAGAAATAATATTATATTTGGACAACGTAAAAACTTCATCTATATGTATGTCGTTAATGTTTTTGTATAATTTAATCTGATCAATATATTGATTTTTCGAAATTCTATAATACCTTAATCCAGAATCAATTTTAACTTCAATAGCAACAATTTTATTTTGAAATTTGATTAATATATCAGGGATTACTTTTTTTTGATTTACCCAGTGATATTCATGGGTAACAATATCGATATTCCTTAAATTTCTTTCATTAATATTGCTTAACCCAAATAGTTTTAATAATTTTAATGAAACGCTATGTTTTGAAGTTATCAATTTCTTAAAAATGTAAACAAATATTTCAGTGCAATAATCTTCTAAAGGTGATTTTTTCTTTGATTGTTTAAATTTATATATATTAGTAAACAAGCTAAGTTCCATAATTAGGTAATAGTAAAATATTCTAGAAGATTTGTCAACTTTTAATTGCTTACAGTGAATTACTATATTTATTGAGAGGAAATAGAGTGGAATAATGATGGGTTTTATTATGATTCAAGTTCGAATGTGGAGTAAATAAATATAATAGAGCAAGAAAAGATAATAGGTAATATGTATTATCGGATAAGCAAAGGATCAAACATTTTCAAAAAGATTATATCAACATAGTGACCTAACTGATGAATCTCATATATCCTGTATAAGAAGACTTCATTTGGGACGATTTTTAGAGTCAAATGATGTAAGCTTTAATAACTTGGGGGTTTATATAGATTTTGTTGAAAGATTACTAATTAATTCTCATTTTCCTGCAAATAATGCAAAAGACATTAAGAGGCAAATTGAAGATTTGCCATTTAAAAACGAGGTTATCATTTTAAATTGGGAAGAACGTGGCAAATTATTACCAGAAGTATCAAGTATAAGGTATTCATACAGATACGGTGATATAGACTTTGAAAAAATATTGAAAGATAAATAATTTAGATCCGTATTTTGAATTTATTTTGACATGTTTTTGTTTTTATGATAGTCAATTTTATCTATGAGTATTAATGATAATCAGCATGGTTATATGATCTGTGATGTAGGTGGCACTATAACAGAAATTTCAGTATACAGTCTGGGAGATTTACTAATTAGTAATAGCATTCGTACGGCAGAAGAGAATTTTAATGCAGGCATCATTGTCGATGAAATTAAAAGTATATTAAGTAAAATCCCGCCAGAAATTAAATCTTATATCACGGAACATTGGATAGTTTTATCAGGGCGAGAAAACCTCATAAAGGACTTATCACATCTAATTGTCAAAGAAACTGGAGTTTCAGTAACAATTAATACTGTTCTGTAAGGTCTGGAAAAAATTCAAATTTAATGTCTAATAATGAAAACATATTCATCTTCAGCGGTATTTGTTCCTCTTTGAATCCCCAACTGTTTATAGCTATTTCTCTTGTAACTATACCATTTGATAATACTTGGGTCATTAGAATAAATTTTGAGCATTTTGGTATCTGTAGATTTTTCAATTGCATTTAGAAACCTATGCTCATATCTTCTATTATGATATTCGGAGTGGATAAGGAGGTTTTTTATGCGAGCACAGAATCTATCATCGTATACCTGAACTGAACTGATAATTTTATCATATTCTATATCGATCATTATGTAAATATTACCAGCTAGTATTAAATCTCTTAATTTGTTGGTCTCTTGCTCAGAATCTTGTTTCATTGTTATATCCGTGGACTTTGTTTTATCTGAATGTACTTCATTCTGAAAAAATAAAATGCGTGGCAAATCATCAAGAGTGGCTTTAACTATCCTGGTTGCTTTTATCATTTTCATGGCTAAATGTACCTTGCTTTAATTAAAGTAATTACATTACATGAAATTTTTATTAAAGGAAGCAATATTAAGAAAATCGAAAATAATAAAGCAAATAAAACTGATATTGCAGGATTATTAGTTTTAATTTTTATAACCCAAGCACAAAAAATACAAGCTAAAATTATTGAAGTAATTCCAAGAGAAAATATGATTATTGTCCATATTAGCAAGAATGCAATTTCGCCAAAATTGGCATAGTTTTTTAATACATAATGTATGCTATATAACACAAATGGGATACTTAAAAATAATGGCAGAGAATATTTTAATGGAGCCGTGTATAGTCTGTGTTTTATGGATAAAAATATTACCCTGTTTCCGATGGGTATTATCAAAATAGGAATGATTAATGCTATAATAAATAAGAGATTATTATACATTCTAGCTAGCTCCTTTCTCTTTGAAAACGTAATTCACCATTATAGCTAGAAAAATACAACAGTTGGTCTATCATAGAGTGATAGACAGGAAAATTATTAGCTCAGGATTTTAGGTAATTTCTTCCTGGGACATGTGTTTTTTAGTCCTGTATCCGATCCGGAGACAATCTCATGGGTATGCCACAGTTCCAGTACTGCCTTGTGTTCCCATTGTGTATATAGTCAGACAAGAAGGAGCAGCCATGGTTTTTGAAAACTCTATTTTTAATAGGTTAACCGAATGAGCGATAAAATTATAGATATTTCGGGAAAACAGATAAAAATGATTTTATCGATTCAGATGAAGGAACATTACATTGGATAAAAGAAGAGGATTTATTAAAAAGGGAATTTACCAAAACATATACAGAAATGATGAAGTATTATTTAGCAAATAAAGACAGTAACTTTATCTATGTGGGGGTTGCAGGGAAAGAACATAATAACTTAAAAATGAACTAGTCATTATTAGAGGATTTTGAATAGGTGGATAATTAGGTATTACTTGACAAATATAATATCTAATGGTAAATTAGACCGGTGTGACATCTACCTTGACTTCACTCAGGTTAAGTGGTTGCCCCACAGGATCTTTCAATTAATGAGGTCGGCTAATGGTTCTTTTTAACATAAAAAAATTAATTACCCTAATTGAAAAGAATGAAATAACCCAAAACCAATTCATAATATATGCTATTTTTACCTTTGGGCAAATATTTACATTGGTTCGGTCAATCAGATTACCTGTTACTAACGAAGGCTATAGCTTTATTTATGTCTTACCGCTCATCCCAATAATAATAACTATCGTTAAACTCATGTATTCTTATAAAACAATCTATAAAAATGACATGAAGGAATTTCTGTATACCATAATTCCAATAAACTTTGTATTAACATTACGATATTCAGCTTTTATTATGATTCCCTTAGTTGTCATAAATCTTATTCTAATTAATGCCTTATCTCTTGATTACAGCTATTGGATTTTTATAAACTCGCAAATCATTTCTATTTTGTTGAGTGTAATTATAGCGGTTCATTTTATTACGATAATCAAAGGATTACAAAAAGCAAAATAAAATAATATACTCTATTGAGGGTGCGTATGCCTAAAGTTAACGAGATTAAAAGAACCATGAAGGCCCAGAGTATACCAAAAGAGTTGATGGAAAAGATAAATTTTCCAAAGCCCCAGGGTAATCAGCCCCAAGAAGTGCTTGACCTTATTGGCCAAATGGATTCATTACTGACTCGGGAACAATGCCTTTCTGTAATGGAAGAACAAGGCTGCCATAAGGATGAAAGAACAATCACCCCTTTTCGGGAATTTGGTATAAAGCATAAAGGTAAATCTATACAGGAAAGACTAGATTTGTTTGATGAGCTGCATACTGGTCATAAACCACCATGTCATTTAAACCCCGATGGAACCTTATCAATCTATTGGGATGGATGGGACCCCATTAAACAGCAATGTGTATGTCACGTTATAAAAAGATTGTATAAAAAAGAGGGGGGACCCATAAAGGTCTCCACCACATTTTGCGGATGTTGTGCCGGCCATGTTAAGAATACCATCCAATATGCCCTGGGGGTTACCCTTAAGCTTAAAGATATCGTATCAAGCCCTATAAGCACCAATGGCAAAAAACGCTGTGAATTTCTGTTTGAAGTGATAGGATAGTTCGGCTGTATAGAGCCCCCGCCCCCATGCCCCCCCCAGGGGCTTTACATTTTTCTCCAGGCCCCCTATACTATCCCCATGGTACAGCACCCCGGGCGACCGAGCCTTTTCCCTCTAAAAGACCCTCTCCGTTATGCGCTAGTCATCCCCCCCCCCCCCCCCCCCCCTTTTTCTCCTCTTTCTAAAATATTAAATCATAAAAATTCCTTTTATTTTATCAACATTTAACAACACTAACATCTTACAAAGAAAAA
>Ga0099364_10012121_pt1 | contig 11673 bp, 3 predicted proteins | sample TergutTh196P3_FD_73070 | JGI IMG/M metagenome (GOLD analysis project Ga0099364, IMG submission 73070) | Microcerotermes parvus P3 segment gut microbial communities from Pointe-Noire, Republic of the Congo - Th196 P3 | ecosystem: Host-associated > Arthropoda: Insects > Digestive system > Gut ...
TACCTGGGCAAGGAACGATCCCACCTGGGCCTTCGCACCTTCTCGCCAATAATAGTTAAGAGTTGAGTAGTTTTCAGATCGACCTATTATCGTTATCTAAACATGTAATACACAACCCGGTCTGCTCTGTTATTTTTTTTAAAGGAGATAAAAAATAAAAACGGTAAAGATGACAGCCGCCAGGTAACGCGCGGGTTGGTGCACATTTCTGCGGTGGAAATAATAAGAATTGCCCTGAATATAAAATATGATTATAGAAATTTTATATATCATATTCAGGAACGTTAGACAAAATTCCAAAATATTGAAAAAATACATATTGACATAAAATCACAATTGTTTATAAAATAATAAAAGGAGAATAGTTATGTATATTTCTAAGAAGATTTCATTTCTTATTGCTTTAGTTTCGATATTTTTTCTAAATGCTTGTTCGGACAAGTCCGCCGAAGGAGTGCAGAGACACGCGACCATAGAAGAGCTCAGTCCGTTTGAATTGAAGGATGAGCTCATCATAGCTGCGGGCAGCGGCCCCATCCTCAACGCAGGCCGGGGGAATCCCAATTTCCTCTCAACAGCGCCGCGTTACGCATTTTGGCAGCTTGGGCTTTTCGCTATGCGTGAGGCTGAGCTATCGGCGACGGACATGCCGAGAGATGTTGGCGGTTTTCCGCAGCGCGAAGGAATAGAAGAACGTTTCAGATTTTTTTTGAACGAGAATGCGGGGACGCCGGGCATATCGTTTCTTGCTGATACAGTTTCATATGTACGGGATCAGCTGGGCTTGAATGTCAGGGACTTTCTCTATGAAATGTGCGAAGGTATTTTGGGAATAAATTACCCTGTACCTCCTCGTATGCTGGTAAACTCAGAAAAAATAGTCGAGCAATACCTGCGTAGAGAAATGATAGGCGGATACCCGTTTGCCGGCGATTTCGATTTATTTGCGGTAGAAGGCGGCACAGCGGCTATGACCTATATTTTCAATACGATGCGGGAAAATTTCCTCATCGAACACGGCGACACCATTGCACTAGGCTCGCCTATTTTCACGCCATACATCGAAATACCGCAGTTGAACGACTACCAACTCAATATCATCTATCTGAACGCAGATCCTGACAATGGCTGGCAGTACTCACAGCAAGAACTTGATAAGTTACGTGATCCAAAGGTAAAGGCGTTTTTCCTTGTAAATCCGAGCAATCCGCCGTCTGTAAAATTAGACATGGAGAGTCTGCAATATATAGCGGCTATCGTGCGGGAACGTCCTGATCTCATCATCCTGACCGATGACGTGTATGGCACCTTTGCCGACAACTTTGTTTCACTTTTCGCTCTGTGTCCGCAGAATACGATACTTGTCTACTCGTATTCGAAATATTTTGGTTCGACCGGCTGGCGTCTCGGTGTGGTCGCCACACATCACCAGAATGTGCTGGATAACAAACTTGCCAATCTGCCGGGAAGGCAGAAAGAGTTACTGCATGAGCGTTATAAATCAATAACGACACAACCCGACAACCTAAAGTTTATAGATCGTCTTGTAGCAGACAGTAGAACAGTAGCATTGAACCATACGGCCGGTCTATCTACACCACAACAGGTGCAGATGGTGCTATTTTCAATCCACTCGCTGATGGACACGAACGATGTGTATAAGGCGGCGCTGAAACAGTTAATACGCAGCCGAAAACAAGCGCTTTACAATGAGCTTGGTATTTCACTTGAAGAACATGATGATAACGCTGTTGACTATTACACTATACTCAGTGTGGAATATCTACTCGAACGAGGATATGGGCGCGAAGTGGTAGACTGGATAAACGAAAATACCACGGCTCAGGAGGTTCTCTTTAGGCTGGCGCGTGAAGAAACCGTAGTGCTCTTACCCGGGGAGGGCTTCGGCACACTGAATCCTTCATGGCGGGTCTCACTCGCAAATCTCCACGAAGATGATTATGTACGGATAGGCCGTGCAATCAACAACGTGATGGATGGATATATCGAGCAGTATCATGAGGCAACAGGCAGATAGTGTAATAATGTGAAAATAACCAGTAAGACCGGAATCTTTTTAGCGGTATTCATAATATTATCTTGCCAGCCTTCAGGAAATACACGGTCTGCAATTTCGGCATTATTCGAAGACATTCGCAGCAATGAAGCGATGTTACAATACTTTTTTTCACAGATGCCCAAAGGCGGCGATCTGCATAACCATCTTACCGGATCGGTATATGCTGAAACATATTTCAATATTGCCCTGCGGGACGGCATGTGGCTGAATACGGATTCTTATGTTCTTAATATAAACGCTGCCTGCATATCCTGCATACAATTAAATCCCGGGATGGAAAACGAACACTACTATCGAATGCGTGCGATTGACCATTGGTCAATACGCAATTTTGACGCTTACAATCACACACTTCCCCCCGATGAATTTTTCTTTGCGACATTTGGAAGTTTCGGCGCGGTAACGTATCAGCATCTTGCAGAGTTGTTGAATGAGTTAAAATTGCGGGCAAAGGATGAAAACGTACAGTACCTGGAAATTATGGTAACAAGCCCGGGAATTGATTCGGAGCTGGTGGCGCGGTATGAAACAGAAAACAATGTGTTAATTGATCTTATTAAAGAACGCGATTCTCTTGTCTTTGCACAAACTCTTGAAGATCTGTTCCAAAGATGGGAAAACGACCCGGTTTTACAGAGTGAAATTGAAAACTATATGCATCTTATTAACGAACTGCATGCGGCAACTGCCGATACTGCTCCCGAAGTTACTGCCTATTATCAAACTTATGCCGGGCGCAACACAAAAGACCCTGTCAGAGTTTTTGCACAATTATATGTGGGGTTCAAAAGTACTGTCGCCAACGAACGATTGGTTGGCGTCAATCTTGTGCAGGCGGAAAACGGCGACTATTCCCTGCGCGATTACTGGGGGCACATGCATATGTTTCAATTTCTGAAAGGCAAGTACAGTTCGGTACAAACATCAATGCATGCCGGAGAGTTACGTTTAGGGTTGGTTCCTCCGGAAAATTTGCAAACGAACATACATGATGCCGTAGTGGTTGCCGGAGCAAACCGCATAGGGCACGGTGTAGGGATTGCTTTTGAGCGAAACGCTCCATATTTATTGCAACGAATGGCGGATAGTACTACTGTCGTTGAAATAAATCTGACCAGCAATGAATTTATTTTGGGAGTAAAAGACGGCGAGCACCCCATAATGCTGTATCATAAGAATAATGTGCCTCTGGTGCTTTCAACTGACGATGCCGGTGTCCTGCGTACTAATCTTTCGCAGCAATTTGTCATTGCAGCTGTGCGCTATCCCGAATTACAATACGGGGATTTTAAGACTTTTGCGCTTAACAGCATTAGATACTCTTTTTTGCCTGAAGACGTAAAAGAAAATGAATTGAACAAACTTATGGAACAATTAGATATTTTTGAAAGGGAAATGGTGTACAGCCGCTGAGGTATACATGTCGAATCAAAAGCAAAACAGCCGCGCTCAATGGTCATCAAATATAGGCTTTATATTGGCGGCAGTCGGGTCAACCGTCGGCCTGGGAAATATCTGGAAATTTCCCGGCAAAGCCTATGAAGGCGGCGGCGCAGTGTTTCTCATCATCTTTCTGGCAATCACCGCCCTTTTAGGCGCCGCGGTAATGCTGGCGGAACTGGTGATAGGCCGGCACACCAGGAAAGAAACCACCGGCGCATACCGGCAGCTGCGTCCCCAATGGGCGGGCTTTGGAATTTTGGGCGTTGTAACCGCCTTTATTGTCAATTGCTATTATTTACAGGTAGGCGGCTGGGTTCTGTATTACATATACTCCTATATATTTAAATCTGCGGAAGTTTTCGCAGATCCATTATTTTATTTTAATAATATGCTGGGTTATGACGGGGCGAACAGCGCAGTGTTTTTTCCCTGGACGGGCGCTGTTATATTTCCGCTGATTTTCATCTCTCTTGCGGTGATTATTGTAGTCAGGGGAGTTGAAAAAGGCATTGAAAAAGCCAATACAATAGGAATGCCTGCTTTGTTTGTCATTCTGGTTATCCTGATGATTCGTGCGGTAACGCTGCCGGGCGCAGGGGAGGGCGTAATATATATGCTCACTCCGGACTTCTCACGGGTGACGGGCTCAACATTTTTAGTTGCCCTGGGACAGGCTTTCTTCTCCCTTTCTCTTGGTATGGCCGTCATGATCACCTACGGTTCCTACCTCCGAAAGGAAGAGAACCTTGCAAAAAATACGGCGATGATCTGCGGATTTAGTACGCTCACCGCTTTCCTGGCCGGCTTTATGATCATCCCGGCGGTTTTTGCTGCCGGCGTTGATCCCGGCAAGGGCAGCGGTTTTGCCTTTGTATCTTTGGCAACGGTGTTCCAGCATATGCCCGCCGGCGTGTTTTTCGGGACGCTGTTCTATGTGCTCTTGTTCTTTGCCGCCATAACCTCTTCCATGTCGCTCATGGAAAGTGTGGTAGCTGCACTGACCGAGCGAATGAATATTGGCCGCACAAAGGCGACTATTGGCGTGGCCGCGATCATGTTTATCATCAGTATTTTCTACACCATATCTCAGATTTCGGTAGATATTAGAGGTATATGGTTTGATTTTACCAACGGCTTGAGCTTCCCTCCGATGGGTGATTTCATGGAATTACTTACCGACCGTCTGCTTATCCCCATCAACGGCCTGACAGCCTGCCTCTTGCTTGGCTGGGTCTGGGGGGCAAAAAACGGCGTGGATGAAATAACCCAGAACGGTAAATTCTCCTTCAGGCTTGCAAATAGCTGGGTCTTTTCGGTTAAGTTTCTGGCTCCTGCCGCCATTATCATCATTATTATATTCGGGCTTTTCCTGGGCAAAGTTCTTACCTAGTTAAAAGCGTTGAAAAATAATAAGATGAAAAATTATAAGATGAGGGATTACGATGATTAATTTAGAAAAAGCACCTGAACGGGATAGTTGGCCCCTTACCTTTACAGAGCGGCAGATGGCGACTGAGCAGCTCATGAACCCGCAGTCCAGCGCCTACAACATCAACATGGCACTGGAGATTAAGGGGCCGCTTGATGTCCCCCAGTTGGAGCTTGCGCTCGGCAGGCTGGTAAGCCGCCACGTTGCCTTCCGTTCGTATTACCCGATGGAAAGCCACGAGTTTGTTCGCCGTGTGGCTGTTGAATTGCCAATACGCTTGAAAATAGATTCCTGCGCTCACGATGATGTAGGAAAAATGATACAAAGCGCCAATGTTCCCTACAATCTGGAAAAAGCGCCGCTGTTCCGCTTTACGCTTTACCAATGCGGCGCGGAAATGGCCGTGCTCCATTTCGGAATGCACCACATCATCATGGACCGCACAAGCTTCGGAGTTATGATCGACGAATTGTGGCGGCTGTACAAGGGGGAAGAACTCCCGCCGGTCGAGCTGGATTACACGGACTATGCGGTTTGGCGCTTTGAGAACGCCGACGAAGAGGGCGGGAAAGAGTTTTTCTTGCAAATGTTCGCCGACGAGATCCCCGCTGTAGAAACGCCTTCGCTTCCCAAGCGCCCCGATGTGCTGCCGCATGCCGAGGCGGATTGCATCCGCACGATAGACGCTTCGTTGATAGACGAAGCGGCGCGCAAGCTCGGCGTTGCGCCTTTCAGGATCATGTTCGCCGCAGCGGGATTGACAATGGCAAAATACTACGGCAGCGAAGACGTGGCGCTGGGCGTAGCCATGAGCGGCAGGGAGCCGGAGCAATGCAACCGCATGGTTGGCATGTTCGTAAACACGCTGCCCGTGCGCATCAAAGCGCCCGGATCAATGCGCACGGCTGACTACTTACAGGCAGTTTCCAATTCGATTAAGCAGGTCAAGAACCACCAAGCATATCCATTTGAAAAAATCGTGCCCGTGCTTGCACCTGACAGGAACACTTCCCGCTCGCCCGTGTTTGACATGATCGTAAACTACATCACCGACATAAAGATGCCCGATGTGCCAGGCCTGTCCCTGCGCCTGCTGCCAATCAAGCGCCAGGCCCTGGCCGTTGACCTCCTGCTCGAATTGATTCAAGAGGGCGGCAAGCTGCGCATCGTGCTTTCCTATTCCCGCGATCTTTACCATGACGAAGTAGTCTCCAATATGATGGAGCAGTTTACAACAATCATCACCCGCTTAGCAGAAAGCGACGGCTCGGATCTTTTGTCGGACATCGCCGAACTGCCCCAGCCTCAGCGCAAACAGATACTGGAAGACTTTACCGGCGAGCGCTGCGATGAAAATTTAGATAAGACCCCCGTAGATCTATTCCGCGAACAAGCGAAAAAAACCCCCGCAAACAAAGCTGTCGCATTCGGAGGAAAAATCATCAGCTACTCCGAGCTTGACCGCACAACAGACAAAATAGCCGCATATCTTAATGAGCGCAGCATCGGAAAAGGCAGCGCAGTAGGCATACTCGTACACCGCAGCGAAATGATGCCCATCACCGCACTCGGCGTGATGAAATCCGGCGCAGCCTACATGCCCCTTGACCCTAGCTACCCCTCCGACCGCCTGGAGTTCATGATAGAAGACTCAAGTGCCCGCCTGGTAATCGCCGACGAAGACCTCAAAGAAAAAATCCCCAACTACACCGGAGATTTCCTGTTCACCGCCGACATCGCACAACTCCCCACTCTCAATTCTCAATTCTCAATTCTCAATTCTCCTCTCCCTGAAGACACAATGATCCTCCTCTACACATCCGGAACAACAGGCAAGCCAAAAGGAGTCATTCTTACGCACGGCAACCTTACAAACTTCTGCACATGGTACTGCAAATATCAAAACATTACCGAAGACGACAATATCTCCGCCTATGCCAGCTTCGGGTTCGATGTCTGCATGATGGACATGTACCCCACTTTGATTTCCGGGGCCTGCCTGCATGTCATCGCTGAAGAGATGCGGCTTGACATGCCGGGCCTGCGCGATTATTTCAACCAAAACAATATCAGCTTGGCCTTTATTACAACGCAGCTCGGGCGGCAATTTGCCGAAACCATGCGGATCAAGAGTTTGCGCGCCCTTACCGTTGCCGGTGAGACATTGGTTCCGGTCGAACCGCCCAAGGATTATACATTGTACAATGGATACGGTCCCTCCGAATGTTCGGTGCTCACCACGATGTTCCATGTAGATAAACTGTATGACCGTGTGCCGATTGGCAAAGCGCTCAACAATACATCACTGTACATTGTTGACAAGCAAATGCGGCTTGTTCCAATCGGCGCGTTAGGCGAACTTTGCGTTGCGGGGCGGCAGGTTGGAATAGGCTATCTCAACAGGCCGGAACTTACAGATGAAAAGTTTGTAAAAAATCCGTTCAATGACAGCGGCGATCCGGATTACGCAGTGATGTACCGAACGGGCGACGTGGCTCGTTTCTTGCCGGACGGCAATATCGACTTCGTTGGGCGCAATGATTTTCAGGTAAAGATTCGCGGCTTCCGCGTGGAACTGCCGGAAATAGAAGGGCGCATACGCGCATTCCCCCCTGTCAAGGACGCGGCGGTTGTGGCGGCTGACGCACCGGGCGGCGGCAAGTGCGCCGTGGCGTATATTGTGGGCGAATCGCCGATTAATGTGGAAGAGTTGAATAATTTTATTGAAGAAAAGCTTCCCCCTTACATGGTTCCAGCGGTAACCATGCAGATTGATGCCATCCCGCTCAACCCCAACGGCAAGGTTGACCGCCGCAAGCTGCCTGAGCCTTCGTTTTCCGCAAAAGAAAAAGATGAAGGCGCAAGGCCCTTGAATGATCTGGAGATACAGATATTCAAAATTGCCTCTGAAATTTTAGGGCATGAAGATTTCGCCGTCACCACAAATCTGCTGCGGGCCGGACTCAGTTCGCTGTCGTCCATAAAGTTAGCCACCAAAATTGACGAAAAATTCGGCGTTTCGCTCCCCGTGCGGGAAATCATGAAAAACCCCACGCTGCTCGGCATTGAAAACGCAGCTTTAGACCGGCTTCTTTCCAGAGATAGAAGCGAGGTGGCGGTTCAAAAGGAACGCCAGGCACAATACCCGCTTTCGCAGAGCCAAATGGGCTTATACTACGAGTGCATAAAAAACCCGGATTCGCTCATTTACAATATCCCCCTTTGTTTGACGCTGGAGCCTGATACGGATACCGAAAAGCTGCAAAGCGCCATTGCAGCCATTGCTGCCGCGCATCCGGCGCTTAGGGCACGGATTTTTATGAAGGGTGACGAAATCTGGCAGGCATATACCGACGAAGCCATGGAGAAAATCGAAATCGCGCAAGCAGCCGAAACGGACATGCCGAAAATAAAGACCGATTTTGTGCGCCCCTTCCCTCTGTTTGACGAGCCGCTCTTCCGCGCGAAGATATGCAAGACGGAAGCTACAGTTTACCTATTGCTGGATTTTCACCATATTATCTTCGATGGATTTTCATTGGGCATATTCATTGGGGAACTGGCGGACGCATACCAGGGACGGATGCCGAAAAATGAAACTTTTACACTCTTTGACGCGGCCCAGGCAGAAAAGGAAAACGAGGGCAACGAGGAGTACCGCAGGGCGAAGGCTTTTTTTGACAGCATGATGAAAAATATCGAATGCGCTACGGCTATTCCTTGCGACAGAAAGGAAGTCGCTGAAAAAGGCGTGGCCGGAAATGTATACGAAGTTATAGACAGGGACAGCATAACGCAGGGCCTTGAGGCAATGGGCATTACCGCCGCCAATTTATTTTTAGGCGCTGTCGGCCTTGTAACAAGCTGCTTCGCCAATACGGAAGAAGTCGGCATCGCCGCCGCATCCAGCGGCAGGGGATCAGGGCGCCTGCAGGAAACCATGGGAATGTTTGTCAAAACCCTGCCTTTGGTATTTGGCGCAAATTCATCCATGCCGGTTGTTTCTTATTTGAACTCAGCCCAGGAAGCAATGTATGAGGCAATGGCGCATGAAGCCTACCCATTTACGCGCATAGCGCTTGAGCACAAATACCATCCTCAAATAATGTTTGCGTATCAAGGCGCCCTTGTATCCCGGCATGAAATTAACGGCAAAGCCATTGAACAGGAAAACCTGGCTGTGGACATCGCCAAATTCCCCATCTCCGTATTTGTGTACGAGGAAGACAAAACTTTCCGTGTCCATGTTGAATATGACTCTTCCCGGTTTAACGGGCCTAATATGCAAAACTACGCCGAGTGCATCGCCTTTGCCGCCTCACAGTTAGCCGCGCACAGAGAAAAACAATTGGAAGAAATATCCATATTGCCCCAGACACAGCGCAAAAAGATACTTGAAGATTTTGCCGGAGAACGCAGCGATGAAAATTTAGGCAAGACCCCAGTAGATCTATTCCGCGAGCAAGCAAAAAAAACTCCCTCAAACAAAGCCATCGTCTTTGGAGAAAAAATTGTAAGCTATGCAGAGCTTGACACCATCACAGACAAAATCGCCGCCCGGATCAATTCCCAAGGCATCGGAAAAGGCGGCGCAGTAGGCATACTGGTACATCGCAGTGAGATGATGCCAATCGCCGCACTTGGCGTGATGAAATCCGGCGCAGCCTACATGCCCTTAGACCCCAGCTACCCCTCCGAGCGTTTGTCGTTCATGCTGGAAGACTCAGCCGCCCGCCTGGTAATCGCCGACGAAGACCTGAAAGAAAAAATTCCCGGTTATAATGGAGATTTCTTATTCACTGTCGATATCGACAAACTCCCCGCTATCAATTCTCAATTCTCAATTCTCAATCCTCCTCTCCCCCAAGACACAATGATCCTCCTCTACACATCCGGCACAACAGGCAAACCCAAAGGCGTCATGCTTACACACGGCAACCTTACAAACTTCTGCACATGGTACTGCCGCTATCACATCATCACCGAAAACGACAATATCCCCGCCTACGCCAGCTTCGGCTTTGACGCCAACATGATGGACACCTACCCCGCCTTGATTTCCGGGGCCTGCGTGCACGTCATCTCCGAAGATATGCGGCTTGACCTGCCGGGCCTGCGCGACTATTTCAGCCGGAACAGCATCAGCGTGGCTTTTATCACAACGCAGCTCGGGCGGCAGTTTGCCGAAACCATGCAAAGCGAAGGTCTGCGCGCCCTTTCGGTCGGCGGGGAAGCATTGGTCCCGCTCGTCCCGCCCAAAGGCTATGCCTTGTACAACGGATACGGGCCTACCGAATGCACGGTGTTCACCACTTTATTCCGCGTAGACAAACTGTATGAGCGAGTGCCGATAGGCCGCGCCCTTAGCAATACATCGCTGTACGTTGTTGACAAGAAAATGCGCCTTGTCCCAATCGGCGCGCTGGGCGAACTTTGCGTTGCGGGGCGGCAGGTGGGGAAAGGCTACCTTAACAGGCCTGACCTGACAGATGAAAAGTTTGTGAAGAATCCTTTCAATGACAGCGCTGATCCCGATTACGAATTCATGTACCGAACGGGCGATGTGGTGCGCTTTTTGCCGGACGGCAATGTCGACTTCGTGGGGCGCAATGACTTCCAAATAAAAATTCGCGGTTTCCGCGTGGAATTGACCGAGATAGAAGAACGCATACGCGCCTTCCCCCCTGTAAGAGACGCGGCTGTCGTAGCCGCTGATGCGCCGGGTGGCGGCAAGTGCGCCGCGGCATATATTGTCGGGGAAAGCAAAATTGACATAGATGCGCTGAATCAATTCATAAAAGAAGAACTCCCCTCTTACATGGTTCCCGCTGCGACAATGCAGATTGACGCCATACCGCTCAACCCCAACGGCAAGGTAGACCGCCGCAAGCTGCCCGCGCCGGTTTTTTCCGCAAAAGAGCAATATGAAGCTCCTCAAGGGGAAGTGGAGGAAAAACTCTGCGCCCTGTTTGCGAAAATTACCGATGCAAAGCGCGTGGGGGCCTTGGACAGCTTCTTTGAAATTGGCGGGACATCAATATCGGTGACGCGCCTTATCGTTGAGGCGGAAGCCGCCGGGCTTCGCAACGCGAAGGGCGAGCGCATCTCATACACCAGCGTGTTTGCCCATCCCACGCCGAGGGAACTGGCAAAGTTGCTCGCCGCGCCGGACACTCAGATATCAGGGCCGCCTGCGCTTAAAGAAACTTACGATTATTCCGCAATACACTCCCTGCTCGCCGAAGCCAATCTTGACGCTTTCCGCCAGAGTGGCATACGAAAGTTAGGTGATGTGCTGCTAACTGGCGCTACGGGCTTTTTAGGCATACATGTACTGTACGGTCTGCTCAAGTATTCGCCGGGCACTATTCACTGCCTTATCAGGCGGAGCAAGAGAGCTGATGCCGGAACGCGGCTTCGCAACCTGTTATTTTATTACTTTGAAGATGCTCAAGACTGGAAAGATCGTCTGAAAATCGTGGAAGGCGACATGACCGATGAGGCCTGCCTTGCCGGCATTCCGCCTGTGGATACCGTCATAAACTGCGCTGCCAACGTAACGCATTTTTCCAAAGATGACAGCGCTTTTGACGTGAATACCGGCGGGGTGATCAACCTGGTAAATTTCTGCCAGAAGCAGGGCGCGCGCCTTGTTCATATCTCCACGGCCAGCGTCTCAGGGTATTCGGTGGACGGGTATCCGTCAATCGATGCCGTAATG
>Ga0099364_10012122_pt1 | contig 11673 bp, 12 predicted proteins | sample TergutTh196P3_FD_73070 | JGI IMG/M metagenome (GOLD analysis project Ga0099364, IMG submission 73070) | Microcerotermes parvus P3 segment gut microbial communities from Pointe-Noire, Republic of the Congo - Th196 P3 | ecosystem: Host-associated > Arthropoda: Insects > Digestive system > Gut ...
GTTTTAAAACATATTCGTATCAAAGAGAAGGGGGGCGTATTACACTGTTGGAAATTATCCGTATCTTTGCCCTGAAATTGATGCCGGAAGGCATTGTTTTAAATGCAACGAAAGCACTCCAAAGACAGCGGTTTTTGGAGTGCTTTTGTTTATGTGGTGCAAATGTGGTGCAAACGCCGTAAATCAAAAACGTCAACCATCTTATTTATAGATAATTGGCGTTTTGAGTGGTACCCTCAACCGATGAAATATTGAACTTATACGCTGACTTTCTAAAGATTGTCGACTTCTTACAGTCATCCCCCAATGTGCTAAAAATTCTCCAGTCTAAAAATTTATTTTCCGATAACACTTGAAAAAAAACTGTACTATTCTATACTATTTATAAGTAATTGCCAGGGGCGAGTATCTTACCACTTGTCAAGGTGAGAAAATTTGCCATTTGGCAAGATATTAAAAAAATCCTAAGAGTAATAATTAAAAACTTAATGATATGCTTTGATAAATTAAAAATAATTACTTCAATCAAAAATATGGAACGTTTTGATGAGAGAAAATTTAAATCTGTTGTATTGGATGGAAAAATACTGTATCATGAATACACGCAAAAGAAACCTTTTATATTAAAAATTAAGATTAACCACGAGGAAGAGGAATTGGCTATAGAATTTTCCTCCAAAATTTCAGAACTCAGTTTCTTTGATCTTATAAATAAAAATACGATTAATGAATGTTTGTGTGTCATTGGGGAATTTGTAGAATTTGATGAGGAGGTTTGGGATATTTTAGATGAATTTGAGGTGGTCAAATGTGATGTAACCAAAGATATATCTTTCACGGACGATATAAAGAAGTTGAAACGGTTTGTAACCTCAAATTTGAAAAACTATGATAAATGGAAATGCGGATCTTACAGAAGCGGATTTACGTTATACAATATCGTGAAAACTCGAGAATGTAAAAAAAGACTTTCCATATACCCCAAAGCACACGAATTGAAATTGAAGAAAAACAGGGCGTTTGTAGAAGAAGTAGATAATTTTGATGAGGGCGACTCTTATATCTATAATGACCATTTCAGAGATATAATAAGATTTGAGATGAATATCAATTCCAAAGTTCAGATTAGAGATATGTTGGGTATTCCTGATAACCGACTTTCAAGCGTGTTGTCTTCCAATGCCAACCCGATATTTGAATTATTGAATGAGGCATTGATAAAGTCGGATGAAAACAGTCAAGTTTCCTCTGCATGGAAAGAATATAAAAACGTATTGGTTTTGAGGGATTGTGATAATAATTTGGGTAAAGTGGAGAATAAAATAAGAAGTCTGACGTCCCGCAATACGTCCATAACAAGAATGATGAAACCTTACATGGATTTACACCAGCGATTGATACAAGAACCGGAGTCGACTTTTGATTTGCGAAAATTAGTAGAATAGTGCTATTTATAAGTAAATGAATTGAGGGTATGAGAAAAACGAGAAAACTGTCAGATGAAACGAAACGCAAAATTTCTGACAGTATGAAAGGGACCAGAAATCCGAACTATGGTAAACCACTTTCGGCGAACCATCGGTATAAAATCCGATTGTCAATGTTGCATTATTGGAAAGGAGTTACCTGATTTGCATACCCTTTAGAACACTTTGCGGCGTGTATAACCCCTTCAATCTTACATATTCAAAACTGTATTACCCTGAAAAACAAACCGTACCATTCAAAGAATTTAAAGTAGTTTTGCAGGGATTGAAGCGTTGAGGAGGCGCATCATTGCAAAAAATAAGTGCTTGGAACCGGATTGCCCCAAGCACTAAGCATTTTTTGTCGGTTCCAGTTTAGAACTTGAAAGCAACACCAACCGACACACCAAGACCTCTTGCGCCAAGTTTGGCAGCACGATATTTCACTTCGCCCTGTAAAAGTATATTCGGTTTTAATTCGTATTGTACACCACCGCCAAGATTTAATCCAATGAATGTACCGGCATTTCCACCAATTCCACCAGCGGGGCAATTACCGCCATAATCACGGTTATAAATCTCACAACTAACAACATTATACGCCCCAACCATGTGTAAACCATCCCCTTCGGTGCAGTCATCAATATCACCACTTCCATCTAACCCTATAAGACTTAATCCTGCCAATGGGTAAACTGTTAATTTAGGGGCGGGTAAGTTAATAAGATAATGTCCATTTACCGACAAATCCCATAAAGTACCATCACTTAAATAATAATTAAATGCGCCTTCGCCTCTAATAATTCCCGAACCTAATTTTACTACATTGAATTGAAACTTCCCACCAATACCAAAGTTGGTTATTCCGTCACCAATGTTAACGCCGACATTACCGCCTGCTGCCATATCACCTACTTCATCCTGTGCATACGCACCAAGACCAACCATTACTGCAATCGCTACGATCGCTGCTCTAAACAAATTTCGTTTCATCTTTTTTTATAATTTTATATTTAACAATTAAGAAAACAATTATTTTCTGCTCAAAGGATGACAATAAAAAAGCGGACTTACACTATCCGCTTTTAGAGGTCTTCGACAACCTGTTGATTCAAATAAGCAAATCCGCATTGCTGCGGTATTTATACTTATTCTAAAACCAACTTTTTGAGAATGTCGAAGTTTCTAAAAGTCAGAATACAGTATGATACTACATTTTATATGTCTGTCCTTGTGCCTGTAAGCACCCTTTTCGTTTTATGTCATAGGCAAAAACTATTGAAATAAATTATGATAATTCGTACAAAGATACGAAATATTTTTAAAACATTTGTAATGTTAAAATATTTTTAAACTTTTTCCGGTTAACGGTTTTGGGTTTAGAGAAAATTCAAATCCCGAACTCACCTTTTATTCGTTGCACGGTAGAAACACCAACGTTTGCAAGTTTGGCAGTGTTGCGAATGGAAGTACCCTTTTTAAGCAGTGAAATCACCTGTTTGTATTCCTCTTTTTTAGTTTCAATCGTTTTAATGCTTCCTACAGTCCTGCCAAGTTTGCCTCCTTTGGCAATGTAGTTACTTCTTCCACTGTTAAGCCGGTAGGCAATGTTCGTTCTTTCAATCGCTGCCATCTCTGCCATTACTGTAATGATAATGCTTGCCATCGGGTTAATGTCTCCAGTGTCCAACAAGGTATAAAGATTCAGATTTTGGATATAAACATTGACTTTCGCATCGTGTAATATTTCCAGGGATTTCAACACTTGCAGGGTAGAACGTCCCAAACGACTTAATTCTGAAAGCAGCAGGCAATCTATGATATTGGTTGTGCAATACTCCAAACATTCCAACAAAACCGGTTTTTCTTCCAGTTTTTTCGCACCTGATATTTTTTCCTCAAACACTTTCTTTACTTCATAGTCATTTTTGGAAGCGAACATCTTTAAGTCCTCAACCTGTCTTTCCGTATTTTGTCTGTCATTCGTGGATGACACCCTACTATAAATTACCGCTTTTTTCATCTTATCTTATCTTTAAATTTATAGGACAAAGGTAATACATTAAAATGGATATTCAAAATAATCTAAGAAAAAAATGAACACAAAATGAGAGTTTTTTTTGTGTTCAATGCAGATTTATTTGAATACGGCTGAGGTTTGAATACAACCAGTTTTTTTGTTACTGTTTTTGCCCCCCTATGCTACCCGTATACCCTCTCGTTTTTTTGTTCTCCAGAAATAGACTGTACAACGTGCAAGCGATGATTATTTGCATTTATAAAAAAAATTTTGAAAAATTTTTCCATAAATCTTGTTTTTTCAAAATAATATCCCTATATTAGCTATAGAATTTGGTAAGTTCAAAAGTTGAATGACTGACTTCTTGAAAAAGGTAAGGGTATTCCTCAACCCGATAAGTGGAATAATAATTTAAGAATGTCCACGTATGAGAATTTTAAACTATCAGTTGAAGAACTGAAACAAATTGAAGAATGTGTCAATATGAATGAAGAAAAGGTGTTGGAAGTGATTGAAACGATGTTTATGATGTCGGTTTTTGCTTTCAATGCGTACTGTAAAGAAAAAAATGCTGTGAGTTATGAATGATACGAAATTTAAAGGTTTTGCCAAAGGCAGGAATACGACCAAAGAAATTACCCCAGGCAATGCGGTGTTGTATAACAGGGTTTCCACGAAGGAACAGGAAGACAATCAAAGTTTGGATGTTCAATTAGATGCCTGTAAAGGTTATGCCGAAAGATACCGTTTGAACATTGTAGAAACTTTTGGAGGCGTTTTTGAGAGTGCGAAAACTGACAGGGAACGCAAAGAGTTTAACAAAATGCTGACTTTCATTAGAAGAAACAAGAAACTGAATATCCAGTATGTAATTGTTTACAGGACAAACAGGTTTAGCAGGACAGGCAGCACCACCATTTTAGAGGAATTGGAATCCATGGGGATTACCGTACTGTCAGCAACAAGCAACTACAATCCGAAAACCGTTGCGGGGAAATTTCAACAACGAATGGAAACGGCAGTAGCAGCATACGAAAATGAAGAAAAAAGCCAGCTTACTAAGGAATTGGGTAGAGCTGCCCTTCTCAAAGGGCGTTGGATTGGAAAGGCTCCAAGAGGTTATGACCAAAAAACGACCAAAGTCAAACAAACAATAACCATCAATAGAGAAGGCAAATTCATTAAAATGGCGTTCCTGTGGAAAGCAGATGAAAAAATAACCAATGAGGAAATCCGTCAACGGTTAGAGAAGTTAGGGTTTTACATTAGCAAACAAAAGTTGTCTGCAATGCTTAAAAATCCGTTCTATTGCGGTTTGATGGTGCATAACTTTCTGAATGGCGAAATCGTATCGGGCAATCATCCCGCAATCATTTCGGAAGAAACTTTTCTAAAAGCAAATGAAGTGTTAAGCAGTAAATATACAGGGGGGTATGAACAAAAACTTCAAAAAGAATGGGCGCCGCTGTTAGGCACTTTGAAATGTCCGTGTTGCGGTTATAATGTTTCGGCATCCATTTCTACCAAGATGAAAAAGAAGTATAACAGGGAGGTTTACTATTATGTTTGCTCCAGAAAGGGGTGCAGGTGCAACAACCAGGTTATTTACGTACACGAAGCGTTTAACAACTATCTTTCAAACACAACGGTAAAAGATTTGGATAAAAAGGTATTTGAAATGCAACTTACAAAAGTTTTTGAAGGAATGAATAAGGAAAAGAAATCGGATACCAAGCGTATGAAAACGGAACTGTCCAAACTCACAACCCAACTCAAACAGATGGAAGCAAGTTGGGCAATAGAAACCCATCCGAAAAAGAAAGATATTTTGTGGAACCAGATAGAAGAAACAGAGAAAAAAATCAATGCGACAGGTAAGGAACTATCATATACGGAAAATTCCATATTGAACCTCTCCGATTTCCTGAAATATGCGATTGATTTAGCATATAAACCTTTGGAAATGTGGAAAAAAGTAGGATTAGGAGACAAGCAGCGTTTTCAAAATTTGCTGTTTCCGAAAGGATTTTACTTTGACAAAGAAAACAGGCATATTGAACCTCTTACCGTCAATCAATTTTTCATCGTAAACCCTCAATTTTCAATGGATTATGAGCATAAAAAAAGGGGACTTTCCCCTGAGAATATGAGAAAGTCCCCTTGCGTACTCGGAGCGGGACTTGAACCCGCACAGCCTCAATGGCCAAAGGATTTTAAGTCCTTCGTGTCTACCATTCCACCATCCGAGCAGTGTTATGAACAGATGAGCGGAAGACGGGACTCGAACCCGCGACCCTAACCTTGGCAAGGTTATGCTCTACCAACTGAGCTACTTTCGCAATAACATTCGCTTCACCTTCAAACATTCGCCTTGCCAAGGTTAGGGTTTTACATCTAATCTTTTGGGGCAAGGTTATGCTCTACCAACTGAGCTACTTTCGCAAATCTATCATTTCGCTGTCGTCAAACACTCTCCCTTGCCAAGGTTAGGGTTTTTACATCTAATCTTTTGGGGCAAGGTTATGCTCTACCAACTGAGCTACTTTCGCAAATTACGCTGCAAATATAATTGTTTTTTTTGAAAAAAAACAATTTTGATAAATATTCTTTTTTTCGCTCCGTTTAGCGTAGCAGGTTGTCCTGTCGCTCTTATCCTTTTAAACCCGTCGCCTCCAACCACACATCAGCCATCAACTGCCTGCCCGGCAAATCCGGATGTACGCCATCGCGCGCCCAGTAACTTGCGGGAGCCAGCTTCAAAGCTTCATCAAATGCAGACTGGAAAGGCACAAAAACAGCGCTAAATTCATCAGCCAACTTCTTCATCACCTGCCGGTAGGCGTCAAACTTTGGAAACCACTGTGAATCATTAATGGCCGAACCGCCTTTCACTGCAAATGGCTCACACAAAACGAATTGCACATCAGGCAACTTGTCTTTGGTGAGTTTCAGCAATGCACGCAGATCGTTTTCATAAACTTCAACCGTTCCGTTATATCCTCCGGTCAGCGTATGCCAGTAGTCATTCACCCCAATCAGAATACTCAACACATCCGGACCGAACGCCAGCGCTTCCGCCTCCCAACGTTCGCGCAACTGATACACTTTATTGCCGCTTATGCCGCGGTTAAAAATCTTCAGTTGTTTTTCCGCATGTGTTTTCAACAACTGTGTCGATGTAAATAAGGCATATCCGTTGCCTAAGTGATCCAATGTGTTATAAGCATCATTATCCCTTTTTCGACCGCCATCGGTGATCGAATCGCCCTGAAAAAGGATTACGCTGTCCTTCTTCAAATTGATTTTCACGGCTGCCAAACCATTTTGTTCATTAACTACAGCTTTCGCCAATTCAGGAAGCATGGTCAGGCTTATTCCTGCCAAAGCTCCTTTTTTCAAAAATTCACGTCTTGATTTCATTATCTATTGATTTGTAATTAGTTACCTTCAAAGTGTTGCGCCTGCCGGAGATCATCAAATAAGTCGTCGACCGATTCTAAACCAACTGATAGACGGATGGTCTGTTCACTGACATTCATTTTTTTTCGCTGTTCGGCAGAAAATGTACCGTAAATCGTACTGGCGGGATGGATGATCAGGCTTCGGTTGTCAAACATATTGGTTGCTCTGCGGATGATTTTCAACCGGTTGATAAAGGCAAAACAGGCTGCACGAGATGTCAGGTCGAATGTCAGTAACGCGCCCGGATATTTTCCGAACTGGGCGGCGCTAATCGCATAAAACGGACTGTCTTTCAAACCGGGGTAATTAACCGACTGAACTGCAGGTAGCGTTTGCAGCCGAACAGCCAATTCCAAACAGGTCGAAGCCTGACGGTCGAATCGTAATTTTAAAGTCTCTAAACCAAGCGTCTGCATATAAGCCACCTGTGGCGTCATATAACTGCCCGTGCTACGGCTTATTTCTTTCCGCATACGCATGGTGAATGCTTCAGCGCCAAATTTTTCATGCCATGTATTCAAGACTTTGGAACGGCTCCAGTCGAACGTACCGTAATCCAATATCAGCCCTCCCGTCGAAGTCGCGCCTCCGGAAATATATTTGGTCGAAGATACCACCTCAATATTCACTCCGAACGATTTCGCGTCAAAGACACAAAACGGGATAACGGTCGTGTCGGCTATCAGCGGCACATTCGATGCCCGACAGACGGCGCTCAACGCCTTCAAATCAACCACTTCCAATTGGGGGTTCGATATGGTTTCGACAAATACGGCGATGGTATGCTCGTCGATATGCGACTGAACCTCAGCCGGATTATTCAAATCGCACAGCCGCAGTTCCAACCCGAAAGGGGCAAAAATATTTTTCATCAGCGAATAGGTATTCCCAAACAAATTGCCTGTTGTCACGATATTCGCGCCTGCATAAGCTATGGTCATCAATACATCGCTGATGGATGCCATGCCCGAATTGGAGGCGGTGACGTTCAGCGCGCCGGTCATCGCACGTATCCGTTCTTCGAAATACGATACCGTCGGATTGGTGATTCGCGAATAATAATAACGCGGAATCTGTCCGCAAAAGGTCTGTTCCATTTCTTCGGCGGTTGCAAACTCGTAAGCCACCGCATTGTATACCGGTACGGACAAAGCATGGTAAACATCCGGCTTTTCATACGGCACATTAAGCAGTTTGGTTTCAAAATTTTGTTGATTCATTGAATGATATAATTTGTGATCTACGCGACAAAAGTACATAATTATTTGCTTTGGCATAAACCATATATTAGGTTATTCTGTCTAATACTTCCATTTTCTGAAAAACAAATCATTAAATTAACAGCAAATATACTTCCTTTTACTTACATTTCAAAATCTTTTTTCAAAAACAATAAAAAAGCCCTGAAAACCACTGGAAATTCACAAATTCATCGAAAAAAATCAACAGCGACCTGTTCGCCACCATCGACGATGTCCTGAAAATCCAGAACGAAAGCCGCCTGAAATGCCAGGCCGCCGAAAAGGAACTGCAAGAAGTGGAAAACGAGTTGAATGCTAAATTGTTTAAAGAGAATTGACACACCCGCCCCACCTGTCATTTCGTAACGAAATAATGTTTTGTTCGTGAAATAACGTTTTCAACTTTTCGGTATTTTCGGCGTGTATGGAGATAATGCCGTTTTTGGGATTAACTGTCTTAACCTGTATTATTCATGTCCTTTTCTTACCACAAAGCGCTCAAGGGTTTACACAAGGTACAAAAAATATTAGTTTTGATTTGTGTCCTTTGTGGTTGAATCATATTTTAATTTTTGGTATGAATAATGCAGATTAAAAACACCCTTTAATGTTTCTACATTGGCGTGTCTTCCGGTGTGTTTTTTATTGTTGCAGTTTTTGTATATTCGTCTAAAATGAGTTTGAAAGCGCTGTTGGCGCGATTAATCATACAAAAACCGTGTTTTTCTATTTAGGGCACTTCTAAAAAGCATGTAAGCCGTCAACGTTAAAGTAGATGTTCGTTTGGGGGAAAAGGTGATGGAACCGCATGAAAAGTCGCCTTTATCCGGAATCGGTCGACCCGCATACCGGCAAATTCCGCTGGAAAAGATGATTGAATGCAGTCAAATAAGATGAAACAATTATACAAGAAAGGCGAATTTTATATAATTTTGCGATTATAATCGCAAATTCTTATGTTTTTTAATTGCGATGAAATAGCCGGTCAATGCGGTCAATATACATATTCCGACCCAGAGGTTCAAGGTGGGCGATTGAGTGAAACCAAAATAAAGCATGACGCCAGATATCATGAGAAAAAGACCGGCGGCAATCAAGGTCAACGGAGCGGGACGCGGATACTTCTTGCTAAAACATATCTTGAATAGCGAACTAACCGTAAGTGCGGAAAATAGCGTCAGGATAGCGCCGACATTATTGAGCACTTCTTGCAGTTGGTACATGAGAACTAAAAACAGGGCGATTGCTCCTTGCAGCAGTATGGCGCTAACCGGAGGTTTCCCTTCTTTTCCTTTCAATACTGCCGGTAGAAAACCGTCCTGTGCCATCGCCGCATAAACTCTTGGACCAAGAAACGTCATGGCGCTGGCCGAAGATATAAAAGCGATGATTGCAAAAACGGACATGCAAACTGCACCTGTGTTGCCCAATATGTTTTTCATGATGAGATGTCCGAGCGTAACACGGTCTGTATCATACGTAAAAACGACAGCAGATTGTTCCGGCGTCAGATTGGCAACAAAAATCCAGTTAATAAAAAAATAGAGGATGCCTACGACAAGACATCCCAGCGCCATTGCACGGGGAACATCGCGTTTTGGATTTTTAAACTCGGATGCCGCGTAAATTGCTGCGTTCCAGCCGCTGAATGCAAAAGCGATATAAAACAGGTTTCGCATGAAAGGACCGATTGGAAATCCATTCGACTCATTCGGCGGCGTCCACTCAGGCCATGTATTGTTCCCGTAGATCAATCCGGCAATTATGAATCCCGCAACAAGAATTATTTTCACAGCTACCAGCGTGTTTTGCGCTGTTATTGATGTACGCATACCAATAGCGTGAGCTACTGTCAGCGACACGATCACCGTCGGGGCAACCCAGGTAACATTGATTCCAGCTTGCAAAGTGGCGGCAAAAGCCCCTGCCGACATGGCGCTGACGGCTATGGGCGCTGAAAATCCGACCAACAGTGACGCCCAACCGGCAAGGTATCCAAGGGCGGGATGAATCAGCGTAGAAAGGAAGCGGTACTCGCCGCCGGACTTCGGAACAAGCTGAACGATACCGGAATAAGCCTTCGCTCCGGTCATTGCGATCAACATTCCAACTATCCAGGCAAACAGAATCTGTTGGGGGTTCATATCCTGGGCCATAAAGCCGGTACTGAGAAAGACCCCTGCGCCAATCATGTTGGCAATCACCATCCCCATTCCGGAAAACAAGCCCAGCCGCTTATCTTTCATAACAAAATCAATGATGAATTATGATTAATTGAATTGAAAATCATCCTTAGCCAAAATCGTCTTTAGCCAATAATTGATTCATCCTTAATTATTTATCGGGTGGCTGTCCAGGAGCCTCCTCCTGCAAGCGTTCCGGAAATCGTATTGCCACTTACCGTGCCGGTATATTCCGTACTTCCGGCGCTAAAGCTTATCTTGTCTCCGTTCAGTTTACCTGTAATCTCCTTATTTTCATTTCTCAAAGTCAGGGTTCCGGTAATTTCCTGAAATTCCTGAATGAATCTGATGTGTCCGCCATCCATCTTCCAAATCCCGTCAACTTTTGCAGGAACTATCCAGAGATGGGCAGTTCTCCAGCTGGTGTCGGTTTCGCTCTGCATGGTCTGATCAGGAACCCAGTCACCCATGCCAAAGGTGTTGGAAACAATACGCGTACCCGGCTTCATGTCTAATATTGTTGGCCGCAGCTTCAGATTGAGATCCGACAACAGAAACAGTGTGATCACTGTCGCTTGTGAGAAATCAGTTTCAAAAATGTCAGCCTCTTCAAACTTAGCTCTTGCGCTCACCCCTTCTTCCATGGCATTGCGTCTGGCTAACTCCACCATATTCGGATTATATTCAATTCCCAGCGCTGTAGCGCCTCGTTTTGCAGCGGTAATCACAAGGCGCCCGTCGCCCGATCCCAGATCCATGACGTAATCAGCGGAAGTGACTTTCGCCAAACTGAGCATTGTGTCAACAAGCGCTTGCGGGGTTGGCACCCATACAACATCCTTGCCCTGCTGTCCGCTACGCGGAGTAAAACCATTGTCGGCTTCCTGGGAAGTTACGCCCGTAGCTGCAAGTAACAAACTGAATACAATCGCAAAGCAGCGATAAAAATGAATTCGTTTTTTCATAGTTATTTTCGTTTTTTAATATTAAAACATTGTTTTTAATTTTGAACAAGAAATTTTTGGCAAAGATAATGCATGTAGATCGCAATACCAAAATAATACCCAATCATTTCACAAGAGAACAACTTTTTTTGATCAGGACACGTTGTTTCCGTCATTGGAAAGAACCGGATTTTGAAATTCTTTATCATAGTAGTGCAAAAGGAATTGATTGGCGCTAAGCCTGATTTCATCCATAGCTCCCAAGACTATCTCTTCCGTTTGCCGGGATGATGTAAAAAAAGCTGAGTCTGTACGGCTTTTTTGCATAATGCCATCCATATACATATAAGTAACAGC
>Ga0099364_10012123_pt1 | contig 11672 bp, 10 predicted proteins | sample TergutTh196P3_FD_73070 | JGI IMG/M metagenome (GOLD analysis project Ga0099364, IMG submission 73070) | Microcerotermes parvus P3 segment gut microbial communities from Pointe-Noire, Republic of the Congo - Th196 P3 | ecosystem: Host-associated > Arthropoda: Insects > Digestive system > Gut ...
TCCCCGGCGTTCGTTTCCGATAGAATCGCGTCTCTGTTCTGTTCTGAGATTTCCCAAACCCCGGATTCGTTTTTTTTTGCCTTCGAAGCGGCCAGTTTCGCGAGAGTTTTAGTCGGGGCTATCCCGATTGAAAGGGGTATTCCAATTGCCCTGTCGACGTGACGGCGGATTTCCGAGGCGTATTCAGTAGGGTTTTTTATAAATTTAAGGGGAAAATTAAGAAATGCCTCGTCTATTGAATAATATTCAATGGCGTCCGTCCATCGCGAAAGCATTTGCATCACTTTTTCGGAAATTTCCTTGTAAGCGACAAGATTTCCAGAGCATACCACGACGCCTTTTCGTTTCAAAAGTCCCTGAACCTGGTAATACGGCTCGCCCATCTTGACGCCCATCACTTTAACCTCGTTGGAACGCGCGATGATGCATCCGTCATTTGAAGACAGCACGACCACCGGGCGGTTTCTCAGTTCAGGACGGTAGAGACGTTCGCAGGAGACAAAAAAATTGTTGCAGTCGCAAAGAGAGATCATGATAATCTAGCCTTCCTGCAAGAACCAAATCACTTTTCCAAAAATATCTTTCCCGATAATTTTCCCCCTCACCCTTCCCGCTCTCAGTCCGTTATCCCCGGATACCACGGCTATGTCTCCCTCGATGGGGACGCGCGTCCTATCCACGATGAGAAAACATATTTTTCCGGAGCTTGTATGGGTCTTTATAACATGCACAGAAAGCGGATCCCGTATTATCTTCCTCACTATTCCGGCAAGATAATCCTGAGAGTCGAGATACCGCTGCTTATCGTGATCTATGTAACTGCCGCCAAAAGGCATGAACAACACCCCATTCCGGTTTTGCTTGTTACTTTTCGGGACATAGTGTATTATCAATATATATATTGATGAAGCTAATTGGGACATTATAGTAGCTAATAGCTTCTTGTCAAGGGGGTGTTGCAAATGGCGACATCAAATAAACTGCCTTTACCAAAAATCGGACAACGCCTGAAGCAATACCGCGACTCGCAAAGACTTACTCAACAAAATCTGGCAAGTATGATGCGCGTCAGCCGCGGTTATCTTGCCGGCATTGAGCGCGGAGCAAAGGAACCCTCATATAATTTTTTGCAGAAATTACTTGAAACGACGGGTATATCAAGCGAATGGTTTTTGCGCGGCGCCGGCCCGATGCTCGCCGGTACAAAGTCTCCGGAAGAGGGAAAGATACGGGATATTGAATTCCTCGCCGACGCCGGTTTGGAAAGGTTAGAATGCGGGCTTTTCGCGCTGGGGGATAAGGTGTATGTGCCGATGTCGAGTATAAACGCCTGTTGCGGCTCCGGATTCGACGCCTTTGAGGATTATAATATCGGCGACGCTATCACGGTCAACAGAAAAGAAATAGGCGTGCTGCGCTCCGAGATGCTTCCTTTCGCGGTCAAAACAGAGGGCAGAAGCATGGAAGGGTATGGAATTAAGGATGGCAGCACGGTTATCGTCAATCCTGCGGAGGATGTTTATTCGGGATGCGTTGTTTTGGCGATTTATGACGGCAGGGCCAGTATAAAGAAAATTTACGATACCCCTGATGGTAAAGACTTACTTGCCTCCAACGGCGAGAAAATTCATGTTACCAACGAAGAACTGAATGAAGATTGGGGATCCGGAATTCGCGGCAGGGTGATGGTGGTTATCTCACCGCCTGACGACGGGATATAGGCCGCCGCCATCGGGCCGAGGGCTGCAATGGAATTGTAATATGTACTTCAAAGGAGGTTTTCTAATATGATAGAAAAAATAAAGACTCTTGCGCATGAATACGAGCGGGAAATCATCGAGCGGCGGCGCTTCTTTCACATGAACCCCGAAGTTTCGTGGGATGAGATTGAGACGACGAAGATTATCGCGGAAGAGCTTGAAAGACTTGGATGCGAAGACATCAAAATCGGCTTCGGCGGAACGCGGTGCGGCGTGGCCGCCGACATTACGGGTAGTTCCGGCGGGAAGACAGTCGCTTTGCGCGCCGATATTGACGCCCTGCCCTTAGACGACGAAAAGGACGTTCCGTATAAGTCCCAAAAAGCCGGAGTAATGCACGCCTGCGGGCACGACTCCCACGCCGCTATGCTCCTTGGAGCGGCAAAGATTTTGACGCGGATCAAGTCCGGCTTGAAGGGCGGAGTACGTTTGCTATTCCAGCCTGCCGAGGAGCACGGCTTGAAATCCGGCGCAAAAGCCATGATTGACGAGGGGGTTATGGAGGGAGTGAACTCGGTCTTCGGCATTCACTCGATGTCCACCGTCGCGGCCGGCGAGATTCAGTACCGCTCCGGCCCTTTTATGGCGGCGGCGGACGCATGGGAACTGGTCATAACCGGCAAAGGCGGGCACGGTTCCACCCCGGAGACCTCATTCGATCCGAACATCGCGGCATGTCAGATCGCCGCCGCGCTCCAGACCATCGTCTCCCGCGAAATTTCCCCCAAAGACACGGCTGTTCTGAGCATCGGCGGGATCAAGTCTTCATCTTACGTTTTCAACATCATCCCCGAGCGGGTGGAGATGGTCGGCAGCGTCCGCACCTTCCGCAGCGAGGTGCAGGATCACGTCGAGGAAGCGATGAAACGAATCGTAAACGGCGTGAGCGAGAGTATGCGCTGCAAGGCCGGCCTTAAGTACAACCGAGTCATGCCGGCAACGATCAACGACCCTGTCGCGACGGAACTCGCCAAGTCGGTGGCCGAAAACCTGTTGGGGAGCGGCAAGGTCAAGGAGTCGAATTTAAATATGGGTTCCGAGGATTTCAGCTGTTACGGTCGCCTCGTCCCAGCCACGCTCGTCTACCTGGGCGTCGAAAATCACGAAAAGAAGAGCGATTTCCCCCATCATTCGCCGAAATTCGACATCGACGAGTCCGTTCTGTACCTGGGCGCGGCCATGTACGCCGCATACGCATGGAGCTTCCTTGAATAATCCCTGCGGGCAAGAGAGTACGAAACATCTTGCCCGCATAGAAATCTTTTTTCGGTGTCTTCAATTTTCTTCTGTTTCTTTAATTGCATCTTCCGGAGACTTAACCCCATGCATGACAGCAACAAGCCCGTTGCCGTACCTGTTAAACATATTCGCCGGGAGATACACGCATTGCAAAAAAGAACGCTCAGGTAGACTCGTCATATCGGCACAGTCCACCGTATGTCGATATCTTATTTCGCCGTCGCGGAAATCCATCTCAAAGCAACCATACCGTAAACCATAATTTACCCGTGTAATGTACTCCGCCACTTTAAGACGACAATCCTCGTCGGCGCTTAATCGAAGATAGGCATTTGATGTAAAGCTGTCATCAATACAATTGCAAATCAAATCGAAACACTTTAGTTTGCAATCCAACGGATAACCTTTTGACATTAGGGTATTTTTACCTTCAATTTCCTCATATGACCATTTATTCTTGTCGAACCCGGTTTTTAACCATCCTAAAATTTGAGATGCTGTAGCCATGAAAAATCCCTCCTACATTTTTTTTGAGTCTATTCTGCGGTCGTGGACATCTTTGGACATCCTGCACTTGGCACAGGTATTCAAATCCATCCTTCGCGCGGATATAGCTGACGTCACTCGACAATACCTGAAACGCCATGGCAATCTCCTGTCCGCTGAGCAGGTTCCAATACTCTTCTCCTCGCTATGATACGGTATTTTACTTCTCAAGTTTCGCGAAGTAAGCCGCAGCCTTTTTTAGCATGTCGCGTTCATTATATCGTATAACTCAACTTTCGCACATCTCGAATCGACCCAAGCCCGGCTTAGAAATTGGCGAGTACGAAGAAACAATCGCAATAAGCGGAAAGATCGGGGACAAAGATGTTTCGGCCGCTGTTCAGGCGGAGTTCGAGGTCAAAGACGCAGAAAGAAGATTCTCCTCCAACACCGGATGCAGCGCCGGCGCCGCCTCGTTGTTGGCTCTGGCGGTTCTTGCCGGAATGGGCCTGACAAAAAAGAGGCGCCGTTAATCGAGGGAACCGAAAATTCGGAAACCCAACCGGGGAACCGATGATCCAATCCATCTCCCGCTCCAAGAGCGCGGGCATGGAATAAAAAACGCGGGAAACTCAATCCTCCTGCAAAAACAGCCGGCCTTCGGGCCGGCTGTTTTTAGCGGGCGTGTTTTTCGGGAAATCTACCTGAACACCTTTTTCCGAGCGTCTATCGGCTGAATTTCCTTCTTGTCGGGACTCTTACCCACGGAGCCGAAGGGCATCTGAGCGACAAGCAGCCAATCGGGATCCAGCGACCATGCCTCCCCTACTTTCGCGTCGATGATGGGATTGTAGTGTTGCAGCGACGCGCCGAGCCCCTCGTCCTCCAGCATCGTCCAGAGCACGAGCTGATGCATGGCGGAGGCGTGCTGCGCCCACACCGGAAAATTGTCCGCGAAGGCCGGGAAACGGCTTTGCAGGTCTTTCACAACCTTTTGATCCTCGTAAAACAGGATAGTGCCGTATCCGGCCGCGAAAGAACCGACCTTTTTTTCCGTTGCCGGGAACTTGTCCGGAGGAACTATTTCTCGAAGCGTATCCATGACGATGTCCCACAGTTTTTTGTGATGTTCTCCCAGCAAAAGAACAATGCGCGTGGTCTGCGAATTGAACGCGGAAGGCATATTTTCCAGCGCGAAATCGACGATTTCCTCGATTTGCGCGTCCGGAACGGGCGAGCGGTTTTCGATGTCATAGTGCGATCTTCTGTTTTTCAATGTTTCTCTCAGGCTTACATTCATTTTACGTTTCCCTCCAAAAAGCAAAATTTAGTTGCAAAAGTTGGACAAACCATGTTGAGTTATGATACAACGAAATTATCTACGCTGTCTGCCCCCGCCTGTAATCCGACGGAGAGATGCCCATGTTTTTTTTGAACACGTAGCTGAAATAGTGGGGGTCATTATAGCCGACCATATAGGCGATCTCGGAAGACTTTGTCGGGGTCGAGCGCAGCAGTTCGCAGGCTTTGCGCAGACGCGTCGCCGTGAGATGCTCAATGAAGGTCTCTCCCGTCTCTTGGCTGAATATCGCGCTGAAATGATTCGGCGACAGGCCGACGTACCCCGCGACGGAATTGAGCGATATGGCGCCGTCGGAGAAATGCTCGCGGATATATTCGCGGGACTTCTCGATTATGGCGCTGTATCTCGATGAGCGCGCGTCCGGCTTGCGGCCTTCTTCCGCGCCGGCTTCGACATCCCGGTAACCCAGTATCAGGCTTCGCCCCGCGCTGTCCATGTGACGCATAACCCGCCTCGCGCCGCCGAGCGACTTCTGTAATTCGGCGGGACTGTCCACCGGCGAACCGATCGCGACGGAGACGGAACAGGGGAAATTTCTCTCGGCTTCGTATTTGACGGCTGACGCGGCGGAATACGTCTCCTCCTCAAGGGACTCATCGTCCCCGCCTGCGAATACCGATACCACGCGCTCCGCCCCGTCCTGGAACGACGCGATATTTTCGTTGGGGGAGAGCGTGGCGAAAATTGACGACGCGGCGCGGGCCATGGTCTCTCCGTCGTCGCCCGACGACGGATTTATTATGTAAAGCGCGGCCTGAAAACGGCGCGCTTCGATGAACGCCGCGCGACCACGAAGATCCTGAGGCAGATCCTGCGAAACTCCGTAGACCAGATTTGACAACTCGCGCTCGCCGCGCATCCTCCGCGCGTCGGACGCCTCCGCGCGGAGGGCGTCCATCGCCATTCTTCGCTCGCGCTCCGACTCTATCTCGCGCGCGGCCCCTTCCAGCGCGTGAAAGAGTATCTCGCTCGTCACCGGCTTTAGAAGGTACTCCGTCACGCCGATGCTTATCGCCTGTTTCGCGTATTCGAACTCGTCGTGGCCGCTCAGGATTATTTTCTTTACCCACGGCATCGACCGCGACACCCTGCGGGAGAGCTCTATGCCGTCCATAAAGGGCATCCGCACATCGGTGATCAGTATATCCGGCATCGTCTCGGCTATCAAAGACAAGGCCATCTCTCCGTCCGACGCCTCGCCCACCAGTACGAAGTCCGATTTGTCCCAGTTCATGCTGGCGCGGAGACCGGCCCTCATCGCGGCTTCATCGTCGACGAAGAATACTTTGTACACGCCGTCACCTCCTTAATACGTTCGGCGGTGATTTGGGCAGGCTGAACGAGACGGTCGAACCGCCGTCCCCCGACTCGATGCACAGCCCGCACTCCGCGCCGTAGTAGAGTTCCAGCCTCCTGTTCACGTTGAACAACCCGAAACCCGAGCGCCCGTCCGGGGGATTTTCGCCGCGCATCGCGGCGCACACGCCCTTGAGACGCTCGGATGTCATTCCGATACCTGTGTCGGACACCCGAAACGCCAGACCAAGCGGCGAAGGCTTTGCGGATACTGTTATCAGCCCCCGGCCCCTCTTTGGACGCAGTCCGTGGTAGAGCGCGTTCTCGACCAGCGGCTGTAACAGCAGTTTCAGCACCACATCCTCCTGTATCCGGGGATCGGCTTCTATTTCGTAACGCAGTATATCGCTGTATCTCATCTGCTGGATAATGAGATAGTTCTCCACGTGCTGTATCTCCTCGCTGAGCGGGATAAAATCCACGCCGTGGCTCAGGGTTATACGGAAGAAAGAGCTCAGCGCCGTGACGAGCCTTATCACGTCGGCGCTCCTGTCCGACTCGGCGGCCCAGATTATCGCGTCGAGCGTATTATAGAGAAAGTGCGGGGTTATCTGCGCCTGGAGCGTTTTCATCTCCGAGATTTTCAGATTGCGCTCCTTTTCTATGCTGTGCTGCATCAGCAGTTCGATCTGCTTTGCCATCGAGTTCATGCTGTCGGCTAATTCGGAGAGCTCGCCGTCCGGTTTCATGACGACGCGGGAATGAAAATCCCCGCCCGCGATTTTCGAAGCCATGCCGCGCAGCCTCTCTATCGGACGCGATATACTGCCCGAGATAGCCAGCACGGCTAAGAATCCGATGACGACGACCACGGCGAGCAGGAGTATGTAGAATATAAATGTCGTCCTGTTCCTGTGGCTGATGCGCTCGTTGAGTGTGGAGACTTCGTTCACCTGGCGGCTTATGAAGTTCTGCATAAGGTCGGTGATGAGGTTGGTGACGGCTCGTATCTCCTCAAGCGTGGCTTCATGCTCGGCGACGGGACGACCTTCAATAAGCTGGAGTTCCAGCGTGTCGATGTAGTTTTCGAGGGTGGACATGGTGCGAAGCACGACGTCCATCATCGTGCGGTTGTTGCGGCTGTGGTAGTCCAGACGAAGGGCCTCCATCTGCTCCTTTATATCGGCGATCAGAGGACGTATGCCGCTCGTCGAGAATCTGGTCTTTCCGGCGACGATATCCCAAACGATCGGCTCTATCTCCGTTTTAAGCGTGGTGTTAAGGCTGCTCGCCCTGCCAATGTTGTCGATTATGGCGCGATACATTTCGACCTGGCGAAAACCGGTAATGCTTTGGCTTATCACGGGCGGCAGCATCAGGACGAATATCAGGATAAACGACGCGATGATCTTCCTCCGTATTCCCGACAGGCGCCAGAATTTAAGCAGGTTGTAGTAAAACGGCAGCCTCATGATCAGTATTCGCGCACCGGCAGACTCTCCGGCGGATCATCCTCAGTGAATATCCTCACCTCGCTGTAGATGGCGGAGGGTATCTCCTCCCCGGAGACGAGCGCTATCACGAGTTGCATGAGCTGTTCGCCGACGTATGGCGTGCACTCGACCACACTGTTCAGCTTTCCTTCCTTCAACGCCTCAAGGCCGGATCGCTGGGCGTCCACCGAGATCATAACGATGTCTTGTCCGGGCTTGATGCCGTGACTCTCCAACACCTCGATCGCCCCCAACGCCATGTCGTCGTTGTGGGCAAATATCACGTCGATATCCCCGTCCTCAGGGTCGTGGTATTCGGACAGGATGTATTCCATCGTTTCGCGGCCCTTCGAACGCATGAAATCGCCCGACAGAGAGCGCGCTATCCTAAAACGGGGGTCGCCTGAGATTATCTCGCGAAATCCCTCGTCGCGTCCCCTCGTCGGAGACGCGCCCTCGGTGCCGCGCAGTTCGACGATGCGGATGCCGCCCTCCCAATCGCTGAATTTCGAGAGGAGCCAACGCCCCGCTTCGCGTCCCTCCTCCATGAAATCCGAGCCCAGGAACGACGCGTATACGTCTTCAAGCTCCGTTTCTATCATGCGATCGACGAGAATGACCGGAATGCCGGCGGCGCGCGCCTCCATCAGCACATTATCCCAGCCGCTCTCCACCACCGGAGCGAAGGCTATCACGTCGACGCGATGCGCGATGAACGACCGGATAGCCATTATCTGATTCTCCTGCTTCTGCTGCGCGTTTTCAAACATCAGTTCGACGCCGTACATGCGGGCCGCCCTCTGCACGCTCTCACTGGATGCGCTGCGCCATTCGCTCTCGGCTCCGAGCTGCGCGAAACCGAGCACGATCTTACTGTCCAATTCGTCCTCCGGGGGACCCGGCGCGGGGTCAAGGGTAGTATAATAAATTACGCCGAACGACAATGCCAGAGCGGCGATCAGCAATGGGGCGATTTTTTTCATACTTGCCGTCTCCATATCCATGTGGTTAGAATAACGCTTGAGTCATGTATTATTTTAGCATCGAAATTTACTGTTGACACGAAGATAAGCCGCAAAGATTGCACGGCGGCGAAATACAAAAAAATGGAGGCGATTTTAATAAATGGCGGAACAGTTGAAAGGGGCGGCGGTTGCGGCCGCAATAACGGAGGTAACGAACGAGAAGATAAGAATGCTGGAGACCAAGGGCTTCAAGCCGGCGCTTGCTATTGTAAGAGTCGGAGAGAACCCGGACGATATTTTCTATGAGAGGAGCGCCCGGAAAAAGTGCGAGAGTTCTGGCGTGGTCGTCCGTAGTGTAATACTTCCCGCAGACTGCGGGCAATCGGAGCTGCTCAATGTTATTGAATTGCTGAACACCGATCGGCTGATTCACGGCGTACTGATTTTTCGCCCGCTGCCCAAGCATATTGACGACGATACGATACGCGCCGCCCTGTCTCCCATGAAGGACGTTGACGGCATCACGGACGCATCCCTTGCCGGGGTGCTCACGGGCAGGGGTTACGGGTTCGTACCCTGCACTGCTCAGGCGTGCATCGAAATACTCGATTTCTACGGAGTGCAGCCGGAGGGCAAGCGCGTCGTGGTGGTAGGCCGGAGTCTTGTCATCGGTAAGCCGGTCGCTCTGTTGTTGACGAACCGCAACGCCACCGTTACGATATGCCATACCCGCACTAAGAACCTGCCCTCCGTCTGCCGGAATGCGGAAATACTGATAGCCGCAGCGGGAAGGGCCGGAATAATCTGCGGAGAGCATCTATCTGCGGGACAGACGGTGATCGATGTCGGTATAAACATGACTGAAAACGGAATATGCGGCGACGTGTCAAACGACGGAGCATTAGAGATAACGGCAGCATTCACTCCCGTTCCGGGGGGCGTCGGGACGGTAACGTCGGCGGTGCTTGTCTCGCACGTCGTTAAAGCGGCGCTGCATTCCTACCAGGCAACTATGAAAGAAGCGGCGTTAAGGGGATGACCCGAATATCCGAGGGAGGGAATTAAATGTTCAAGGACGCGGCGACGGAGAAACTGTACAACGATAGATTCGAGCGATACACCACAGCGATGAGCCTCGGAACTCCGGATCGAATCCCGGTTCGCTTCCTGGTTCAGGAGGCGGCGGCCCGCTACGCGGGATATACGAATCAACAGGTTGCATGTGACTACAACCTGGCATTCGAAGCGACGCGGCGGATGGCGTCGGATATGAACTTCGACTCCGTCATGCTGAACGCGATCTGGAGCAATTACGGCGTGGCAAAGTCCGCGAGCTGGCGCTATCTTTACGTCCCCGGCGTCGATGTGAACATTTACAGCGTCAACCAGTTCGGCGAACCTTCGGAAGATGCAGACCTGTTCATGAAAGCGGACGAGTACGATGAGTTCATCGACGACCCGACGGCTTTTCTTGTGAACAAGTGGTTCTCACGGGCTGCAACGAGAGTGAAACCGGCGGGAGAACCCATTGATTTCAACCACAACGCGGCCCTGATGTCCGGGGCGATGGCGTTCTCAAATTACATGAACGCGTTCGGCCCGGCGGCATTTAAATTGAAGTACGAATCCGGCCTGGTCGGGGCAAACGCCGGGATGATAAAAGCGCCGCTTGATATTCTGGCCGACAAGTTCCGGGGATATTTCGGCGCGGCTATCGACACGGTGGAGCGTCCGGAGGCGGTTTTGAAGGCCTGTGAGGCCCTGATGCCCCACATTGTCGCTAACGCGCTGGGAGGGGCCGATCCGGACAAAAACGTGCCCATCACCATTTGGGCGCATCGCGGATGCGTGCCGTTTTTCAGTCGGGAGACGTTCGACAGGATATTCTGGCCCACGTTGAAGCCTGTATTCGAGGAGATCATCTCACGCGGATACCAGATATTATTCTACGGCGAGGGCACGTGGGAGGCTCACTACGACGCGCTGAAGGAACTCCCGGCGGGCAGCCTTATCTATCATCTCGACAAGGGAGACCCGGCGCTTGCCGCGAAAGCGTTCAAGGGACATTTCGCCGTAAGCGGCGGCCTTCCGTATGATCTGCTGGCGCGCGGCGCGCGCGAGGATGTGCGGAACGGTATGAAGAAACTTTTCGAAGTAATGAAGCCGGAAGGCGGCTATATACTCGACTGCGCGGCCCTGATGCTTCACGACATCGACCCGGAGAACGTAAGAACAGCCGTGGATTACACGATGGAACACGGCGCTTATTCGCGAACGTCGCCGAAAATAGCGAGAAAACTCACGCCCTCCCGCTACATGCCGGCGGGCCGCCGCCCGCCCGGAGTCGTGCGTCCCTGGGAAACGGAGTCGGCGGGGTACCGCGACCTCAGCGGCGATGTCGAACTCGTGCGCGGCAAGTGGCGGGAGTGCGACGCCTCCCTCTACGGTTACCTGTGGACGACCGTACTGTGGTGATTTAAGCCGGGCAAGGAGTTTTAGTGTTGGAAGTAGAAGTCGCGAACCTTACAAAAAGCTACGGCGACAAAACCGCGCTCGACGGCATAAGCTTTTCCATCGGTTCAGGGCAGGTCGTGGGGTTGCTCGGCCGGAACGGCGCGGGCAAATCCACGACTATGAACATTCTCACAGGGTATATCAGCGCGACGAGCGGGCGTGTTTCCGTCGGGGGGCACGACATCCTCTCCGAGGGCGGAAAAGCCAAAAGCGTCACCGGTTATCTGCCCGAACAGCCTTCGTTTTATCCCGAAATGCGCGTGGATGAGCATCTTGGCTTTATCTGCGACTTGAAGAGCGTATACAAAAACAAAAAAAACCGCGAGGAGCATATCGCCGGAATTTGCGAACGTGTCGGGATATCCGGCGCGCGGCGGCGGATGATTCGCAACCTCTCGAAGGGGTACCGGCAGCGCGTAGGTTTTGCGGCCGCCCTCGTCGGGCATCCGAAGGTCATTATCCTCGACGAGCCTACGGCGGGGCTGGGTCCGTCGCCAATCATAAAAAAAAGCAAGCCCCTCAGGGAAAGCGGCAGGGGGGGGACGGGGAGCGGGTC
>Ga0099364_10012124_pt1 | contig 11672 bp, 10 predicted proteins | sample TergutTh196P3_FD_73070 | JGI IMG/M metagenome (GOLD analysis project Ga0099364, IMG submission 73070) | Microcerotermes parvus P3 segment gut microbial communities from Pointe-Noire, Republic of the Congo - Th196 P3 | ecosystem: Host-associated > Arthropoda: Insects > Digestive system > Gut ...
TTTTCATCTTCTTTAGATTTTTTCAACATCTCCATTCCCCTTTCATAGTGCCTTGGAGTCCAGTTCGGCTGTTTCCACGCCGTAACCTGATGTTCCATCATTCCCGGCAAAATCAAACCGCCGTCCACAAGCAGAGTAATACCCGTTATATAAGCCGAGCGTTTTTCGTCCGATAAAAAAGCGCAGGCTTCCCCGATATCTTCTACATATCCGCTTCTTTTCAAAGGAACAGATTCTTTCAAAAACGGCGTTTCACGGATAGTGCCGTCCTTGTCAGGTTTCCAAACCGCGCCGGGGGCTACACAGTTCACGCGAATATTATGTGCGCTCAAATCCAACGCCATAGACTTACACGCCCTCTCCATAGCGGCTTTCAGACAGCCGTAATAAAAATCGTCGTGATGTACCATTTGCGCCCTTACCGATGTAATCATGATTATACTTCCCGAAATACCGTCATTTACCATATTTCGTGCCGCCGCGCCAACGCACAATAGATAATTACGCAGATTATTAGTATAAAGCATATCAAAATCTTCCGCCGTCGCGGTGAGTACGCTGCCTCTCGTATCTTTGCCCGCATTGCATATCATAACGTCAAGGCGACCTAAATCCGCACACGCTTTGTTTATTACTTTTTCAGGAGTTTCGGCTTTCTCAAGATGCGCTTCGTAGATGAAACAGCGTCTTCCCAACGCTTCGATTTGCCTCTTAGTCTTTTCCGCGCCGTCGGGACTTGTAGCATAAGTAATGGCTATATCATAGCCGTGTTCAGCCAAAACAACCGCTATGCCCTGACCTATATGACGGCTGCCGCCCGTTACCATAGCGCATTTTACCGTATCTGCGCCATTATTTTTTTTCATATATTACCTCCGTTTTAATCCAAATGCTCAAGGGGTCTTAATTAGCAAGCATTATATATTTATTTTTAAGGCGGGTATACAAACCCGCCTTTTAAAAATTTTTTATAATCCAAATAAAATACAAACAGGTTTGGGTATGCTTATACTGCTTGTTTCTGTAAAGCCGTTTTCACTGATTTGATACACAGTCACGGAATCATCGCCTTGATTTGCAGATAACAGCCATTTTACATTAGGCGCAAACCTGAAATCGCGGGGTTCTTTCCCTGTCATTACATGATTTAATAATTTCAGGCGACCGTCGGGCAGCCTTTGGAAAATAACTATTGAATCGTGTCCTCGGTTCGACGCGCCTAAAAAATTTCCGCAAGATGAAATGTGTATTGCCGCCGCCGTGCTTCGGTTCATGAAATTCTCGGGCAATGTTGAAATTTCCTGTAAAAATTTTGTATTTCCGTCGTCGTATTTGTATACTAATACAGTATTTGCAAGCTCTGTCAAGACATACAGATATTCTCCGTCAGCCGAAAAAGTTAAATGACGAGGACCTGAACCCTCGGGGCAGTTTATTATTTTTGCGTTAGTTGCCAGCCCCTTTCTTGCCGAATAAGGATATAAAAATACTTTATCAAGACCCAAATCACATACCGCTAAATAAGCGTTGCGGGGCGCGGCGGTTGCAAAATGCAGATGCGGCTTTTCCTGTCTGTGCTGATTGGGTCCTCTGCCGTAATGCTGGATACTTTGATAGGACGGCGCGATATGTCCACTGTTATCTGTTTCAAAAATGCTCAAAGTACCCTCGGAGTAGTTTGCGGCAAAAACAATTTTATCCTGTACGCAGAGATGGCACGGATGTTTACCGTTAGTTCCCTCCATAGAAATTAAGCTCATTTTTCCCGGGTCGTCTATAGATACTGAGAATAAACTTCCGCCGTTTGCGTTATTAAAGCTGCCGATTTCAGAAACTCCGTATAAAATGTTTTTATTTAACTGTAAATATGACGGGCTTTCAATATCAATACTGTCTTTCAAAAATAATTCTCCTGTTTCTTCGTTAAATTCGCCCCGAAACAGCCCTTTTCCCTCTCCTTTAGAATATGTGCCGAAAAAAATCGGATATTTTGCCATAATATACTTCACCTCATTTAATTAATAATTATAACGCGCAGCACTAATTGAATTAGGGGCGGGCAACCGCAGTCTTACAGGTCTTTCTTAGATTTTTGCGTGCCGCCTATTTACGTAAAGAAAGTGTTAATTAGCACTACGCATTAATTATGATTTAATTATATAAACTTATTCTATCATATATAAGAAAATTTTGCAACTCACTTTTATTTTTTTAATATTGGCGTATGAATAAATAATTTCGCATCAATATTTTACAATTATTAGGCGATTAACCGTAAGGGCGACCCTATGTGGTCGTCCTATTAGATTTTACGCGACAACGGACGAATAAATTTTACAACACATGGGTTCAAATTCCGCAAACGAACACATGAGTTTGTTTTTCATGAACATATAGATTTGATTTTCACGCAACGACGTATAGATTTATTTTCACGGACGACCGAGGGCGGTCGTCCCTACGGTTTTCACCTTTCCCGAAGAAAAAAGTTTATACCATTACTGTCCCGCCGCAGACGGGAATACATACGCCTGTAACGAACGAAGCGAGGTCGGAAGCTAAAAACAAAACTACATTTGCTATTTCTTGGTCTGTTCCACGTCGGTTTAAAGGCACTCGCGAAGAATATGCGGGGGCTGTTTCAGTATTATTTATTCTGTCGTTGTCGCTTATTGTCCAACCCGGCGCAACTTGGTTGACCGTAACCCCGCTTGCGCCGACTTCTTTTGCAAGCGTTCTGTACAGACCGTCCATACCGCGTTTCGCCGAAGCATACGCGCCCGAATTGGCGTTGCATAAACTTGAACATTCTGTATTTATGCCGATAAATCTTCCCTCTCCGTTTGCCGTCATCACAGGCAAAAACGCTTTTGCCATCAATACGTTGTGCATAACGCACGAATCAAACTGACTCTGAAAATCCGAAAGGTCTTGTTCAAGAATAGATTTCCAACTATATTGAATCACGGCATTATTTACTATGATATTTGCGTCGCCTAAAGTATCTTTTATTTTATCGCGCATATTATTGACCGAGGTTTCGTCGGTTATATCCGCCTGTACAGCCAATCCGCGACTGCCCATCGCATTAATTTCATCTGCGATTTTATCCGCCGTTTCTTTGTTTTTAAGATAGTGTACCGCGACGTCCGCGCCGCATGACGCAAGGGTACGCGCCATAACTCTGCCGAGCTGACCTGCTGCTCCCGTAACAACCGCAATTTTGCCTTTTAAATTAATTTCCATAAAATTTTGAACTCCTTTTTTCATTTATAAAATTATTGTTTGATTTAGATTATTATACCAAATACGGCGATAACATGTCAATCAAAAACATGAATATTTATATGCGTTAAAATAAGCTGTTTAATTATTTATATATAACGTATATAATTATATAAAAAACAAAGATTTTTTACATTATATTTACCAAACTTTTAAAAAACTTACTTTTTGGCTTGACAAATTTCCTCTTTTATTTTATAATATTCTTTATATAAGTCTATAAATAATTTAAAAATAACGGAAGGGGAATGATGTAAAATGTTTGTCCAAGATGATGTTCATACCGTCGGGCAATTAGGCATAATTGTTATGAAAGGCTGTGAAGAAATCGGACAAAAAGTTAACGACTATCTTAAAGAATGGAGATTGAACGACGAGGGGTTTATTATAAAATCCGAATGTCCCCGCTTCAGTAACGGGGAAGCAAAAGCGGTAGTTAATCAGTCAGTAAGAGGCGGCGACATATTTATAATCTGTGACTGCTATAACTATGACGTTACATTCAAGATGTATGACATAACCGTACCTATGAGTCCCGACACACACTACAGGGATATTCTGCGCGTAATCTCCGCATTAAGCGGGAAACCGAAGAGAATTAATGTTATAATGCCGAGATTATACGGAAGCAGACAGGATAAAAGAATAGGAAGAGAATCATTAGACTGTGCAATGTCTCTGCAAGAGCTTGCCGGAATGGGTGTATCAAATATATTGACGTTCGACGCGCACGACCCAATGGTGCAGAACGCAATCCCGATAACGGGGTTTGATACGGTGATGCCGTCTTATCAAATGATAAAATCATTGTATGATAATGTTGACGACATCGAACTCAATTCGGAGAAAGCTCTTATTATTTCGCCTGATGAGGGCGGTATGAGAAGAAGTATGCACTATTCTTCACTGCTCGGCAATTTGAATTTGGGTATGTTTTATAAACGCAGAGATACGACCAATGTTAAAGAGGGACGCAATTCTATTGTAGAACATGAATTTTTGGGAAGCGAACACGAAGTAAGGGGAAAAGATATAATTATTGTAGACGATATAATGGCTACGGGAGAATCTATACTCGAAGTTGCCAGACAAATTAAGCGAATGGGTGCGAAACGCATATTTATTTTTGTTACGTTCGGGGAATTTTCGGGCGGCGCAAACTCTTTTGATAATGCATATGAAGAAGGTATAGTTAACCGTATTTTTGTTGCGAATACAACATATAAACCCACCCATATAAAACAGAGAAAATGGTTCTGCGACGTTGATGTATCTAAATACTTAGCGAGGCTTATAGAGAACCTCAACTATGACAAATCTATCAGCGAACTTTTAAAACCCGTGCAAAGAGTAACTGACCTGATAAACAATCGTAAGAAAAATTAATAAAAAGATATTATAAGGAGTGGTTTATCATGATAAATTCTAATTACAGCGAAAAATTCACAAAAAGAGGTTTGACGTTCGACGATGTGCTGTTAATACCCGCATACAGCGAAATTTTGCCCAAAGAAGTAGATTTAAAAACAAAACTTACAAAACAAATCGCGCTTAATATCCCGCTCATGACTGCGGCTATGGATACCGTGACTGAATCGCGTATGGCTATAGCTATGGCGAGGGAGGGCGGCATCGGCGTTATTCATAAAAATATGTCTATAGAAGAACAGGCGGACGAAGTTGAAAAAGTAAAACGAAGTGAAAACGGAGTTATAACAAATCCGTTCTTTTTGACCCCTAATCATTTTATATACGAAGCGGAATCGTTAATGTCTAAATATCGAATTTCAGGGGTGCCGATTGTCGAGGATATGAGACTTGTGGGAATTTTGACCAACCGTGATTTGCGATTTTTAGAATCTCATTCAATGCCCATTTCAGAAGTTATGACAAAAGATAATCTGATAACCGCCCATGAAGGCATAACTATGGCGGAAGCGCAGGAAATTTTGCGTAAAAATAAAATTGAAAAGCTGCCTATAATAGATGATAACGGGAATCTCAAAGGATTAATTACGATAAAAGATTTGGAGAAAGCTACGCAATATCCGTTGTCCGCAAAAGACGGGGACGGCAGATTGTTGTGCGCCGCCGCAATCGGTTCGACGGGCGATTATCTTGAAAGAGCCGCCGCTCTGATAAAAGCGGGCGTTGACGCGCTTGTATTGGATTCGGCGCACGGTCATTCGAGCAGAATTATAGAAAGTCTAAAAAAAATAAAAGCGTCTAACAGTAACGCGCAGATTATTGCGGGTAATATAGCCACCGCCGAAGCCGCTAAAGCATTGATTGACGCAGGGGCGGACGCAATCAAAGTGGGAATCGGTCCCGCCTCAATATGTACAACCCGTGTGGTGGCGGGTATAGGCATACCGCAGATTACGGCGATATATGACGCGGCTTGCTCGGCTTCAAAACTCGGCGTACCCGTGATAGCGGACGGCGGGGTAAAATACAGTGGAGATATAGTCAAAGCTATTGCCGCAGGCGGTGATGTCGTTATGATAGGCTCTCTGTTTGCAGGTTGTGAGGAAAGCCCCGGGGAAATTGAGATATATCAGGGCAGGTCGTTTAAAGTGTATAGGGGTATGGGGTCGCTTCCGGCTATGCAGCAAGGCTCCAAAGACAGATATTTTCAAGATGAAACGGAAGCGGCATTGGTCGGCAAACTCGTACCCGAGGGAATAGAGGGGCGTGTTCCGTACAAGGGACAGCTCTCGGAAACCGTATATCAACTTATCGGTGGCTTGCGTGCGGGAATGGGATATTGCGGCACAAAAGATATAGAAACGCTGCAAATAACAGGTAAATTCATAGAAATCACAAGCGCGGGACTGAAAGAAAATCACCCTCACGATGTTGTAATAACAAAAGAAGCTCCTAACTATAGCGTGAGTATTTAAGTGAATCTGGTGAAAATTATTAAAAAGATATTCTGATAGCATATTTCGTATGGCACGACTTCCATATCATTTAACAATGTACCGAAAATAACAATAGAAATATTTATTACCAACAACATTGTCAGTATTTGAAAAATAATCAAATGTAGTGTTATACAGAAAATTTATATTTTGCACAGTCAGACAAGGTACTTATGTATGCCTTGTCTTTTTGTATTTGGAGCAAGCTAAAACAATTTTGAAAAATTTCTAAATTGTTCTTGACATTTCGATTGCATTATGATATAATAGTATTTAGAAATATTTCTAAATACTTTAAAGATACGGGAAGGTGATGAATATTGAGTTTTGCGGATACGTTCAAGGCACTGTCAGACCCGGTCAGGCGTGAAATCCTTATCATGTTGAAAAGCGGTCGAATGTCGGCTGGTGAATTAGGCAAGCCTTTTGACATGACCGGGGCGACAATTTCCTATCATTTGTCACAGCTCAAAAAAGCCGGGCTTGTCTTTGAAAGGAAACACAAAAATTTCATTTACTACGAGCTGAACATATCGGTTTTTGAGGAAGCTATGCTGTGGTTGGCTCAATTCAAGGGAGGAAAATCTAATGAAAACGAAATCTAACTATACCATGATGATGTTGTCATCTATCGTCTGCCTGCTGCCCCTTATTCTGTCCGTTGCGGTTTACAGCGATTTGCCGGAACAGATTGCGATTCAATGGAGCAACACGGGAGACCCAACAAATACTGTTACGAAAGCCGTCGCAGCTTTTGGTCTGCCGCTTATTCTTACGGCGGTAAACATTATTTCTAAAATACGTCTTATGAACGACCCCAAGCGGGAGGGGGCTTCATCGGCAATGCGGGCAGTTTATATGTGGCTCGTTCCGTCTATATCGCTTGTCGCGATTCCGATTGCATTGTTTATGGCTATGGGCGTGAACATACCGATAACCATTATTTTCCCAGTGATTGTCGGCATAGTATTCATTCTGTTTGGTAACTATCTGCCGAAAAGCAGGCAGAATTACGTCATCGGCATAAAACTGCCGTGGACGCTTCACAATGCCAATAACTGGAACAAAACTCACCGCATGGCGGGGTATTTATGGATATTGGGCGGTATTGCTCTCATTGTTAGTTCATTTATAACCCATGAATCTTCCGCATGGCCCATTATATCTGTTGTAGTGTTGGCGTCGATTATTATTGCCCCGTTTATTTATTCCTATCTGCTCTATAAGAAGAATGGGAACATCGAACAAAGCAACGATGAATAGGAGAGAATTACAATGATTAATTTTGTAGGTGTTGTGCTTGTCCGCTATACAGGAATCGTAGTTGCTGAAGCCACGTTGTTCATCATGGCGTTAGCGACAAGCTATTACATCTTGAAAGCCAGAAAGAGTATGGTATAAGCATTTTTTCTACATCAAGAAAACACCCGCCGTCTGCGGACAGTACCCTTTTCGTAAAGAGAGTGGCACGAAGCGTAGCGAGTGACGGGTGTTTTCTTGATTTTTGTACAAAATAAGCATTTTCTACACAACAATACATATGTCTAAGATAGCTTTCAAAAAAGCAAGTAACAGTTGCTTTACTTTTTTTATATACTGACGTATAATTATAATATGAAATTTTTTATATTAAGGTTGGTGAAAATATTGAAGCGTAAGCGGCTTGACCGTGATTCAAAGACAGGCGGTTGGGGATTTGAACAACATCCGTATTATCAAATGCGCGTTGATATTGATATATTTCATGGGTTAGTATGTCTTATACAGTTAAATAGCGGAAAAAAGCATTGTTGGGGGAAAACGGCGGTATGCGGAAAAGGCATGACATGGCTACAACTGATACCCGATGGAAAAAGTCATGTGATAACCGCAAAATATCTGCCTAAGAAATTTTTCAGAAAAAATCGGAAAATATCTATATGGTATGTGGATATTATAGAGAATATTGAATATGATACGGACGGTGTGGCTGTTTTCATTGACAAATATCTTGATGCTATTTTTACTCCGCGAGGTGACGTACATATTGATGACCGCGATGAACTTGATGAAGTGTATCAATCAGGCGAACTGTCAAAAGAACAGTATGACGCGGCTTTAAGCGAATGTGACTTGGTTGTTGACGGGCTTTGCTCGGATATTGTAAAAACAGAAATTTTCTGCTCAAAAATTTTATCTTATGTAAACGGCAGAATTGAAAAAGGAGAAAAACAATTCAAGGAGGGTATACATAATGGAATTTTTTAACTTGTTGTTTGATTCGGAATCGTCGTATCAAAAATGGCAGTATTCGGAGAACCGCAGCAGAGATGAATATGACGAAGTATTTTTAAATTTTCAGATGTCGCACATAGTAAATAAAATCAAGGAAGAGAGCAGATTTTTCCCTGATTTTTATTTAAAAGATTTTTGCGGTTCGCAAAGTACGGCGGAATATCGGCGAGAAATTATCGGCGAAATATACGAAAACGAAATTTTATACGGCGAAACAGATAATTTATGTATAATTCTCGGACGCTTGAAACAAGCGTATCTCGCATACAAAGACTCAAAACATAAACTTCAGGTACAGTATCAATATTTGCATTTTATGAACCTGTATTTTATATGCACTGAACAGCTATATAATATTTTATATGACTGCAAATCAAGGGGACTGCGGATTTTAAAAGATAATATTTCAATACATCAGGCTTCCTCGGAATATAGAACCGCAAAGGAAAAAATCAATACGCTTTATGCCGAATTTGAGAAGATTTTTTCGATAAATCTTAGTTTTTATTTCCCCGAAAAGGCTTTCGATACAGAATATGAGCATAAACAAGACGGGCTAATCGACAGGATAGGGGATGCGGTAAAAGAATTATTGGATATAGATATAGCAAAAGAATTTTCTATTGTCAGCAACAATCCTTTTTCCGCATTGGATGAGTCTGTCGCGTATAGAGCGAGGGAAGATTTTCCCGAAATGTTTGAACAGCTTGAAGAAATATTTAACGAAAAATTTGAAATATTAAAATTTATATTTTTTGAATTGCCCGAACAGTTTTATTTTTATACGGGATATATAAATTTTATAAAAAATATGGAAAAAGAAGGATTAAGCTTTTGTCTGCCCGAATATACGGAGAAAAAGCAAATAGTGTGCGAAAACGCCTACGATTTGTCGCTCGCCGTAAGGCTTTTAGAAACGGATAAGAAAGTAATACGAAACGATATAAATATAAAAAATGTTCATGGATTTATATTGACAGGCGCAAATCAAGGCGGCAAAACAACGCATATCAGAAATATAGGCATAATAGCTTGTCTTGCAAATAACGGGCTGTTTGTCCCGTGTGATAAGTGCGAGATAAGCCATTTTGACCATATACTCACGCATTTTAACAAAGCCGAAATTGTGGGATATAAAAAAGGGCGTTTGGGAGAAGAAGTGGAACGCTTTGAGAATATTATCAAGACAGCGACAGATAAAAGTCTTGTGCTTACAAACGAAAGTTTTGCAAGTACAAGACGGTTGGACGGCGTGGAGCTGTCGCTGTATTTTTTAAAAAAATTAAAAAATATAAATTGTTTATTTGGAATGGTGACGCATTTTTATGAAGTGTTTGATTTGATAAACGAAGAATATCCAGAAAAAGTGCAGAGCCTTGTAGTAATGGTAAACAAAGACAACAGTGCGGAGAGATTATATAAAGTCATGAACCTGCCGCCGAATACTATAGCCTATGCGCGTGACATTGCGAAGATGTGCGGCGTGACATTGGGGCAACTGACATACGAGTAAATTTTATCTCTTTAGATTTCTTCGGGAATCAAATCAACATAAAGATTTTGTGCCGAAAGCCCTCTTTCGTAAAGAGGGTGTCAAGCAGCTTGCCTGACTGACAGGTGTTTTTGTCTCCCCGAACAACACCTGCAATCACAAAACACCCGCCGCTACGGGGGAATTGTTCAAAAGATGGAGGAAGTCTTTTAGACTTTCTCCAAAAACTCAGTAAAATTCTTGTTATGTCAGCAAAATCTTACGGCATTTATCCACAAAATCTGTTATGTGAGTACGTGACGTATCTTTTTTCGCTTTTTTTATATTCGCAGCGTGAAAACTGTAAGAATAATCTTCCGTCAAGCGTTCCGTTACTGTCCAAAACATTCTCTCAAAGTCTCCTATCAAATTATTTTCGTACAAATTTCTGTCCAAGCCCATACTATTAATTATATCGACGCTTTCGTTTCGTATGCCATATACTTCCGTTATATAGGGCAGTCCGTAGTATGCGTTGCCGAAATCTATTACATGAATTTTGACTTCGCCGCCGTTTATATTCCCCCACATCAAATTATGATAACCAAAATCGCCGTGTACAAATGTGGGAGTATATTTTTTTGCATATACGAGCGGTTTCGCCGCTGCTTTTTTAACTATCTCAAGTTCTTCATCGGTGAATAGTCTGCAATCTTCACTATCTTTAATCAATAGATTTAACGTCGAATGATAATATCCGTCGTAGGTTTCATGCCAACCGAGCGTGCCTGATTGAGATAGACTGCCGAAGTGAGTATTAGTGATTGTCTGTTCTTTTTCGATTATTATATTGACTTGCCTAACTATTTCAGCTTTGGTTTTTTCATCAAAAGAATCTAACCTGCCCCACAAACAAGAATCTTCGATTTCATCGTTTATATGTTCAGTAAAAATATATCTTGCCCCAATATCATTTTTTGTGAAATCATATGCAAGTATTCTCGCGCAGGGAATCCCCGCTGTCTGAAATATTGCGTTTCCTATCACTTCATTTTCAATCTGGTCTTTGCGTGTTGCAAAGAATATTTTATCGCACTCTACTTTTAACATAAAATTGCCGTCGCTTGTATTCACTTTAAAAATTTTATTAAATAATCCCCCGCCTGACCATTCAAATCCTTTTAGTTTTGTTTGCGTACCAAGCGTCTTTTTTATAATTTGTTCTGTGTAGCTGTGTATTTTCGGCTCAATTTTTATGTTCAAAATTAATATCCCCCATTTCATACATTTTTTGAAGATTGTCTATCTGCTCTTGTTTTTCGTCAGACGATTTTGAGGACATATACCAATATATATAATTGCGCGCAAATTTTATAACTAACATTTTCCATGCGTAAGCATAAAGCTTATCATATTGTGAAATATCCACATATTCCGAAAATCCTTTGATATAGGCAGGGATAAACTTACGATAGTATTCGTCAAAATCTTTAGTATCGGTTTCATCGGTGATAAGCTGTATAATATCTTCAAACATATATCCCCAACCCGTGCAGTCCCAGTCTATGAGTATTATTTTACTGTCTGAATAAATTATATTCTCAAACCAAAAATCGCGGTGACACAATACAACGGGCATATTATTATAGTTTGAGAATATCGTTTCTATTTCATTGTATATATCTATAATCATTTGCCGCAAATGCTTTGGAATCGGG
>Ga0099364_10012125_pt1 | contig 11671 bp, 10 predicted proteins | sample TergutTh196P3_FD_73070 | JGI IMG/M metagenome (GOLD analysis project Ga0099364, IMG submission 73070) | Microcerotermes parvus P3 segment gut microbial communities from Pointe-Noire, Republic of the Congo - Th196 P3 | ecosystem: Host-associated > Arthropoda: Insects > Digestive system > Gut ...
ATTAACAGGAGTTGCAGAGAGCATCAGGACTTTTGTTTTGATACCGGCACTTATAACTTTCTTCATTAGGATATTGTAGCGATTGTCTCGCTCATCCTCACCGTAGACAAGGCCGCCGTTGCGAAAATTGTGAGATTCGTCAATGACAACGAGATCATAGTTTTCCCAGACAATTTTTTCAAGGTCAATGCTGCCGGATACACCACGCTCACGGGAAAGGTCGGTATGGTAAAGGATATCGTAGCGCAGGCGGTCGCTGGCTATAGGGTTGTTTTTGTAGTTTTCCCTGAATGTACGCCAATTGTCATTTAGTTTTTTTGGGCAAAGCACAAGAACATTGCGGTTGCGGTTTTCATAGTATTTTATTACAGCCAGGGCTGTAAATGTTTTTCCAAGTCCTACGCTGTCGGCAAGAATACAGCCATTATATTGTTCCAGTTTGTTAATTATTGCAAGTGCGGCATCACGTTGGAAACTATATAGTATGTTCCATATTTTGCTGTCCTTGAAACCTGTAGCTTCGTTGGGTAATATGTCTTCGGAAATGTCTTCCAGGAACTCATTAAAGATATTATAAAGCGTGAAGAAATACAGAAATTCAGCAGGGTTTTCGATGTATGCGGATGAAATACTGTCAATAACTTCATCAGTTACATCTTGCAGCATGCTCTTATCATTCCAGACAGAATCAAACAAACGGATGAACTCACCACTGGATGGAGCTTCAAATCGAGTCACCATGTTGTAGCTGTTATTCCCGCGCTCACAGCCTATATCTACAGTCGTGAAGCCGTTTAGCGGCAAATAGGTTATTTGATCTTTCGATGTAATGACATTTAAGAAGCCACCCATGTTTTCGTTGGTAATATTGGACATGAACTTTGCTTTCTTTTTGATCCAATCGGCACATTCCTTGGCGATTGCCTTTTGAGAAAGCTCATTTCGGAGCTTGACTTCAAACTCCGTTCCATACAGACTTCGCTCCCGATTTAGGCGGGGGATGTAGAATTCTCGTTTTTCTTTTGGGGTTTTTTCTGTTACAAAGGCAGGGGATGTAAAGATGAAACGCAGTTTATCGATCTCATCAAGCTGATTTTTCAGTTCCTGGTAGGCATAGATGGAAAAGCAGGCAGCGGCGATTGAGACTTTACTGCCTTTTTCGATAATAATTGTCAAATCATCTCTGACAGTTTTGTTTATATTATCGAATACCAGCATATATGTTATCAATTTTCCTTTTTCTTAACTTTTACACGCCACCCATGAGATATTTATTTTGTCAAACAACTCCCAGCTAAAACTCTACCAACGGAACCTGCCGGGAAGCTTCTTCTATCTCGAAATAAGCTCTTTGAGTAAAGCCCAAATTACCGGCGATAAACGAACCAGGAAAAGTTCGTATACGTGTATTGTATGTGCCTACACTGCTGTTATAGCGCTGGCGGGCAACAGCAATACGGTTTTCTGTTCCTGCAAGTTCGTCCTGTAATGCAATAAAATTCTGGTTTGCTTTAAGGTCGGGGTATTGTTCTACGATAACAAGGAGCCGCGACAGGGCTGATTGCATTTCATTGTACCCTGCAGCTTTTTCCTCTATGGTATTGGCGCCGGCAAGGCGGGCCCGCGAGTCGGCTATATGGGTAAATATTTCTTCTTCGTGGGCAGCATAACCCCTTACTGTATTTACAAAGTTGGGGATTAAATCGCTTCTGCGCTGGAGCTGATTGTCAATTTCCGAGACAGCCTGGTTAATGGTTTCGTCCAGACTTATGATGCTGTTACGTGCGCTGATATACCAAAGGACAAGGGCACCCACTATAACTAAAGCTCCAATAAAAAAAATAACAACTGGATTTTTCATGTTTCTCCTCTATGTTTCGTTATTTGTTTTCTAACATAATCAATGTATAGTTTATACTTTTTGTTTGTTAAAATCCACGGGATGCACCGCCGCCCCCAAAGCTGCCGCCGCCGAATCCTCCAAAGCCACCGCCGCCTCCAAAGCTGCCACCGCCGAATCCGCCGCTGCCGCTAAATCCGCCAAAGCTCCCGCCGCTATAACTGCCGCCGCCAAAGTGGCGCGAACTGCCAAAGCCCCTGGTTCCTCCGCCAAAACTTGTAAATACAGGCCCCCTGCGGTATCTCCTTCTTCTTCTTGACAATAAAAGTGCAAAACACATCCATAGAATGGGGAACAATAATGCAAACCAGGAAATATTCTGCATGGGGGCAGAAGCGGCTGCCGGAAGATTAAGTTCCTCTGGATCAATTCCATGTTCCCGTGCCACTCTTGCAGCAATGGCTTGTAATCCTTTTAATAATCCTGTGGAAAAATCCCCCTGCTGGAAAGCGGGAATAATATCATTGTCCAGTATTCTGCCTGCTGCCGAATCGGGAATAACTCCTTCTAAACCATAACCTACTTCGATTTTTACCTCGCGTTCTGTTACAGCAAGAATAAGAAGAGCTCCGCTATCCTGGCCCCTTTGTCCTATGCCCCAGGATTGCGCCAGTGCAAGTGAAAATTCGTCAAGCGTGCCAAAATTTCCATGGGCTGCATAACTATCTACAGTAACAATTACCAGTTCTGCTCCGGTCTTTTCTTTGATAGCGGCAGCAAGGTTTTCTGCGGCTGCTCTATCCTGACTACCCATTATTCCGGCAAAGTCATTAACAAAACCTGTAGCTCTAGGCAGCCTTACGGCTTGGTTTTGGGCAAAAAGGCCAACGGAAAAATACAGGGCAAGTATAAAAAGATAAAATTTCTTCATTTAGCGCCGTCCATGGCATCCACTATAATGATAAGTGCATTAAGCGATTCAAGGATTGCAGCGGTAAAGCTCGATGCAGAAGTTGGCAGAGGCTTTTTATTGTGACGCAGATCGTTTAATACCAAAAAACTTTCCAGAGCAACGCCGTATTCTTTCTCTGTTTCGCCAATAATGTTTTTGGCATCCAGATCAGTTACACTCTTTCCTTTTAGACGAAGCAGTCCCCTAAAAAGAATACAGCCCATCCCCGACCAGTTTGCCAAGAATCTTGATAGGACTTTTTCGTTTCCCTGGGCCAGAAGAATCATATTATGCAGATCATTTACAGTACCCCGGAGTTTTTCTTCCATCTCGTGGCGTAAATGTTCGCGGCTTACTGTTAAATTTAAAATATCTTTGTCCCCATATACAACTGTATTCATATCCAGAATGTCACAGAATTCGAGGGGAAAAACATCTGCTGCAGAGACAAATTCCTTGCTGGTCATTATAAATGGTGAAATACGGTATTTAGCAAGAAGTTTTTTTGCAGCCTTTCCAAGTGTAAATAATTTTTCGGCGCTGTTTTTTTTCAGAATAACAAGAACATTAATATCAGAAGAATCTGCACGGTAGGTATTACCGGCTGCACTCCCATAGAGAACAAGAGTCAAAAAATCTTCGGTATATACTTCTTTTAAAAGTGTGCAAAAACCGGTGATAGCTGTATTGACTCTTTCGTGCATGGAAGTCCTCCTTGTTTTAAAGCCAGCCTTTCTTATAAAGGACACGTGCTGCTCCAATGGCAATCAATACGCCGACAGGCACCAAAACACCCCCTATGCCGGCAAGCTGCGGTACAAACATGAACAGCATCAACATAAAAACGACAGGAGTAAGGGCAACTTTCCAGTTGCGGCTGATGAGTACCACGGCGAGGGCTCCAAACAATGCCGGCAGTATATTTGAAAAGGCAGGCGCAAGTACAGGGGATTCCAGCAGGGGTCTAATCAACGTAAGTAAAAATACACCGGCTGCAATAATTAAGGTGGTCACAATAGAGCTTACAGCAATGGCTATCGTTGAAATAACTTCGCCTTCTTCAGTGCCGGATTTAACTTTTGCCAATTGCATTGCATTGATAGCGCAGGGGACTTTCAGGTTGGTTAAATTGCCTGTTACAAACCCCAGGTACGAACCTCCCGCTCCCAGCATGGGGACAAAGGTAAAAACTTCAATAATTCCCACAGTCCAAAATGTTGGTGCTATCCCCAACATTCCCAATAAAAATACAGAAAATACAGGCCAGGCATCGTAATAGATCGAGATGGCAATGGGCATAATCATTAAAGCTGAAATACCAATCGCCACCCAAATACGCCCTGAAGTATGTATGCTATCCATGTAGTCTTTTTGTTTTTTCATCATTGATTTCCTCTACTCTCCCTTTCCTTAACGTATCCAATTTGTTAAGGGAATTGAAAATGCCATGGCTGACAACATTGAAAGTGGAAGCGCATAATTCTCCAGCCAGACCATGTTTTTCTTTTTATACATATAGCCAAGCAGCACCATTATAATAGAAGAAAACAACATTACAAAAACCGGTATCCATCCGGCAAGCCCAGCGCGTACATTTGCAAAAATCATTCCTAAAAATGCGGATACCATGCCCAAAAACAGGGCCGACATAAAAATCTCTCCCCATTTTTTGTCTTTCCCGCCCAAATTAACTACTCCGCTCTGTATCTTTTTTGTTAAAAACAATACGAGAAAAATACCGGGAATAATGCCCAATGTCATAACCCAAGCGATTGTTGATAACACTCTGGGGTCTGTGATTTGTTCAGTCAAACTTGCTCCGGCAGCAGCAGCAGCCACCTCTGCCGCTGGCAGTTCATAGGTGAGCGCACCCAGCACGCTTAATCTTAACCAGGGAAGGGGGAGTCCCAAAGCATGACTTAATGTTATAACGCCCAGCAGAATCGCTACGGCAGGCGCTATTGTAAATATGATGCTGGAATATGCAATGCGGCGCAGCGCAGAGCTGTCCATACCCAACTCACTGGCACGCCGCCAGGCTTTGACAAGAAAAAATACGGATTGCGAAATAACAATTCCAATTATAAGCGCTGCAATTATAAATAAAAAGGTACTATTTACATTAAATTCCTGCATAATTACTCCTTTTGTTTATTATTAACAGATTGACAGTATCAAGTATAGACATAAAATGCCATAATTTATAAAATCAACTCAAGGAGTAATGATTTTATGAGTAGAGAACAACTATCGTCCCGCATGGGATTCATCCTGCTTTCTGCCGGATGTGCGATAGGACTGGGAAATGTATGGCGCTTCCCATTTATTGCAGGTTTATACGGGGGAGCTTTTTTCGTTCTAATTTATCTGGTCTTTCTGGTAATCTTTGGAATACCGGTAATGACTATGGAATTCTCTGTAGGCAGAGGCAGCGGAAAAAGTGCAGCCCGATCCTTCCACGAACTGGAACCAAAAGGGAGCCAGTGGCATCACTTCTCCAAAGCAGCCATGTTTGGAAACTACCTTCTTATGATGTTCTATACCACAGTCTCCGGCTGGATGCTGGCGTATGTGGTAAAGATGGCAAGGGGCGATTTTGTCGGCCTTAGCCCGGGTGAAGTAGGCGGCACTTTTGGCGCTCATGTAGAAAATCCCGCTGCCCTTATTGGCTGGATGGTTGTCGTATGTGTTCTTGGTTTTGGTATCTGTGCCGGCGGGCTGGTTAAAAGCGTTGAAAGAGTAACTAAGATTATGATGTCCGGTCTTTTGATACTGTTGGTACTCCTGGCAATTCGTTCGGTAACCCTGCCGGGTGCCTCTGCCGGGCTTGCTTTTTACCTTAGGCCCAACCTTGGCGCCATACAGGAACATGGACTTGCTACTATAATTTTTGCCGCTCTTGGTCAGGCATTCTTTACCTTAAGCCTTGGTATAGGAAGCATGGCAATCTTTGGCTCTTATATTAACAAGGAAAAACGTCTCTTTGGAGAAAGTATTACTGTTACTGCGCTGGACACATCGGTTGCCCTTCTTGCAGGTTTGGCAATTTTCCCCGCTGTTTTTGCTTTTGGCGGAGAACCTGCCGCAGGGCCGGGTCTTATTTTTGTCACACTGCCTAATATTTTTAATGCCATGCCTTTGGGCAGATTTTGGGGAACCCTGTTCTTCCTGTTTATGTCCTTTGCTGCCATGTCTACGGTTGTAGCAGTTTTTGAAAACATTGTTTCCTTTGCCATGGATATTACCGGATGCAGCAGACGTAAATCCAGTTTGCTAAATCTTCTGGCTTTGATTGTTTTATCTCTGCCCTGTGCGCTGGGATTTAATGTGCTTTCGGGATTTAATCCTTTGGGTCCTGGAACCATTGTCCTTGACTTGCAGGATTTTATCCTGTCCAACAATCTTCTGCCTCTGGGCGGACTAATCTATGTCCTGTTCTGCGTGTCTAAAAAAGGCTGGGGATGGGATAACTTTATCAAAGAAGCGGATACCGGAAGCGGTACGCGTTTCCCTGCAGCTTTAAGGTTTTATTTTACCTGGATACTTCCATTAATTATCATAACCATTTTTGTGTTCGGGTATATTAACTTTTTTGGTTAACATTTTTTTAACTCAGGCTAAGATTTACTTGGCCTGAGTTTTACCCAACAGCAAAGCCCGTGTTAAATTTTCAGCAGCAAAAACAAGGTTCCGCTGTCCATTCTTAAGCATATCATCAAGGCTGCCTTCTCCGCAGGAAATAGACATTGCATAATCAAACATGGTAAACAATGCAGAGGGATCGCCGCGCAAAGCTCCGGAAAGCAGAGCTGCCGGTACTCCTGCCTTACGGCTTTCACGGGCAACAACAGAACAAAGCTTGCCGCCTGCAGTCTGGTCGTCGGTCATCCCCTCGCCGGTGATCGTTAAATTTGCACCGGTAATTTTTTCAAAAAAGCCGGCATGTTTCATTACCAATAGGGCTCCGGATTCCATTTTTGCTCCCAGGCAAATTCGCAGGGCCGCTCCGGTTCCTCCTGCAGCGCCGTCTCCCGGCTGTTCTACATTGTCTGTTAAACCGGTCTTTATCCAGCATTGTCCCAGCTTGGCAAGTCCTGTATCAAGGGCCTTTACCATTTCCGGGTCTGCTCCTTTTTGGGGGCCAAAGACAGCAGATGCACCTTTTGGGCCAAGCAGGGGATTGGTCACATCGCAGGCTACGGTAATGATTGTTTCTTTAAGCCGGGGATCTGCGCCGCTGGAATCAAATTGTACGGCTTGTGCAAATTGTTCGATTAGACTTGTTTGTGCCAGAGTTTCAGGCTGCCAGTCTATGGGCTTACCCGCTTTGTCCAGGAGGCGGAATCCCAGGGCAGAGAGCATTCCCATACCGCCGTCATTGGTAGCGCTTCCCCCTATGCCTATGACCAGCATTCGTGCGCCGGAATCAAGGGCAGCTTTTATAAGCTGTCCTGTACCGTATGTGGTAGCTTTTAATGGATTAAGTTTTTCCCGGGGAACCAGTTCAATGCCCGAAGCAGAAGCCAAATCCAATACGGCAGTTTTTTCTCCGGATTTATTTTCCTGGATAAGACCAAAGCCGGTCTTTACCGGATCACCCAAAGGGCCTGTGACTTCGGCTTCTACAAAACGGCCTCCTGCAGCCTCTGTCAATGCCAAGGCTGTTCCTTCTCCGCCGTCGGCCAGGGGCAGTTTGATCACTTCTGCCTTTGGGTTTGCTTTGAGTATGCCTTCTTCCATGGCAGCGCAAACTTCCCCTGCGCTCATATTCCCCTTAAATGAATCCGGGGCAAGGAGTATCTTCATTAGTAATAATAATACGGTAATTATCGGAACTTGACAATGAGATTTTCTATCCTATATCCTTAATTAGTAACAAAAAAGTTATTTATTTTAGGAGGAACAAGGAATGAAGAAAATCTGCATTATCCTGTTGTCAGCTTTGGTATTACTGGCAGCCTGCGGCGGGGGGGGGACGGGGTCTCCTAGAGAAAGCATTGATCTGGCTTTGATTACGGATATTGGCACTGTTGATGACAAGTCCTTTAACCAGGGTTCCTGGGAAGGATTGCTTCAATATGCCCTTGAACACGATATTTCCCATAGGTATTTCCAGCCGCCGGAGCAAAGCGATGACTCATATCTTACTACCATCGATCTTGCTGTAAGAGGCGGTGCAAAACTTATTGTAACCCCGGGCTTCCTGTTTGCAGTTCCAATTTTTCATGCCCAGGAACGCTATCCTGATGTACACTTTGTTCTGCTTGATGCAGAACCCCACAATGGAGATTGGGGGGCAGGTCCTATTTTTAGAACCGACAGAAACACTGTTGGAGTCCTGTATGCCGAAGACCAGGCAGGTTTCTTGGCAGGGTATGCGGCAGTTATGGATGGCTACAGACGCCTTGGCTTTATGGGCGGCATGGCAGTTCCAGCCGTAGTCCGTTTTGGATATGGCTTTGTTCAGGGCGCTGAATATGCAGCAAGGGAATTAAACCTTCCTGCAGGTACAATTACCATTAACTATCACTATACCGGCGGCTTTCAAGCTACACCGGCAGTCCAAACCATGGCCGCTTCCTGGTACAATGCCGGGATAGAAGTAATTTTTGCCTGCGGCGGTGCGCTTGGAAATTCTGTTATGGCAGCAGCCGAGCAGATCGGCAGAAGCGTAATCGGCGTTGATATTGATCAGGCAGATGAATCTCCAACAGTTATTACTTCGGCCATGAAAAATTTACGCGGTTCGGTTTATGACAGCATTACTGCTTTTTATGCAGGCGCCTTCCCCGGCGGACAGACCAAAGTTTTTGATGCTGCAAATAACGGTATTGGCCTTCCCATGGCTACTTCCAAATTCCGCACCTTTAGCCAGGCAGACTATGATGCAATTTTTGCTGCTTTGGCATCAGGCCGCATTCCCAGAATGCTCGACGATCCGGATGCTGCAGGAAGTCCAAGTGTAGTTCCTGTTACCATTTCTGTAGTTACGGAAATCCAGTAAGCCAGGAATAAGACTAAGGAGCTTTAATCAACGAATTAACACGAATTAAAACAAATGTTTATAGCTTTTATTTGTGTAATTCGTTGATTTTTTCCTTGTGTTTTCTCGTTCTTTATTGAGGTAGGGTGCGTGGATTATATCATTGAAATGCTCGGGATAACCAAGATATTTCCCGGTATTACCGCTAATGATAATATTTCCCTGCAGTTAAAAAAGGGAGAGATTCATGCGCTGTTGGGAGAAAACGGAGCAGGAAAATCAACCCTTGTAAGCATACTCTTTGGTTTGTATCAGGCAGAAAAAGGGGAAATTAGAAAAAACGGTAAAACTGTTCATATTCATGGACCTATTGATGCAGGCCGTCTTGGTATAGGAATGGTACACCAGCACTTTAAACTGGTGCATAACTTTACCGTTTTGGAAAACATTGTTCTTGGCGCTGAAACTACAAGGCGCGGTTTTTTAAAGCTGGATGATGCACGAAAACAAATCATGGAATTATCCAAACGTTACAAGCTGGAAATTAATCCCGATGCACTTGTAATGGATATTACTGTAGGCATGCAGCAGCGGGTAGAAATCCTTAAAATGCTGTACCGGGAAAATGAAATTTTAATATTTGACGAGCCGACTGCTGTATTAACCCCCCAGGAAATAGAAGAACTAATGCATATCATGAAAAACCTGACGGCAGAAGGCAAATCCATCTTATTTATTACCCATAAGTTAAAAGAAATTAAAGCGGTAGCCGATCGCTGTACAGTGCTTCGCAAGGGAAAGGGCGTGGGAACAGTGGATGTGGAATCTACTTCCAAAGAACAACTGTCCGAAATGATGGTAGGGCGCAAAGTAAGCCTTTCTGTGGAAAAGGCAGATCAGGAAGGCGGCGAAATAATTCTTCGTGTAGAAAAACTTACTGTTAATAGCAAAATCCACAGTAAGGCATTAGTACATGATATTAGTTTTACTGTCCGCTCCGGCGAGATTGTCTGTATTGCAGGGATCGATGGAAACGGACAGCAGGAATTGGTTTATGCATTAACAGGTATGATAGAAGCGGATGAAGGAAAGATATACCTTGGAGAAAAAGAACTTACCCGCAGCACCATACGGGACAGGGGACAGGCAGGAATGTCTCATATCCCCGAAGACCGGCACAGGCATGGGCTGGTTCTGGATTATAATCTGGCGTACAACCTTGTACTGCAAAGCTACTTTTTTCCCCGCTTTCAAAAAAAAGGTTTTCTTAAGTTTAATGAAATAAAAAATTATGCAGATACATTAATAGAACAATTTGATATACGCACCGGACAGGGAGCGCAGACTATAACCCGCAGCATGTCCGGGGGCAACCAGCAGAAAGCAATTGTTGCAAGGGAAATAGACAGGGATTCCCGGCTCCTGATAGCTGTCCAGCCCACACGGGGATTGGATGTAGGCGCTATTGAATATATTCACAAGCAGCTTGTTGCAGAAAGAGCCAAGGGAAAGGGGGTACTGCTTGTTTCCCTGGAACTGGATGAAGTAATGGATATAAGCGACCGAATCCTCGTGATTTATGAAGGAAGAATTGTTGCCGATGTAAAACCAAAAGATGTAAGCTTTCAGGATCTGGGTTTGTATATGTCCGGTTCCGGCAAACGGGAGACCGCATAATGAAAAATCAAAAAATTGATTTTTTGGGCGGCTCCACAGTCAGCGCGCTCTCCTCGGTTTCTGCTATAGTTGTAGGGCTCCTAGTGGGTTTTATAATACTCCTGGTAAGTAATCCTTCCCATGCATTTTGGGCATTTTTAACAATCCTTACCAGCGGTTTCTCTAACCTGGTGGAATTTGGACAGGTTTTATATTTTGCTACCCCGATCATTATGACCGGGCTTTCTGTAGGATTTTCCGCTAAAACAGGATTGTTTAATATAGGCGCTGCCGGTCAGTTTATAGTCGGCGCCTATGCTGCGGTCCTTGTAGGAGTACGCTGTGACTTCCTTCCCGGTCACCTGCACTGGATTACAGCTCTTGCGGCAGCAATGCTTGCCGGCGCGCTTTGGGGCGCAATTCCCGGTATATTTAAAGCGTTCTTTAATGTTAACGAAGTTATTGCCTGTATCATGTCAAATTATATTGGAACCTATTTGGTAAATTATCTTGTTACCCAGACTATTTTTGATTCCACCCAAAACCAGAGCATGCGTGTGGCAGCTGCAGCCAATCTTCCCAAAATGGGAATGGATCAAATATTTACCGAAGGATTCAGAACTTCCAGTGTAAATTCGGGAATATTATTGGCTGTTGTTTTTGCTATATTGATCTATATTATTTTGGAAAAAACATCTTTTGGGTATGAATTAAAAGCCTGCGGTTATAACCGGGAAGCTGCCCGTTATGCAGGGATTAACGAACGGCGCAGTATCATCCTTTCCATGCTTATCGCCGGTGCATTGGCTGGTTTGGGCGGAGCATTTTTGTACCTTGCCGGAGCAGGAAAAAGCATTACCGTAGTCGATATACTGGCTGCAGAAGGGTTCCAGGGTATCCCGGTTGCCCTTTTGGGGCTTAATAATCCTTTGGGAATTATTTTTTCCGGTCTCCTTATTGCATATCTAAATGTAGGCGGTTTTAATATGCAATTATATGATTTTGCCCCGCAGGTAATAGAAATTATCATTGCAGTGATTATTTACTTCAGCGCTTTTGCTTTATTATTACGGGGCTTTATTGATTCCCTTAAATTACGGCGGAGTAAATTATGAACATACTGTATTTTCTTGTTCAGCAAACCATGTTTTTTTCCATTCCGCTTTTAATTGTTGCGCTGGGAGGGATGTTTTCTGAACGCGGCGGAGTAATCAATATTGCCCTTGAAGGTATAATGATC
>Ga0099364_10012126_pt1 | contig 11670 bp, 7 predicted proteins | sample TergutTh196P3_FD_73070 | JGI IMG/M metagenome (GOLD analysis project Ga0099364, IMG submission 73070) | Microcerotermes parvus P3 segment gut microbial communities from Pointe-Noire, Republic of the Congo - Th196 P3 | ecosystem: Host-associated > Arthropoda: Insects > Digestive system > Gut ...
AACCTTAGTTCAACCGGAAATGAAAAAAATATGTTGTCTATCGTATTCGGTCTCATTGGAATTGAAAAAACACTGGAAACGCTAAATGTCGGAAAGGAGGTAAGAAATGCAACAGTTTAAATGTGTGTTTTCAATAACGTAATTGGTAATCAATAATTAATCTTATCTTTGCACCATGAAAAACGGATGTCTAAAAGGATGTTGCACGGTGTTGTTCGTGATTCTGCTGGTTCTGACGCTACTCGTTGGGCTGTTTGTCAGCACAGATGCGCTTATAGTGCTTGCGATTCTTACGTTTTTTTGCGGTCTGGTTGCTTTTTATAAAGAAGAAGACCGATAATTTCAACGCAAAGGCGCAAAGTTTTTACGCAGAGGGCGCAATTTTTTTTCTTTGCGCCCTCTTTGCGTCTTTGCGGTTAAAATTGTCATAATGCAGTCGGCAGCAAGGTTGTATTTTCGCTGCAAATTCAATGACATGGGCGAAAATGATATAAAATTAGCGTTTGTTAGAGATGTACTTTACAAACACGGGAAGAAAATAGTTGCAGACATACGCGAAGGTATCAGGTTTAACCAATATCAGGGTACAGGACACATGGAAGGCACACTGAATTACTTTGTTGACCGCGCCAAAAACAGCGACGGAACGCTGCACATAGAAACGGTGCCATACTTGCGGTATCAGGACATCATGGCGTCGCACAAGAATAGAAAAGCGGCAATAGAGAAAAAGAGGGAAAGAAAACAACACAACAGTATCAGAGATAATCAGTTTACAGGAGAACGGAAGGGGTTTTATACCAAGTCTATTTACCAACACATCACCCCAATCATCTGGGACTTGAGCTACGGCTTCACGCAGGAAGTAATAGATAATTTCAGAAAAACATTTGCAGGAATAGCGAATGTGCAGTTGCTACATAAAAAATAATCTCACATACCATGGCAGGGAAAAGCGAACTAACCAAAGAAATCATCCAGTATGACATCCAAGTCAACGGCGACACCGCACAAAAAGAGTACCACAAGGTTATCCAGGAACAAAAGAAACTCAGGGACGAACTGAAATCACAGGAGGATCACTATAAAAAGCTGGCACAGGGACAAAGTGCAGTCGAAAAAAAGATGAACACCCTTGCAAGGCAGGGTAAAGAGAATACCGACGTTTACAAAAAGTTGGAACAGGAACATAAGAACTATAACGCGGCTTTAACACAAACGAAAAATGTAATTGACAGGATAAATACCACCTACGACGAAAACGACAAAAAACTTGTTAAACTCCGTCAGGAAATAGGGTTAACCAAAATGACCACTTCGCAACTAATCTCCGAAAAAAAGAGATTAGAGCAAGTGCTACGCAATACCATCCCAAACACCCCGCAGTGGAAGGAATACCAAGAACAACTCAAAGCCGTTAACGCACAACTTAAAGTAACATCTCTAAATTCTAAAGAAGTCGCCGGCATCTCTTTTTCCGGACTTGCCAATGGCTTCAATAAGTACTTCGGAATGATTACCGCCTTTACAGCATCCATCACCGGGCTTTCAATGGGCTTCCGCAAAGCCGCCCAAGAAGCCGCCAAGATGGACGACATGTACTCAGAGGTGATGAAAACAACATTTCTCACGCACCAAGAAGTCAAAGAACTCAACGAAGAGTTTAAAAAGATGGATACCCGCACAGCACGCGAAGAGTTAAACAGGCTGGCTGTCGAAGCCGGTAAACTCGGCATAGAAGGAAAGGAAAGCCTGTTAGAGTTTGTCAGCGCCGCCGAAAAAATCAATATGATTGTCGGACAGGACATGGGCGACGACGCCATCAAAGTTATCGCCAAGATGGTTAACATCATGACCGACTCCACCAAGGAACTGCAAGGCGTCGGACTGGAGGAACAAATGCTCAAAGTCGGAAGTGCCATCTTGCAAGTGCAGCAGTCATCCACCGCATCAGCGCCGTACTTAGTAGAATTTTCCGGACGACTTGCCGGCATCGCAAAACAAGCAAACATCTCGATGGGATCAATCATGGGTTTTGCGTCGTCGTTAGATCAAGACATGCAGAAAGTCGAAATGTCGGCAACGGCAATGCAAAAGTTTATAACGAAACTCCTGTCGGATCCGGCAATGTTTGCGAACATGGCAGGCGTCGAAGTCAAAAAGTTTACCGAACTCCTGCAAAAAGATACCAACGCCGCCATCATCACCGTCCTCGAAGCGCTCAACAAAAAGGGCGGTTTCCAGCAACTTATTCCCATATTCAAAGACATGGGATTGGATGGTGCACGCGCCGTCGGCGTTCTCAGCGCACTTGCCGGGAGTATCGAGCAAGTCAAAGAAGCGCAGGACGTCGCTAACAGAGGGTTGGCACAGGGTAGTTATATCCTTGACGTATATAATCAGAAAAACAACAACTTACAAGCCGAACTCGAAAAACGTAGAAAAGCCTTCAAAGAGGCTACTATTGAACTCGGCGAACGGCTGAATCCGGCGTTGTTGAAGTCAACAAAATTGCTTACCCATATCATTAAAATTGCTCCGGATGTTTTAGATTTTTTTGTCAAATGGGGACCATCGATGCTGAAGTTAGTTGTCATCATCGGCACTTACATAGCAGCAACAAAACTTAAAGTATTATGGACGGATAAATGGAGAAAAGCGCTTATTTTATCAAGAGAAGAATTTACGAATTTTTCAATATCTCTTAAAAACAATAAATTCGGTCTTATTGCAGCAGCCATCGCTGCAGCCATACTTGTTATTTGGGACTTTATTAAAGCATCACGCGAAGCGACAAAATATACCCGACAATTCAATGAAGAATTAGAAATCGAAAAAAACAGAGCAAATTTGTTATTTGAAGAACTCAAAAAAACAAACAAGGAAACCGATGAGCGGCGGAAAATTGCTCAAAAAATACAGGAATCCTATCCGGAATACCTCAAAGGAATGGATTTAGAAAAGGCTAATTTAAAAGAAATAGCCACCGCACAAGAGATGGTAAATGACGGATTAAAAAGAAATATAGGGTTAAAGATAAAACAACAAGCCATTGAAGAAGTATCTGCAGCAACAATAAAAGAGAGTTCAAAATCTATGACAAGTCTAATAACCGAAATGGAACGATGGACTGACAAAAAAACAGCAATAGAACTCGCAGAACAATATTCTAAGGCTTACAAAGAAGATGACCAAAAGATGATGGATGAAATTTATTCAAAATTAGGAATAGATGGCATAAGAGGGGCGCAAAACCGACGAAATTTAAAACTTCATGCAGGAAAAATAAAAGTATGGGATAACAATAGACAAAATGCAATAGACAATATTAATACATCTTTTGCCGCAATGGGCATTGTAGATGAGCCAGAGCCTTCCTCTACCCCGCAAACAAAACTCGAAAAGTATAGACAACAAAAACACAACCTCGAAAAAGCGCTCGTCGCAAATTTTAACGGCGAAATGCCAAACGCATCAGAAAGAGACGATTTAGGTAAAAGATTGGAAAAAGTAAACGCCGAAATCAAAAAGTTAGAACGTGTTGACGAACTAACAGCGAAGATAAAGCAACTCAACGAAGAATTAGAAAAACCATACACCAACGACGAAGAAAAAAAACAGTGGGGAAAAGAGATTACGGACGCAAAAAAAGAGTTGAAAGAATTGGGATACGATCCCGACAAAACCACCGATGACTATAGCGACACCTACACCCCCATCGGCGACAGCAAAGAAAAGCCCGGAGAAAAAAAACAAAAAGCCATCGAAGCCCAACTACAACTTGAAATCAACGCGCTGAAGCAATACCGCAACGAGGGCGTCATCACAGAGAAGGAGTATAATAAGGCTGTGGAGCAGTTGACGCTTGAGAGTTATGATAAAAAGTTGCAGATAAAGGAGTTGGAGGCAAAGCAGTTGACAGGTATTGAGCAGCAACGGCTTGATTTGATATACAAGATGCAGCAGGAGAGCGACAAAGATTTGTTGCAGGAACTCCAAAAGAGTCGGGATGACGCGCTGATGGAGATGGAGGCGCGGAAGAATGCAGAGTTGGAAAAGTTGCAGGATGAGTTTGAAAATCGCGAGATGTACGCAATATTGTCGAAGCAAGTGGAAGCGAAGTATGCGGAGGAACGGAAGGACGTGTTGCTGAACTACGGCGTGGCGGTGGAGAATGCGGAGTTTGCCATTGCACGGAATCAGGTTGAGGCGATAAAGAAGAGCGGGGAAGATATTGTTGCGGCGGATAAGGCTGTTTTGGCGAAACGCGCCGAGGCGATGAAGGAGTTTGCGAAGACGAAGGAGGCGTTAGAAAAGTTGTATAATCCAAACAACTTCGACGACCGGAAAAAGGCGGAAATAGAACTCGTTACAACGTATCACGAAACAAAGAACGATAAAGGCGAACGCCTTTTATCTGATGAAGCGTATGAAAAAGCGTTGGCAGAGATTGACAAGAAGTATGCCGACGAGCGTTACCGGGCGCGACAACAGGCGGGTATCGCTTCGCTCAAAGAACAATTAGAACAAGAGCAGGCAATCATCGAACAAGCGCACGCCGATGGCATGATGAAGGAGTGGGAGTACCAAGAGGCATTACTGAAACTCCGCGTGGATTACATAGCGAAGTATATTGATATGTACGCCTCTGAGGTTGGAAACTTGGTTGATGCTTTGAAGCAGGGCGAATCAGACCAATTGGATGAAAGGCAGCGGAAAGAGAAAAAGGCGCTCGATGATAAATACGACAGGCAGATAAAAGCAGCGAAGTCGGGTTCAAAGAAGCAAAAGAAATTGGAGGAAGAAAAAGCCGCCGCCATTGAGGAGTTAGATAAAAAGCAGGCGAAAGAGAAAGCGGAGTTGAATAAGAAGTATGCCGATTTTGAGTTCGCGACGAAACTTTCCCAACTTATTGCCAGCACAGCCGTTGCGGTGATGATGGCATTTTCGCAGTTAGGTCCCATCGGCGGCGCTATCATGGGAGCGCTTATCTCGGCAACAGCAACGGTGCAGGCTATCAACTTAAACAAGGAACGTCAACGGGTGAAGTCACTGGCGACGGAGTTTTACACCGGCGGTTACACCGAAAAAGGTGGCAAGTACGAACCAGCAGGGGTGGTGCACAAGGGCGAATTTGTCGCCACACAGGAGGCGGTGAACAATCCGAAAGTGCGTCCGGTTTTGGATATGATAGACTTTGCCCAACGCTCCGGCACGATAAAACAAATTGACCTCTCCGGCATGTTCCGTGCGCAGAACATGACACGCGGCTTCGACAAAGGCGGCTACACTTCGACAACGACAATTTCGCAACCACCAGAAAAACGGGAACGCCCGACGCCGGAAGCGCCGAGCGCGATGGAATGGAAGTTGTTGGAAGTCATCGGCAAACTCAACGACAGATTGGAAGCCGGCATCGGCGCCACAATCGTCGCCAACGACGACTATGTGCAGACACACCGAAAGGCGGCGCGTAATTATGAAAATAAAAAGCAACAATTAAACCCGTGATGTGCGATATGCGATGTGAGATTTGCGACATCTCACTACTCACTACTGACAATCTCAAATCTTAAAAATATGTTAAGCATCAAATTAAACGGTCAGCCTGTCGTTCTCAAAGAGGATTTTTCGTTTTCGATGACGCGCGAAAATCCGATATTCAACGATCCGGAGGCGCTGGCAGGCGACTATATCGAAAGTATGACTTTCCCGATGGAAGGGAACCGGGTCATCTTTCAGAACTCGAATCGCATCTCCAGCAACATCAGAGGCGTTGACTACGATATTGCGATATATTTCAACGGGTACCATCTCGTTACGGGAACGTTTACGGTAAAAAGCGCCGGGGCGGACTACATCAGCGGGGACGCGAAGTTAAACGCGCTTTCATTTTTCTATAAGATAAAGGATTTGAAAATGACGGATTTGCCGGAGACGGAAGTGTTTGGATTTTCCTCTCCAACTTTTATTATGCACCACCTCACTGAGGGAGATTATTCACAAGAGCAATATCCCTTCACATTTCCACCAATATTGAACGAAGATTTTTACGATGATTCGGAAAGTTTTAAATATGGAGGAATTATTAATGATTACTATTTGGGGGCTTACCGCCTAAGCGAAATCATATCGGATTATTCAACGGACTCACAAATCATAAAATTGACGCCGATTGTGCCGTGTTTTTATTTAAGTTATTTGATAAAAACGATGATAAAAGCACAGCAATACAGTATCAAACTTCCGACGCATTCGCTTCTTGATAAATTGATTTTAGCAACAAATTGCAGCCTTGATTCCACAAACGATGGGGACAACTCCATACTAACACAATCACGAACGGAATTTGACATCTATGATGGTATTACACTCAAAATATGGAGAACTTTACTTCATACCAAAATTACTTCATCATCAGGCATAATTCTAAATGAAGGAACGACATTTATTGTAAAAAAAAGCGGAGAATATAAAATACGTTTTGCTTTTAATGAATATAAATTTCCAACATCCAAACCCGATCCTTACAGTTACAAACTTCAAATTGTAAGCAATATGCAAACCATAGAAGTTGAAAATAACCAAATAATATTTTTGTGGACAAACGAAACTTTTACAATTAACATTTTCGTACAAAAAATTTACGTCGCGCTTGGTGATATATATATTGACAATATAAGCGAACAATTTCTTCAATATGAACCAAACATATATACCAATAAACACGTACCGGAAATCCCACAATTACAACTCTTTACAATAATTAAAGGTATCTTCAACGCCGGATTTTTCGTTAACGACGCGAAACGGGAGATAGAGACGGTAACTTTCAATGAAATCATGGAAAAATACCCCACACGGCTCAATATCAAAATCGGCGCCGACTGGAGTATTGACAAGTCGCCAATGGGCATTGAGTTGAAATACGATAATTCCTATACAAAGGAGGAGCATCCAAATGAAATAAAATATACGAAAAACACTTACGACGAAATTCCTTTCATAGGATCGCCGGGCGATTATGCATACGTGATTAATGAAGGCAGTATCTACGAATGGGACGATGACGAGGAAGGATGGGAACTGTTTAATGTTTGGAATCAGGAGAGTAAGATAGAGGAAGACGAGATGATTTCGTTTGACATTCCGATTGAACTTCCCAATATGACAATAGCAGATACAAACACTTTGTACACATACAATGATCCGTACTACTGCCTGATGCCACAACTGTCCGGCAAAGGCATTTCCGTGTTCAACAAAAAAACAGAAAACAAGGACTTTGCAATATTGATATATCACGGTAAACAACTTGCTACAACTAACCGAGTTGAGTCAGACAAAACCGGTCCATTAGCGTCCATCGTCAAATACGACGGACGCGGCAACGTCATTGATCCCGACCACAGTATCCTACTCGACGACATTGTAAAGAGCTTTCACCAAGGTTTCATCAACTTCATCCGCACATCACGCGAAGTAAAATTTAAAACAAAGATGAGAATCGTGGACTTTATGAAACTCCGCCTGCAGGAGAAATACACCGCCGACGGCTACGTCTTTATCATCAAAAGTATGAAAATGAACGTAACGGTGAAAGATTACTCTTTCGTGGAGATGGTGATTGCAGTGATTTAAGACGTGAGACAGTCCCACTACTCACTACTTACATACTCACTACTCACTACCCCAAAAGTGTCATAACGAATACCAACAGACATCACTACATTTGCCAAATAATTCATTTACTCAGTTATTCAGTTATTCAACCATGCCCAGCATCACATTACAAGAGCACCCCGGCGACTACGCCCTTGCAGGAAATAGTATAAAGTTTTCGTTCAAGGGAAACGAAATAGCGGGTTTGCCGTTTGCGCGGGTTGAGATGAAAGTTGAAGTACGCAACGCCGCGGGGGTATGGGTATTAGCAGCAAATGAGGCGCAGTCGTTTAATGAGATGGATATTGCCGAATTTTATATTCAGGAAACACTTTCGGATGAACGGCTGGACTACTCCATCGCCGACTTAAAAGGGAAAATACTCAACTTTGTGTGGTACCGGATAAGTTACCGGCTGGCATGGTTCAGCCAGAATAATATGCCGGTGTATGAACCACCGGACGAAAAATGGACACCGGACGACACAAGGTACGTACTTCCGGGCGGCACAAGCCGCGAGTTTGAGGCGAATTATACGCAGTACGGAAACACGGTTGAGGATATGATAGAATCGCTATCATACCGTTGGCTGTCGAACCATCCGCCGGTGAAACGGATCCGGCGCGGACAATACGACTTTCTGAGTTTTTTGACTTCCGACCACGCTTCCATGCTGACCTTGGTACGGAAAATCAAAGGAGGAAACGAAACAACAATCGCTACTTATGACGTCTCACACGACAACAAAGTCATCATCCACAAAGTTGACTTTGAACCGCATTATAATAATGGTGTCGAAGAGTTGACGATATACCTCCGATACAACGGGCAAACAATCGCCGAGCGAACCTACTTCCTTGAGAAAAAGGAAGTACCGGTAACAAGCGTATTCTATTTTCGTAACAGTTTTGGGACAATGGAGAGCCTTGTGTGCGACGGGAATCTGATTGCCGAGCGCGAAATCACCGGCGACATCTATCAAACCGGAAGAACTGAAAATCCGACACTATCGTCGCCCGATTTACTTTCCGACCGCAAAATCTATGAGACGAAGTATGCCGCCGACATCGGCTACCACAATGATAAACGCTTTCAAGACTTCATCACTGAAATGATGATTTCGGAAGATGTTTGGCGGACGGAACCAGTACTCTTTGGCGCGGGCGCAGGAAATTATATTTTTCCCGTTGTCGCAACGGTAAAAAAATATTTCGTTGTTGACGAAAAAAACAACAACGTCCTAAGAGCGGAGATAACGTGGCAGCGCACTTTTACGGAAAAGTACCTGACAAAAGAGGCACGCCCGGACGAAATAATCTACCTGAGAATAAACGGAGAAAGCATCGCAATTACACTCTATGTCGGCACAGTAAACTTTCCCGATGGAGACATTAAACCAAAAACGTTAATTATAGAATCGTCGTCAGCGTGGCAACTGCAAAAACTTGGAAGCGAAACGTTTTACGATTTTTCGACAATGACAGGAGACGCCGGAACAACACAGATAGAACTGAACGGCATTGGCAATGTCGTCGGAACCGCAAAGTTCAAGTTGACAAACGACAACGGTCTGACGGTCAACGGTACAGTCAACAAACTTGGAAAAATCACGGTTGACGACAACAACCCGGAAACTATCACGCGAACAGGGATCAAAGAGACGTTCCCGATAAAAATCTATTCCGATAAAGCATTTTCCGTCGTAAAAACAAGCGACAGCGACTGGATAGACATATCGCCAAAGTCGGGTATCAACAACGTAACGGCGAATGTAAGCGCACAATTAAATACCGGAACGGTAAGGACAGCCGAATACCTTATAAAGAGCGATTTCGCCACATGTGCGCTTACCATCATTCAGAATGTAAAAACGATTTATTATCTCATTGATAATAAAGGAAATAAATTAATAGACAACAAAGGTAAGTATTTAATATCATACTAAATTTTAAAATTATGGCTGACGAAACAACACTTTTTACACAAGAATTTAAGACAAAAGATTATTATGCATTAACCGACTATTTTTCCGGAACGGAAAAAACGACGGAAGACCCCGTCAAAATAGAACTACAACGGCTTGTCGGCTCAATTTGCCAACGATACAACACGTATCTTTTTCTTGGCGTAGCACAACCAACGACAACTCCGCCATTATTTCAAAACACCCTCTCTAATATAATGGCGTTTTATTTAACAAGTCAAAACGGAACATATTCCAATTTTCCGAAACCGGGGAAACCGGCTACAAACGTAAAAGTTACAAACGAACTCGTCGTGATAAAAAGCACATGGTGGAAAGACCCGGACGACGACTCCCTTAAATTACGATGGGAAAAAGAAGTGCTGTATAGCACTGATGGCATCGGCGGTGTTGATTTTAACGACGTCATCAAAACAGAGATAGAACAACTCTTGAGCATGGGAATAGGAGTTATCAACGTGGAATACATACAGCCGTCGCCAAGCGAAGAAGAATATTCCATTTCGTACGTCAAATGGGAAAACGATAAGTGGACATGGTATTATCGCCCAGCCCTCGTGTCGTCTGATCATATTGAGACAGGATTAGAAATAGGAACGAAAGCTCTGTTAAACGGAAAATACTACATCCTACAAGCAACCGGAGCATGGGTAGAAGACGCTGCGATGGATTCGGGAACACTTGCAGAACTTATCGCCCAAGACCTTATCGGCGTGATAAAAGGCAGAATTAGCAACGATATTCCGATTGGAAATAAGGGTATATTTTTCAACGGAGACGAATGGATTTGGAATATAGGTAGTCAATTTCTCCCACCCGGGACAATGGGCAGCCAATCAATGCCGGTTCCTTTTGGAACAAAAGCCTTCAATACGGGAATTAGCGCCATTCAGGGCGTTGAAATTAATAAAACATACGTTCTGAGAGAAAACGGCAACGTAGAACCCGACGAATCCGATGTTTACACCGGAATTTTACATGAATTTGACAATATTGTTGGAAATTGGGTTGTATTTCACGACGGCGACTCACTCCTGCTAAAATCCACAAACGTATTCGACATTGACGCGATACATATCCAAATTAAAAATCTCAACATCCGGAAGGTGGATATTTATATAGATGGTGCATCAATTCCATATTCGCCCGACCATTTGACAGGCAAGGTGACAGGAGAGAGGCTTAAAGATGCCGGATATATGTATCACACCATTGGAGTACTGAACGGCACCACAACGGTTAACAATTTTACTTATTTACCATAAAAAATCTCTAATAAACTGCAAAAATATGAAACTACAATTTAAAAAAAACACGGCAAACTGTTTCACAGTACAACGCATCATCGGCACAACGGTCAGAACGTTCACAATATCACAGAGTATTGACGTTAAAAACAACGGCGCCATGATCTGCTTCACCGACAAAAATGGCAGAGGGCTTGACGAACTACCGGCAACACACTATCGCAACATCACCATAACAGGAAGAAAGTTCGCAACAACGGAAGAGTGTGTTCAAGAATTGGCAAAGATTTTAAATTTTAGCTCCGGCGGCGGGTCGCCGGAAATACCCGAAGAGCCGGAAAAACCGCAAGGATGGCAGCCGCATCCTGATTGGCATGACATAAAGGCTATCTTCGACGCAGACCCCGACCCGAATAAGCGATTTATCGTGCTGCTGGCGGATAGCGAGAATGATACGGCGTTTCCACGGACAGACATTGGAAACCAAGATGCCTATTACAAAATGTCTGACGGGGCGACCTACACGGGTCAAGACATATCCCACACGTGGGACAAGTTGAAAGACAAGCCATGTTCCGATGGCTACAAAACACGCTACATGATAGTGTACTCGCCGGACAATCTTATAACATGCAACATCGCATTGCAACCTGCTTTATGGGTGCATTTCGGAAACGGGGCTGTGATCAGAAATTTCGTTTGTGGAAATTCGGCATCAACAAACGCTAACGTTATATTTGCCTCCACGACCGCAGACGATAATGCAACAGGACAGCC
>Ga0099364_10012127_pt1 | contig 11668 bp, 5 predicted proteins | sample TergutTh196P3_FD_73070 | JGI IMG/M metagenome (GOLD analysis project Ga0099364, IMG submission 73070) | Microcerotermes parvus P3 segment gut microbial communities from Pointe-Noire, Republic of the Congo - Th196 P3 | ecosystem: Host-associated > Arthropoda: Insects > Digestive system > Gut ...
TTTGAAAATCGCTCTCTGTCGAATACTACGCAGGCGCTGCAGGGCGCGGTGCCGAACCTGAACATCAACTTGAGCGATGGTAAACCTAACCGGTCGGCTTCGTTCAACTTGCGCGGCGCAACGTCCATAGGAAGCGGAGGCGGTAGCGCATTAATACTGATAGACGGAGTAGAAGGCGACCCCTCGTTTCTCAACCCTAATGACATAGAAAGCGTTACGGTGCTGAAAGATGCCGCTTCTGCAGCAGTTTTCGGCTCAAGAGCCGCCTTCGGTGTAGTGTTGATAACAACTAAAAGCCCGCAAAAAGGGAGAACAACGGTTAATTATACCGGAAATTTTTCTTTCCAGTCGATTGCCAAAAAACCGGAATATGTAACCGATGCCGTTACTTATTTAGAGCATTTCAGAGCGTCGTTTTATAACTGTACCGAAACAGTGCCTACAAGCATCAACAACAACACGCAGTATTACAGCGATGAATGGTTGGACAGGATGAGAGCATGGAAAGCATCGGGGGCAGGTCCAAAAGTAGAAATACTGCCAAACGGCGATTATGAGTACTATTCAAATACCGACTGGTTCGCGCTTCTGTGGAAAGACAGAACATTTGTGCAAGACCATAATTTGAATATTTCGGGCGGCAACGAAAAAGGCGATTTCTATATTTCGGGACGTTATTACGATTTCGGAGGCATGTACAATTTTGACCCGGATGTGTATCGTTCTTACAACCTTCGCGCAAAAGGCTCATTGATGGCTTACAATTGGTTACGTCTGTTCACCAATATGGATTTTTCAAATACGTTCTATCATCAGCCTTATACCACACAACGGCGCGATGCTAACGTAAACCGTTTGATAGCGGTCAATTCTTTTCCCAGTCAGCCTATGTTTAACCCCGACGGAACATATACGCGAAGCGGCGCGGCTACATTAGGCGCATTCGCCGATGGAAACACTTATCAGGACAATACCAGAAACTTGTTCAGAAACACTTTTGGTTTCAACACGTATTTCTTTGATAACAAATTCCGTATCAACGGCGATTATACATTACGCTACGATAGTCGTGATTTTTTCTATAAACGTATAAAAGTTCCGTATTATCAAAACATCAGAGCAGCCGAACCCGCCTACATGGGCGACCAACTCGGTATTATGTACGAATATATGGGCTTCTCGGTATACTCCGCTTCCAATATCTTTGGAGAATATGAAAATACGTTTTCACAAAAACATTATGTGAAGGCGATGACAGGCTGGAACTACGAAACATCGTATCACAAGGCGAACAATATTCAGCGTAATCAGATTTTGCTCGAAAACGCGGGAAGTATAGACCTTGCAACCGGAGATGACATTAGATTGGGCGCAACCGCTACCAGATGGCGAACAGCCGGAACATTTTTCCGCGTAAATTATGGTTACGACAATCGTTATCTATTGGAACTAAACGGACGCTACGATGGCTCGTCGAGATTTCCGGAAGGACAGCAATGGGGCTTCTTTCCGTCCGTTTCCGGAGGATGGAGGCTATCAGAAGAGCCGTTCTGGAACGTGAACCAGAATGTAATATCAGATATTAAACTTCGCGTTTCCTACGGTTCACTTGGTAATGGCAACGTTCAGCCTTATCAGTTTCTCGAAACAATGAGTATAGGCAGATCGTCGCGCGTGTTGGATGGTAGTTTGCAATCGAGAACATCGGCGCCGGCGCCCATACCCGACGGATTGACATGGGAAAAGGCAACGACTGCAAATTTCGGACTTGACCTTGGCTCCCTTGCGGGACGATTGCGCTTCAGCGGCGACTATTATGTTCGCAAAACGACCGAAATGTATGTAACCGGACCCGAACTGCCTCACATCTTCGGCGCCAGCGCGCCAAGAGGTAATTATGCCGAACTGACAACGAAAGGTTTTGAAATTACCCTCACTTGGAAAGATAAGTTCTCGATTGCCGGTAGACCTTTCAATTATATGATACGCGGTACGCTGCATGATCATGTGGCTGTCATCGACAAGTTCTACAACCCCACCAAGCGTATTACACAATACTACGAAGGTCAAGTATTAGGCAGTATTTGGGGCTTCGAAACAGATGGTTTTTTTGAGACAGACCCAACGCCCGATGAATATATAAATACTCTTTTCACGGCGTCGCGCGTTGGCGGATGGCGAGCCGGCGACCTGAAGATACGCAACCTAGATGGTAGCGCAGATAATCAGATAACAAGAGGCGAAAATACGGTAGACAATCCGGGAGACCTGACTATAATAGGAAACCGACAGCCAAGATACGAATATAGTTTCACTTTTAACGCCGACTGGAACGGTATTTTCTTTTCCGTTTTCTTTCAGGGAGTAGGCAAACAAAACTGGTATCCGGGATTTGAAAGCCCTTTCTGGGGACAGTATAACCGCGGATACAACCATATACCTGCTTGGCATATCGGCAATTACTGGACGCCTGAAAATCGAAACGCATATCTGCCAAGATACGTACAGTACAATGGAACGCTTGGATACGACTTGCCCAGCCAAGACCAGTATCATGTACCTAACGACCGTTATTTGCAAAACGTGGCATATCTGCGGTTGAAAAACATTCAATTAGGATATACGCTGCCAGATGCATGGACGTCGAAAATAAACATGAGAAACGCCCGTATATACGTGAGCGGCGAAAATCTTATTTGTTGGTCGCCGTTCTATAAAGTAGCCAAAAATTTTCAAGATGTTACAACAGCGCAAGCAGGGCTTGATGTAGACTTGAATACAAGTTACGATAACGGCGCCGGAAACGCATACCCATTGTTGAAAACAGTCTCATTGGGAATTTCACTTACATTTTAATCATAATCTTTAAAAATTTTTAAGACATGAAAAAATATTCATTATTAATAGCAATAATAGCGATGTTTCATCTTTTTTCAGGATGCAATTTAGATGAATTTTCTATAACAGAAATAGACAAAAACGCTTTATTTAGTTCGGAAGAAGGATTGGCAGTGTATTCTGTGTCGTTTTATGATTTTTTGCCCGATGCTACTGAAATGGCAGTAGTAGAACAATATTTGGCAGATTTCGGCTGTACCCTTGGAATAGGCGACCCCTTTACTGTTCGCAACGCGTTCAGCGAAAACAATTCAGGCGGATGGGACTGGGGACGGCTTCGGAACTTCAACTATTTTATCGTTAATTGTACCGACCCGGCTGTACCCGAAGACGTCAGGAACAATTATATAGGGCTTGCACGCTTTTTTAGAGCATTGTTTTATTACGATAAAGTTGCAAGGTTTGGCGACGTGCCATGGGTAGACCGCCCGTTAAGTCCTCAAATAGAAGAAGATGAAGCGATATTGTATGGTCCGCGTCATTCGCGCGAATTTGTTATGGAAAAGGTATACGAAGACCTGATGTTTGCAGCAGAGCATATTACACGTACTAACGACGCCATACAAAGCACGTTAGTAACAAAATGGGCTGCATACGCTATCGCTTCCCGCGTTTGCCTGTTTGAAGGTACTTTTCGGAAATATCACGAATTGGATTTGCCAACGACGGCTGAAACATGGTTAGAAAGAGCCGCTGACGCCGCTTCGGAAGTAATGAGGCGCTCGGGAAAATCTTTAAATGGCAATTATCGCGATCTGTTCACAAGCGACGTCCCGCCGGCTAACGAAACTATTCTTGCAATAGCGTCAAGCGCCGAATTAGGACAAAGACACTCGGGACAATGGGACTGGTCGTCGGAAACAAAAGGCTCGGGGCTCAACTTGATACGTCCCTTCGTGTGTACATATCTGCAAAGAGACGGAACGCCGTATACTAACCGTCCTGACTGGCAGTATGAGGATTTCTACGATGAATTTCAAAACAGAGACCTGCGTTTGAACGCCACATTGCGCCACCCCGGATACAGACGCAGTAACAATATAGCCTTGCCGGTATTCAACGGCTATGCCCGATTAGGATACCAGCCTATAAAACTTTGCATCGACGACGTTGGCTCGCATGACAGTCAATCGCATAGCACGCACGCCATTCAATATATTCGTTATGCCGAAGTATTGCTCAACTATGCCGAAGCAAAAGCCGAATTAGGAACTCTTACCGACGCCGAATGGAGCGCCACTATTGGCGCACTACGCCAACGTGCCGGTATTACCGGATCTATAAATGCTAAACCAACGGTGGTAGACGAATATCTTAAAAATACATATTTCCCCGATATTTCCGACCCCGTGATTTTGGAAATACGCCGTGAACGCGCTATAGAACTTATTTTTGAAGGTTTTCGTTTCAACGACCTGAAAAGATGGAAACGTGGCGAACTGCTCACAATGGCATGGACAGGAATGTATATACCAAATGTTAATGTTCCGTTGGACGTTGACCGCGATGGTACATACGATATTATTTATTATACGACCACCGAAGGTCTAAACGCCGGATTAACAATTGCCGGAAACCAGAACCTGCCAAGAGTGCAAGTAAGTTTGACGTCGGGCGACATGGTTCATATTATTCCCGTAGACCCCGCCGACCATTCAAAAGGTTATAACCTTGCATGGTTTACGCATCGACAAAATGATAGAGTATGGGGGCAAAAGCAATATCTGTATCCTATACCCATCGGCGCATTGAACAGGAATGGAGAACTCGGGCAAAACCCCGGATGGAGAAATGGAGCAACAAATGATGGTAATTAGTTTTCAGTTTTCAGTTTTCAGTTTTCAGAACATTATCAAAAATCGAAAATAGTTATGAATGTAATCAAAAATCAAAAATCAAAAATCAAGAATTGCCTGTTTTTTCTGATGGCATCTTGTATTTTGCTTACAAGTAGCGTTGTGAATGCTCAAACTAATACGCGTTTGAAGGTTCTTTGTTACAATCTCCGCTTTGGCGAACTTGCTTCGTTAGAAGAGTTAGCGATATTCATAGAGGAACAGGATCCCGACGTGGTAGCGTTGCAGGAAGTGGACGTCCGCACTAATCGCCCTGCCGCGCCTCATCAGAACGGCTTGGATTTTATTACCGAACTCGGTTTTCGTACGGGAATGTTGCCCGCCTACGGAAAAACAATACCCCATTTGGGAGGATACTACGGCATAGGCATATTGTCAAAATATCCAATGTCGTCTATCAGAAGAGTTTATCTTCCTCACCCCGTTGCCGACGGCTCAAGAGAGCAACGCGCTGTGTTAGTGGCTGATATTGAATATGCAGATAATCAATATTTTACGTTTGCTGTTACTCATTTAGACAATTCAAATACGGAAGTGCGTCAAGCGCAAGTAGCAAGAATAAACGAAATTCTAAAGGCAAGACAGCATCCGGTAATAATAGCGGGCGACTTCAACGCTATACCGTCTTCAACGGAAATAAGCGAAGGAATGAGCGACTGGAAGCCGCTTTGCAACAGCGACCCTACTTTTCCGGCTAACAACCCAAACAGAAAAATTGATTATATATTCTGTTTTCCAAAAGATAGATGGGAAGAAGTGCAAACCCAGACGATGACGGACGTGCAATTGTCAGACCATTTGCCCGTTAGCGCCGAAGTAGAATTGAAGTAGTTACAAGTTTAAAGTTTTAAAAGAATTAAAAATATTAAAAATAAAAAAAATATAATGAATAGAGTAAAATATATTTTAATCGCATTAGCCGTCATAGTAACGGCAGCGTGCAACGATGACGAACCGTCGGTTCAGGCTGGTTTCACAACCGATAAGGATGTTTACCAATTGACCGATCAGGTGGTCGTTACCAATACGTCTACTGTTGCCAATGCCCATATTGTTCTAAACAAGTGGGAGATATTAGGTAACGAAATATATACGGTAGAGCCTTCAGTAGACGATATATATTTCGAAGCAGCGGGCGAATATACGTTTAAACTTACCGTTTATACCGACAAGCAAACCCGCTCGACCGTTGAAAAAACCATCACAGTTGTAGATGATAATAATCCGCCTGCGGCTAATTTCACATGGTCGCCCACCGAAGTAACGATGGGAAAACCGGTACAGTTTACCGACACTTCGACCGATCCCGATGGAGACCCGATAATAGATTGGGAATGGAGATTTGGCGCTACCGTGCGCAGAGAACAACATCCCGAATTTACCTTTGCTTCGTTTGGCGAAATAGAAGTCTCGCTAACTGTTACCGACAGCAGACGCGGCAAAAACACAAAAACAGTGATTATTGACGTCGATATGGGCGATATGGAAGACATGGAACTGCTCTGGGTACACACTTACGACAGCGATGGAACAGTTTGGGCTACCTCGCCGGCTGTAAGTCCTGATGGAGAGTATGTTTACGTACACTCTACGGGGTTGACGCTGGTTAGTTTCACAAAAGAAGGCGTTGAAAGGTGGCGGTTCAATACCGGCGCCAATGGCGAAGGTACGCGCTATGCAGCATCGGCGGGCGCAACGCCATCGGTAGACAGCGATGGAACGGTATTTATTCCCGTAGGTATATCCGGCAACAGAGGCTCATTGTATGCTATAACAGAGGCAGGCGATCTAAAATGGCGTCATGATTTAGGCGCCAGTACGCAAATACGTTATTTCTCGCCGGCAATAACAGACAGACACGTGATGGTGTTACATGCAGCGCGCGCAAATGCAGCCCTGATACCCGAAATTCCTTTTCCAAATCCGCTTATAGAGGCGTGGAATAGTTCACATTTCGATGTGTTCAACAAATCTACGGGCGTTATGGTATGGACCGGGCACATTTCGGGCGGTTCGGGCGGCGGTCTGATAGCCTTCAAAAGCGGAAAAGTTTACGCCGGAACGGGAACACAATGGTCGGGAGCGCCAACAGCATTCGGCGGCAGGATATTCTTCCCGCATCAAACAAATCAGGACGCTTGGTTATACAGAGGCTCCGGCAACGCGTTAGTAGGAAGAATTAACGTTGGAAAGAATAACAGCGCACAGCCTTTTGTTCGCTCATGCCAGCCCGCGGCGGCGCCGGATAATAAACTGTATATGTTGGTAAGGGTTCCCAACGCGAATTACATTACAGGCGTCACTGCCGGCACAACGGCAGTGGTACATTTCAACATGAACGATATTAGTTACGATTATGAAAATGTATCCGGCTCTGAAAGCGCCTCCGAAATATCGCCCAACGCTCTTTGGGCAACAGCAATAAAAGGCTCATACAAGTCTAATTCGGGAGATACGTCTACTGAAGGAGGCATGGGTATTGCAGTAGCCGAAGACGGAAGTATTTATGCTGCAACGTGCAAAGAACCCGGCTCTGAACATACAGCGGCATGGATAACAGCCCTGTCGCCAACGGGCGAACAAAAATGGGAACATCCGGTAGAAGGTAATGTACAGGGCGTACCGGCTATAGACAACGCAGGCTTTGTGTATTACTATGATTTTGAGACCGGCAAATTGGTGATGATTAGCCCCGATAGCGGAGCCCGCATGGGTGAAATAGAACTTGGCGACCCCGGAGCCACTACAGGCTCATCGCCAACAATTTCTTCCGATGGAATAATCTACGTTAATGCAATTAAAGACGGCAAGCCAACTATATTCGCTGTTAGAGGAAATGCATCGGGACATGCAAATTCTTGGTCGCAATTAGGAGGTAATGCATCGAAAACCGCTCATTTGTATTAAAAATAATGAATATGCTGAATATGCTGATAAAGATGAAGATAATTAGTTTATTTTTCTTGATAGCCGCAATAACGTTATCGTGTAAAGATAAAAAAGACGCTGCGCCCGATGAGACGGAAATCGTTCCCGAAGCGGAATTGCGGCTAAAAGTTCTTTGTTATAATCTTCGATTTGGCGAACTTGCTACTTTAGAGGAAATAGCAGAATTTATTAACCAGCAAAACCCCGATTTAGTCGCCTTGCAGGAAGTAGACGTAAGAACTTACCGCGCCGGATTAACGCATCAGCACGGTAAAGACTTCATTACCGAACTTGGCTACCGTACCGGTATGACGTCGGCTTTCGCAAAAGCCATATCTACTGCTAACGGATACTATGGCGTAGGAATACTGTCAAAATTTCCATTAGCATCCGTAGAACGTATTTTTTTGCCGCACCCAGAGCCGCAAGGCTCAAGACAGCAGCGCGTTTTGCTTGTTGCAGATGTGGAATACGACGAAGATAAGTATTTTACATTTGTTAATACGCATTTAGACCATTCCAATACAGAAGTACGTCAAATTCAGGTGGCAAGGATAAATGATATTCTTCGCACAAATGTATATCCTATGATTTTCGCCGGCGACTTTAACGGTCGTCCGGCGTCTTTGGAAATAAGCGAAGGTATGAGCCAATGGAAATCGTTATGCAATCATCAGTTGCCTACGTCGCCGGCTCATAGCCCTACCGCAAAGATTGATTATATTTTCGCTTTCCCGCCGAGCAGATGGGAAAACGTTTCAGCATCACGACCGATAGTGCAATTATCAGACCATCTGCCTGTTAGCGTAGTAGTAGATTTGAAAAAGTAAAAAAGTTTAATAAAATGAAAAACTGTATTTTATTTTTGAGTATAGCAATATTAGTTGGCGCCAATGCCTGTGATAACAACGATAACGGCGAAAAATATGTGTATTTTTCTGAATATATACTTTCAGCCGAAGTTACCAACAAGCAGACCCGTAACATTGTGATTAACAATACCGGCAGAAAGATAAGTTTTGAAATGTTGAATACGGAAACACTAACCGATGTAAACATCAAACTGACGCTTGCCAAAGGCGTTTCAATGGCTTCCAAACAGGAAGATGATTATTATGATTTAAGCGCTTCGGCAGAAATCAGACTGTCAGCCGGAGGCAGTGTTGTTGTGTTCAATTTAAGCGTAACCTTTTTCGAGCCTGAAAAAGAGCCTGTACCTGAACTCATTCTTGCTGCGGAAGTAACTAACCGTCATACGCGCAATATGGTTGTAAACAATAACGCCGGAGAGATAACCTTCGATATAGCGCAAAACGAGCCAAAGAGCGGCGTCAACATCAAATTAACGCTTGCCGATGGAGTTACGATGGTTTCGCCGGCAACGTCGCAAGCCGATTACGACCTTACGTTGGATGCGAAAATAATAGTGTCATACAACGAACAAAATGTTGAATATACTGTAACAGCAAGCGAATTTGTTTCTACCGCCGCCCTTCTTGCTCAAAAAGGATGGACGCAGCAAACACAGTTTGGGCAACTAAAAGAGGGTATTAGAGTATACAGATATGGCGGTTCGTTTAATGGCAAAAATGTAATAGCATACATTGCTCTTGGCAACGTTGATGTGGGTATTAATTTTCATGTGCTAACGGCTAATTACGATGAAACAGCGCGTCAAGCGCACGGCGTAAAAACGCCCACACAGTTTTATAACGAAAACAACGGCGAATTTCAGATAGTGATGAACGGAACATTTTGGTGGTGGGACGGCAATAATCAACGCAATCGCAATACCGGACTTATTCATCGCAATGGCGTTATGATAGAGCCTACCCCGCGCACTGTTACTCGCAACGGCTTAACCTATCATGTTACTCGCGGCGTGTTCAGCGAATTGGCAAACAAGCAGTATCGCACCGACTGGGCTTATACCACGCACGTAAATAACCGTACAACGTATGCATATCCCAGACCGTTAGATAATAAGTTAGGGCAACCACCGCTACCTACGCCAACGGCTAATAATCCCGCCGGAGGCTGGCTATACAGCGCGCCAACAGCAATAGGCGGCGGTCCGTTGTTGATAAAAAACGGAATAGTAGAAAACAACTGGGAAGCCGAACTGTTTGATCAGGCGAGCACAATAGAACCATTTACATCACAACCGCGTACAGCAATAGGTTTTACCACTGATAGAGATATTTTGTTTTTTGTTTGCGAAGGTAGAAATGTAACGCCTTCAGTTCCCGGACTGACTTTGCAGGAAGTCGCCGAACTGCTTTTAGAGATAGGATGCGTGGAACTGCTGAATTTAGACGGCGGCGGCTCTTCGTGTATGCTCGTAAACGGAACAACGACAATAATACCATCCGACCCGATAAACGTGGGAGGTGTACAAAGAGCCGTAGTAACGGCGATTGGACTAAAATAATTGATAATTGATAATTAATAATTGATAAATAAATAATAATAAAATGAAAGTAGTAAATAAAGTAAAAGTATGTATTTTGGCATTAGCCGTAATGTTAACGGCAGCATGCAATGACGACAAGACGAAAGATGATCCGGCGGCAACTATCCAAGCCGGCTTCACGTTCAACAAGTCGAACGGGGTATACAGGATGACCAACGATCCGGTCATTATCACAAATACCTCAACAGTAGAGAACGCTCAAATAGCCTCATACAAATGGGAATATTTAGGCAAAGAGAGTTCCGAGCAGGTACCTCCTCCCGCTACCATCGTTTTCACGGAAGCGGGCACGTACAAATTCAAACTAACCGTTACAGCCGACAAAGGCGGTGTTTCCGACTGGATTGAAAAGGAAATCACAGTAATTGACGATGAACGCGAGTTAGTAGCACATTTCGACTGGGAGCCTAAAGATGTAACAGAGGGCAGACCGGTGCAGTTTACCGACCAATCGCTATCAGACGATGATAGCATAGTGGGCTGGAAATGGACATTTGGCGATGAGGGAACAAGCGAAGAACAGAACCCCATCTTCACCTTCACTATCGAAGGCGATGTAGAGGTTTCGTTGGAAGTTACCGATGAACACGGCAGTAAAGACGTCAAAACGGCTACAATTACCGTTGCCGCTGCTCCAATTCCGGTAGCCGACTTTACATGGACGCCTAATAAAATAATAATAGGCGAGCCGGCGCAATTTACCGACCAATCTACCACTGATAACGAAATAGTGGAGTGGAATTGGACATTCGGCGATGAAGGAACAAGCGATGAACAAGACCCTGAATTTACCTTCACGAAAGATGGCGATGTAGAAGTATCGTTAGAAGTAACAGATGAGTATGGCTTCAAGGACGTCAAAACGATTAAAATTACCATTGAAGGAGTAAGTGTCTATGGCTTCGAACTGCTTTGGGAAAACGACTACGACGAGGACGGTACCGTCTGGGCTACCTCGCCGGCAGTTAGTCCCGATGGCGAATTAGTTTTTGTACATTCAACCGGTTTCAACTTGGTCTGTTTCGACAAAGACGGTGATGAAATGTGGAAATTTAATACCGGAGGTAATTCAGCCGGCGACCGAAATGCTGTACAGCCAAGCGCAACGCCATCGGTAGACGCTGATGGAACGGTGTTTGTTGCAATAGGACAAGGCGGAGGAACTAATAGAGGCTCATTATATGCCGTAAATAGTAGTGGTACACAAAAATGGCATCATAACCTGGGGCAACCAACAGCAATGGGCTTCATGTCGCCTGCAATAACTGAAAGACACGTGATGGTTGCACATTCAGCGCGCGGCACAACTAATCCTCCGGCTACCAATCCTATTACTAACCTTGGCGATGGTGGAACCTTGGCATGGGGTAATATACATTTCGATGTGTTCAACAAAGAAACTGGAACTATGGTATGGAATGGACACGCTTCCGGTGGCTCCGGCGGCGGTCTGATTGCCTTCAAAGACGGCAAAATTTATCTTGGAACGGGGACACAATTATCAGCAATGACA
>Ga0099364_10012128_pt1 | contig 11668 bp, 10 predicted proteins | sample TergutTh196P3_FD_73070 | JGI IMG/M metagenome (GOLD analysis project Ga0099364, IMG submission 73070) | Microcerotermes parvus P3 segment gut microbial communities from Pointe-Noire, Republic of the Congo - Th196 P3 | ecosystem: Host-associated > Arthropoda: Insects > Digestive system > Gut ...
GCGATCGACGGGAAAGCCATACGCGCCGCCTGCGAAAAAGTATACCGCAAAAAAGTGCCCATGCTGGTCAATGCCCTCATGGTGGAGACGGGCATCTGCATCGGGCAGCTGAAGGTGGAGGCAAAGACAAACGAGATCAAAGGGATACCGGACCTGCTGGCATGGCTGGTGTTTAAAGTACAATATAAATACCAAGAAAGAGCACACGAAAGTCCCTAAAAAAAGCAGGGAATTCCCTAATAAAAGCGGGACATGTAGCAACCGACCTCGAAAACCATTATCCTTTATCTTAGGCAAGAAAGAGATAAGGGAGGAAACGAAGGAGATGCTAACGATGCCCCAGATACATTCTATCAGAGAAATGCACCAACAGGGATACAACCAGACAGAAATATGCCAAAAAACAGGGAACACCGCAAAGACAATACGCAAGTACATCGAGCAGGAAGATTTCTCGCCGAAGCCGCCAGCCTTGTCAGCGAAGTCGCCTTTGATGGATGCACACAAAGAGACTATCCAAGAATGGCTAGAAGAGGAGAAAAGGCACTGGCGGAAGCAGCACTTCACCGCCAAGCGCGTGTACGACCTGCTGAAGGAGGATCATGGCTACACAGGGAGCTACAGCCCCGTGCAGCGCTACATGAAGAAACGCCGCGAGCAGGGGAGGGCAAAGGGCAGCCTGGAGCTAGTCTGGGACCCCGGCCCCGCCCAGGTGGACTTTGGCGAAGCCGATGTCTACGAAGATGGCAACCTCGTCCGCAAGCACTACCTGACGCTTTCATTCCCTTACAGCAACAACGGGTTCAGCCAGTTCTTCGGCGGCGAGACTGCGGAGTGCGTCTGCCAAGGGCTGCAGGATATCTTCTCGTACATTGGCGGTGTCCCGCCATTGCTGATCTTTGACAACGCCACAGGCATTGGCCGCCGGGTGGGGGATGCGGTCCAGGAATCGGATCTGTTCAGCTTGTTCCGTGCGCACTACCGCTTCCAGGCCCGCTTCTGCAACCCGGACTCAGGGCACGAAAAGGGCAATGTGGAACGCAAGGTGGGATACAACAGGTCGAACCTGCTCGTCCCCGTCCCCCGATTCCAACAGGTCGAGGCGTACAACAAGGCGCTCCTGGATATGCACCGGCCCAAAGCCGAGGAACCGCATTACAAGAAGGGCGTTCCGATCAAGGAACTGTTCGAGGAGGACCGCAAAGCGCTTCTCCAGATGCCAGCGAAAGCGTTCAACGTCTGCCGGTACGAATGGCTGCAAGGCGACGGCTATGGTAAGGTGTGCCTGGACGGCAAGCATTACTATTCGACGAGGCCCGAATACGCCAAGTGCAAGGTGATGGTGGGCATACGCGCCCACTGGGTGGATATCCTGGACGGGGGCGGCCATGTGATCACCCGGCACCGGCGGGCATACGGGGACACGCGCACGGACGCTGTCGACCACAGCACCAGCCTCGCGATGCTGATGCGGAACATAGGCGCCTGGCACAACAGCGGCATCCGGCAGCAGGCGCCGGAGACCCTGCGGGACTATATGGACAGCCAGGCCAGGGACAAGCAGAGGGAGTGTATACGCATCATGAATGAGCTGACGCAAACGTATGGGTTCCCTGCCGCCGTCAAGGCGATGGAACGCGCGGCCGGGCGCGGGGAGGTCAACATGTGCGACGCTGCCGTGCTGGCAGCCCGCATAACGGGCTACGGGATCGACACCCCGCCGGAGACGGGCCCATCCCTAGCCGTCTACGACATGGTGTTCCTTGGCAAAGGCGGTGATGCCTCATGATGACGCCGAAGGCTAAAGAAGACGCAGGGCACCGCATTTACTCCGCCTGCCGCCAACTCTTCCTCTCCGCGCGTGTCGCTGAGCGCTGTGCGCAGGAGGGCACGCCAAAGCAACTGGAATTTGTCCTCTCGCTCCTTGAAGAGGAGCTAAGCCAAAGGGAGGAGAACCGGAAAGCCCGGTTGTTCAAGCGGGCCGGCTTTCCGACCTACAAGACTTTCGAAGGCTACGAATACCGCACAGTCCGTTTCCCGCCGGCCATCGACCGGCACGCCTTGGAACAGTTGTCTTATGTACCGGAGAAGCGCAACCTCGTCCTGTACGGGCCAGTGGGGATCGGCAAGACCCACATGGCCATCGCCGCCGGGGTGAAGGCCTGCTCGTTGGGCTACAGGACAAAGTTCTACACGGTCACCGAGCTGGTGCTGAAGTTGGCCGAAGCAAGGAGGAACGCGACGCTGGAGCGCCTGCTCCGGGACCTCCGCGAGCTAGACCTGCTTATTTTGGACGAGTTATGTGAAGCTTCACATAACTCGTCTCATGCGAAGTAATTTTAATGTGAAGCCCTTACACGGAAGACCATGAAAACCTTTGAAGAATATGGCGTTGTGCGAGATGGCAGCTTCACATAAAAACATCAAGATGCAACCCCTTGATCGATTTATATAGCAATGCGCAGCCATCCCAGAAGGTCTTCCTTGGCTTTTTCATCGAATTTGCTTTCTGTGAAAATATTTGCACTGGCTTTTTCAATCGCTTTACGTTTCACTTCGGCATTCGCCTTGGCATAGCGCTCGGTTGTGGTGACAGACGCATGACCCAGCATATCCCTTATGTAGATTAGGTTTACTCCGTTTTCAAGCAAATGCATGCTGCGACTATGCCGGAACTGGTGCGGGGTGGCAGTTTTCGGGACAATGTCAGGGAATTGACTGTTGGCGGATGTGACATGTTTACGAAGAATATAAGCTATGCCGGCACGACCTATTGGCTCCCCCTTCCAGTTGACAAACAATTTCTGGTCGGGTCTGACCAACCCAAAGTCGCTCATGTACTTCCGAAGGATGTTGGCCATCTGGGCTGAAATAGGCACAACTCGAATCTTCCGCCCTTTTCCGATTAACCGAGCCGTGCAAGGCGATAAGACATGAACATCGCCGACATCCATGCCCGCAACCTCCTGGACCCGGGCGCCAGTATCGTATAAAAGCGAAAGCAGCGCAGCATCCCGAATCCCACCCGATTTCATCGCCTCGTTCAGAATACGGCCGATCGCATCTGTGCTTAGGTAGGATATAGTGGGCTGTTCCGAAAGTTTCTTTGCCCGAATCGATAGAATCGGTTTTGCAACATCGATCCATTCCGGCGCAACGGTCTGGGCATAGCGGAAAAAAGATTTGATTGCGGCAAGCCTGTTGTTGCGCGTGGTTACGCTGCTGCCCTTGTACATCTCAAGCCACTCCAAATAGCCCTCCACACACGACAGTCCAAAATGCCCGGCATCAACCTTGTCTGGGCCAACGCAGTGAACCGCGTCCATATACTGAAGGAATAAAACAAAGGCATCCCTATACGAAGCTACGGTGTTTGTGCTGTATCCCCGGGTCTGTGGTAGATATCTGGTCAGGAAAACGTTGATCAGTTCCGAAAATGTTTTCATGTCAGTTCACCTCCGGAAAGATGGATGCGTCGCATTCCGCCATCGCATCGATGATGGCTGTATGCTCATCGCCGATGAGCCTTAGGTAGTATTCTGTGCTTTTGATGTCGCTGTGACCAAGGTACGCGGCCAATAACGGGAGGGAACAGTATACGTCCATGCCTTCTTCCTGCATTTTTTTTAGTACGCGGACTGCATAGCTGTGCCGGAGGCTGTGAGTGCGCAGTGTGCCTGAGCCGCCATCGGACACCCCGGCCTCCAGCATCATCGCTTTTACACGTTGGGACACGGGCATCCTATTGTATTTCCGCCCAGACCGATTCGGGTAGAAAGGCGATTCCGGGTTTTCCCTGAACAAGCCCATGTCCCTGACATAGCCGTGCGCGTATTCGGTCAGCGAATCCGACATGGGGACAATCCTGGACTGGTTATGCTTTGCTTTCCTGATTGTCAGTAGGCCTTCATCAAGGTCAACGTCCCCCATGGTCAAGGAGAGTGCCTCGCCTATCCTCAACCCGCAGCACCAGAGCATCCGCAGGAGCATGGAGTAGACCATGTTCGTCTTGGGGGAACGGGTGAGGAATGGCCGGGAGTCGGCGTATTGAAGGACACGGGCCATTTCCTCTTCGGTGACTATGCGCGGGACAAACCCCCTTTCCTCCTTTTCCCGCCGCTCGGGCGGCACATAGCAAGCGATGCCGCAGGATTCCAGAAACAGGGCAAACTGCCGCGTAAGCGATGCCCGCTTGTTCCGGGTTATGGTCGATTCCCCGGGCCTCGGTTCCCTATAAGCGTCCACAATTTTCTCCGTCAGCACCCTCTCGTCCAAAGGGAATTGCGAGATGAATCTTGAGAATTGCCTTATTTCCTCCAGCGTCTGCTTTGTATACCCATACCCCAGACCGCGCTTGTAGTCAATGAAGTCGTCGAACAGGCTGGCATGGGCGCCATCGATAATGATCTGCTTAGCGCACATGGGGCACCTCCAACGACATCCGGCGCAGGTGCTTGACATCCATCCGAAGGTACTGCTTCGTGGTATTTGCGTTTTCATGCCCCAAAATCCCGCTGATCACGGGGTACGGCGTGTCGCCCATAAGCATATTGACCGCAGAACTGTGGCGTAGTGCGTGGAGCCCCCTATGCCGGTTGCCCGTATCCACCCCGGATCGGGCAAAGCAGTCGGCTATGATGCGGTAGAACGCACTGCCGCCAGAGTACGCCTGATGCGGGGCCCTGCTGCGAACAAATATGTGTTTGTCATCGCTCTTCGGGCGTTCATTTTTCAGGTAGTCCAGCAAGGAGAAGAAACACTCATCAGGCAAAGGCAGCTGGAGCGCTTTCTTTGTCTTCTCCTGTACGAATGTCACAGTCCGCAAACGCCAATCGATGTTTTCGTACTTGATGTTGCTTATGTCCCCGGCGCGCATCCCCAATTGGAACGCGAGCATGATTACGGCGCGGTCGCGGCGTGCGCATTCGCCATTCATGTTGATGGCATTGATTGCTTTCGTGATTTCTTCTTTGTCGTAGACCGACGGCAAGGATTCGCTGTGGTTCACCAGTATTACCGGGAACATCTTGGCAAGTAGATCGTCTGCGCCATGGTTTTCTACTAGATATGCCAGAAAGCTGCGCAGAAAAAATAGGATGGCGCTCCTGGCCACCGAAGTCCTTGCGTTTATTGTTGAGATGTATGAATAAATATGACGCTGCCGCAATTGCTCAATAGCCGTATTCCCACTGTCCGCAAGATAGTTGAAAAGCCGCTTGGCATTGATAAGCTTGCCACTGACCGTCCTTTTGCTTAGCCCGCTCTGCGCCAGATTGTTCTCATAAGCGGAGTATTCGGGGGCGAAGCATTCTGGGATCCCATAGCGCTTCGCCATATAGCATTTGGGGAATGCACCTGTTCGTTCAAGGTCGTATAGTCGGTTAATGGCGTTGCGGTGGAAAACGGCGGTTCTGGTGGAGTAGTTTTCCTCTGGTAAAATACTCTTTATTATCTGGATAGCTTCCGATTGGCTTGGGCTTTCAACTCCATTCTCCTCACAATAGCTGGTAAATAAATTCCATACATACCTGTAGTGGCCCATCACTTCGGGCTTGTAGTCCCGATCCTCAAGATATGTTTCCGCCTGAAACACCAATTCCCGTAGACTCTTCATGGCATAGCTTCCTTTCTCGATATTATTCTTCTGCTATGCCATTATACTGTTATGTGAAGCTGCCATCTCGCACAACGCCATATTCTTCAAAGGTTTTCTTGGGCTTCCCTGCAAGGGCTTCACATTAAAATTACTTCGCATGAGACGAGTGGGGCTACGTCCCAGTTGACAAGGATGGGTCCCAACTTCTCTTCCGGGTGATTTCAGACAGCTATGAAAGCAAAAGCCTGATCCTGACCACAAACCTTGAGTTTTCGAAATGGGGCGGCATTTTTACGGATGACCAGATGGCCGCCGCCATGATCGACCGGTTAGTCCACCACGGCCATCTGCTGATTTTTGAAGGCCGTAGCTACCGTATGGAGCATGCCCTCATGCGTCAGGACGTCCCGGGCAGAAAACAAGAGGAAAGTGAGGGGGTCCCACGATGAAAGGAGGTGTACAGCCATTGCCCTGTGGGCTCGATGCCGATATGGGGTTTGATACTAGGCGTAGGCGGCGATACACGGTGCTATCAGTCCTTGTGTGCTTGGCTGCCGTTCGTGACGCAGAGCAACGCAGTTTAGACAAATATCCGGACAGCTTACAGGAAACCGATCAGTTTGAGGCGGGGGAGCATGCCGTTGACGCGCTTGACGAGATCATTGATTTGTTGGCTGACGTCTATTGAGGCTACTTCGAGCCTATTGTGCTATGCTATCCTGTTATGTAGTGACTTTTGTCAAGTGCTATTTTTTCGGCACAATCCCCCACCCCTTGCTTTCCTAATATGATCCCAAAATGGTTATGAGGATGCGTTGGAAGGGCTAAAGACTGTTACAGTTTTCCGGCATTGGCCACTCTGTTATACGTGGATTGGTTACCACAGGTCAATGGTCCGCCGTGAGCCCCATCAGTCTAACAGCGTGAATCATGATTGCTCATGTCAACATAGGATTGTCGTGGATAGCTGAACCTTCCATTGTCAGGCTTTAGCCCCTCGAAAACATCCTCAAACCTCTGCGAAATGGACGCCACGTCTTCCGGCCCTATTGTCCCGCCCCTGTATCTTGCCGCCATCCATCTAAAGCCTTGGCAGCGTCCGGCCGCATGGCCCCCGGCAACCGTGCGGCGGTTCTCCCCGCTGTCAGGGGAAGGGTGGAGATTTTCCCCCGACACCCTCCCGCCGTTAAGCGTCCTGCGCGGGGAAAATACTACCCGACCTTGACGGCGGTTGCCGGAAAGTACACTGGGGCACGGGCATTGCGTTAGGAATGCCCCATTTCACCACCGACTTTCCCTCGTACACTTCAGCACAGGCGGGGTTCCGAGATATTGCCGGTCATCATCCCCCAGATGAAGCACGCCAGCTCACGGGCCACTGCGGTGACGGCAACGTTCCGCTTGGTGTTGTTGAATGTCAGCCTGTAAAACTTCCTCCTCAACCGTTCGTTGGCCTTGTCGGCGTACGCGATCACTTTCGGTTCATTCCCTTTCTGTCGCGCCGAAAGCGTTTTCGACTTATACCCAACCGCGCCCCGGCTATAGCTCTGCGCAGCCTCGACCAACAGCTTCCTGACGTGCGAGTTGCCCGCCTTTGTTATCCCTGTAATTCGTTTTGACTCCCCGCTGGAGTCCTCGCCTGGCACAAGCCCCAGATACGAGGCATACTGCTGTGCCGTCCTGAACCGGTCGAAATCCCCGGTCTCGACGACCGTCGCCAGTGCCGAGTGCGCCTTGACCCCAATCAGGCATGTAAGCTTCCTGACTTTTTCCTCGTAGCTTTCCCGTTTGGCCAGCTCCTCGATGCGCTTGTCGAACAGCCCGACTTTATCTGTGGCTTGGAAATGAAGGGTGAGGTATTCCTCAAACGCTTCCTGCAATATCGCGTTGCCAAAGTCCAGCTTTTTAAGCCATGCGATGTGCTTGATCGTCCAATGGTTCTTCGTCTCAGTGAAGTGCTTGCCGTTTCGCAAGCAAAAAGACAGTATCCGCTGCTTCAGCTTTTTCAGGTTGTCTTTTGCGGCGTCGCGCATCCGGATGTATTCCTTGACCGCATTGTCCTCTTCCGTGGGGATGTACACAGCATTGTATGTACGGTATGCGAGGTTCTTGGCTATGTTCATCGCGTCGCGCTTGTCCGTCTTGATCCTCCTGTTGTTCGTGCCCGCCATTGTTGTCGGGGCGAGGATGACGCAGTCGATCCCACGTGCAAAAAGCTGGTGGTGCAGTGAGTAGCCGAGGCTACCGGCTTCGTAGCCGCACAAGAACTCGCAGTCGCCGTAGTTCCTTTTGATTTGATCCAGATACGTTGTGATGTTCGTCACTTTCGGTTCCATCTGGACGATGGCAAAGGTTTCGTCTTTCTCGATACTATAGCAGCAAAGGGTGTAGCTTAACTTGTGGACATCCATCCCGACGTAGAGTATACTTTTCATTGTAGTGGCCTCCTTTTGTTTGCGGTAATCCCTGCAACTGTTTCATCAGAGTCAGTATACAGGTAAATCCACGATTAACAAACTGTGTGGTCACTACATATTGTCTAACGTAGAGTATACTTTTCATTGTAGTGGCCTCCTTTTGTTTGCGGTAATCCCTGCAACTGTTTCATCAGAGTCAGTATACAGGTAAATCCACGATTAACAAACTGTGTGGTCACTACATATTGTCTAACTGATCAGAACGACATTCCAGGACACAACAAAAGCGCCCGCTGAATATGGGGAATTTCCCTAGCTGATATTAGGGAATTCTAGTGCTCATTTTTGGGATTTATGCTTGACAGAAAACAGTAAGTGACAATCATTTTCGCAAGCAGTGTTTCGGGCTCGCCCGAAACGGTCTCGGCAAGCAATGTTTCCGCTGCCGCAGAAGCATTTTTGCCTCTTGTTTGGGTGAACCCTAAGACCCTCTCGGACTCCCCAATTCTGGGTAGTCCGTTAAGCCGGCGATGCCGTCTGCTTCGACCATCTGCCGGTAGTTTATTGTTGTAATTGTTTACTCAACTTTCGCACATGAATAATTGTCAAAAAACGTGATGGATATTAGCTTTTAGGGCAATAAATAGCAGATTCCGCCTCTCAAAATGGTATAATTGTCATAGCAACAAAACAAAAAACCATGAAGGAGAAATCTGCTATGACGATTATAACAAATGCTGCCGATAAAGGCTACAATGAGCCAAAGTTTTGCGGGAGATTCATCAAGCGATTCAGGATCAAGTATCTGCTCAGGATTGCGAACGCGACAAAAGAGAAAGGGGTTTCGTCTTACGAGTTGTTTTCGTTCCTGATCGGAATGATCTTCTCTGGCAAGAACTTATACACGACCCTTGAGATTTGCCATGAAAAGACAGGGTTTGCGAAAGACACAGTATACCGATTCCTCAACAGGGCAAGCATCAACTGGGAGAGATTCATCATGCAGCTCAGTTGTCTAGCCATATCCAACGTGAGCAAGCTGACATCCGATGACCGAAAAAACGCCTTGATCGTTGATGATTCCCCATACTACCGGAACCGAAGCAAGCGCGTTGAGATGCTGTCCAGGTGCTACGACCATGTGGAGAAAAAGTTTTACAAAGGGTTGACGCTCCTGACTCTGGGCTGGTCAGACGGTAAAACATTTATCCCGGTAACCTCCCGCCTGCTAGGCTCCGGAAGCGAAAAAAACTTACTGGAAGGGTCGCGTGTAAAGACGGACAATCGCACGCTTGCGACGAAACGGCGGGCAGATGCGAGAAAAGAAAAACCTGCGCTTGTCATGGAAATGTTGAAGGCCGCAAAAGGAACGGCGGCCGCAGCAAAATACGTCCTTTTCGACAGTTGGTTCGCGTCGCCGTCATCGCTTTTGTCCATCGCAGGGATCGGATTTCATGTTGTGGCACGACTCAAGAACAACAGAAACTTTCGCTATTCCTATGGCATGGACACCCTCTCCATAAGCGAGATATATAAAGCCAACAAGAAACGCAGGGGGAAATCCCGCTACCTCCTTTCCGTGGAGATTGGCGTCCGGCACAAAGACTACGCCGAGCAGATACCCGCTAGGATTGTTTACGTAAGGGACAAAGGAAACCGGAAAAACTGGATTGCGCTGATCTCGACAGATATGTCCCTGACGGAAGAAGATGTAATCGCCCTTTACGGAAAACGCTGGAACATTGAGACATTCCACAAAATGATCAAATCGTTCCTCGGATTGGCAAAGGAGTTTCAGACACGATCCTATGACGCAATGACCGCCCATACGGCAGTGGTGATGACACGGTATATACTTCTTTCTGTGGAAACCAGGGAAAACATAGACGACCGATCATTTGGCGAGTTGTTCTACGAGTGTTGTAAGGAAATAGAGGACATTACGTTTGTCTATGCGCTTAACCTGATCGTTTGCGCCTTGATAAGCTGGTTGAACGAACATCTGCTACTGTCGAAACCTGTTGCCGAAGCGCTGTTAGACGAGTTTATTGCCGAATTACCCTTACATATTAAGGACAAACTGCCAATTGTCATGTGCGAAAGTTGAGTAATTACTATAAATGCCTGTCTAGCAAGCGAAAACGAGGCTGTGAGCAGAAAAGAGCTGTCAAAAAAGACTGGATTGAACAGCTTGTTGTTCAGGATACCGTGGATTATGTATTACAGGACGACACAATCAAACGACTTGCTAAGGCGCTGATGGGCTTACAGGAACGTGAAGATACAGCGTTGCCACTACTCCGGCGAGAACTTGAAGAAACCAATAAAGGTTTGACAAACATCACTGACGCGATACAGCAGGGAATCATCACAAACACGACAAACAGCGTCTTGAAGAGCTTGAAGCCAAAAAATCCGATGTTGAAATCAAAATCCTTCAAACAGAGTTGCAACAGACCATTTTGACCGAAGAAAAGATAACTTTCTGGATAAACCGCTTCAAAGACGGCGATATTGCCGACAAAACCTATCAGCGGGCAATAATCGACATCTTTGTGAATACGATATATCTATACGACGATAAAATCGTGCTGACTTACAACTTCAAGAGCGATTCGAGGACAATTAGCATTGCCGATATTGAAAGTTCGGATTTGCCACAAGCCGCCCCGCCATCAGTTCGTCAGCAATTTTCACGTTGCCCCCTCCATAAAATTATTTCACGGACGTATGTCAAGGGCTATGCCCTCGGCTGCGTCCGCTGTGATTATTATAGCAAATATGTTTAAGGATTGTTAATGGCGAAACCGATTCGGGATATATTAAATTTCTAATCGGTGTTGACATTAGCGCTCAGATGTGTTAGAATTGATTTTGGCAATTCCACACAGGAGGACGGTTACATGGAAGCGACTTCAAAAAGAATGGCTGACCTGCGGGAGAGCGTGAATATAACACAGGCGAGATTGGCTAAAGAGCTTGGTATTTCCCAAGCGGCAATCAACCGATACGAACACAATAACGCGGCTGTACCGGATAGTGTTCTATTGAAATACGCAGACTTTTTCGACGTATCCGCCGACTATATTCTCGGACGGACAGACAAGCCGGAGGGTGCTATATACAATAACGAGCCGCAAACACTTAAAGAGAAAATCGTCCGTGACGACGAATGGATGGATTTTGTGGAAGCCTGCTTTGACCCGCGCTCCCCGATGAACAAAAAACTCAAGGAAATGATGTTGCAGATGGCGGGAGGTGAGCGGTAATGCTCATGAACACCAGCGAATATTTTGAAATCCTCGAAGAAATTAAACTGCAAATCCGAACTGCACAGTATCAAGCGATAATTGGCGCAAATCGCGAAATGATTATGCTGTATTGGAACACAGGCAATTACATCAACGCACACAAATCATGGGGTAATAAATTCATTGAGAATCTTTCACGCGATATACGGGCGGAATTCCCGGATATAACCGGCTTTTCTGTTCGCAATATGAAGTACATGGCAAAATTCGCAATCATATACCCTGATGCCGAATTTGTGCAACGCGCATTGCACAAATTGCCGTGGGGGCATAATATCGACATTATGGGGAAAGTCAAAGATGCGAAGCAGCGTGAATGGTACATTGCACAAACCGTGGAAAAT
>Ga0099364_10012129_pt1 | contig 11667 bp, 7 predicted proteins | sample TergutTh196P3_FD_73070 | JGI IMG/M metagenome (GOLD analysis project Ga0099364, IMG submission 73070) | Microcerotermes parvus P3 segment gut microbial communities from Pointe-Noire, Republic of the Congo - Th196 P3 | ecosystem: Host-associated > Arthropoda: Insects > Digestive system > Gut ...
TTTATGTATTTATAGACGAATATGACAATTTTACCAATACACTCTTATCTGATAAAGGAAATATTCTATATCAACAAATTACACGAGATACTGGTTTCTTCAAAAGTTTTTTCAGGGTCTTAAAAGGACTTACAGGTGGTGTCAGATCAGGTCTTGCCAGACTTTTCATGACAGGAGTTTCACCTATCACTCTTGACGATGTTTCCAGCGGTTTCAATATAGGGACAAATATTTCTTTGATGCCAGAATATAATGCTTTACTTGGTTTGACGGATAAGGATGTCAGTGATATTCTTGATTATTACATCTCGGCTGGTCAATATCTTTTGGATAAAGAAGAGTCTATGCACCTTTTGAGAAAATGGTATGATAATTATATTTTTTCGGATGAAAGCGAGGAATCTGTCTATAATACCGATGGAGTCCTTTATTTTATGCTGTTTACTATCAATAAAAACCGATTTCCCAAAAAAATCATCGATGAAAATCTCCGCATGGACTATACAAAGCTCCAAAATCTTGTCTTTCATGGAGATGAGCTTAATGGCAATTTTGATATTTTGACTGAAATTATCAATACAGGTAAAGTGTCAGCTAATATAAACAAATCTTTTTCTTTTAGTCTTCTCAAAGAATCAGAAAACTACAAATCTTTTCTATACTTTCTGGGATTATTAACTTTTACGGGAAAAACATTTAAAGGAAAAGCATTATTACAAATACCTAATGAGACCATAAAACACCTTGTTTATGACTATATAAAAGGTATTTTACGAAAGCCATATGGTAGATTGAACTGGGTGGATGACCTAGTTAATTGTATGTCAAATATGGCTTATGATGGTGACTTCAAACCTGCCTTCGATTATATCCAAAAACTCCTCAATATCCAGACCAGTGTCCGAGATTTTATAAACGGTGAGGCTGTAGTAAAGACATTTCAACTTATTTATCTGAACATCAACGATTTTTATACAAGCTACTCAGAAAAAGAGATGAACAAAGGCTTCGCAGATATAGTGTTGTTTCCCTTTTACCAAAAATATCCAGACATGAAATATGCCTATCTCATCGAGCTAAAATATATCAAAAAAGAGTTTGAGGGTGAAAAACTTTCTCAAGAAATAAAAATAAAAATCAAAGATACCACAGAGAAGCTCACAAAATACTCCGATGATCATCACTCCAAAAAAGAATTTAATATCGCTCCCTTTGGGGATGTTGTTCTGAAAAAAATCATCGTGGTCTATCATGGATGGGATTTGGTGTATTGTGAGGAATTATTGAGCGTAGAATCAAAAAATTAAAAAGCTGTAAATGAGGTATAATGCAATATAAAATTAATAGAAAAAACGACTATGCTTTCAAACGGATATTTGGTCACGAAGAAAGCAAAGATATTTTAGCGAGGTTTTGATGGCAAGACCCCTTAAAATTTCACGGAATATTTAAAAGATGAATATCCTATAGCTGGTCCACAGCCCGTTAATAGCATAACAAGCACTGTGATTTCTGAGCCTTCACTGCGCTTTCCCCCCCCTGCCCCTCCCCCATAAATGTGGGGGGATTAAATGTTTCCCACCCGTCGTTGCGAGTTATCTTCTTTTTGTTCTCACGAAGCAATCTCCGTATTCTCAATTCTTAATTCCCAATTCTTAATTCTTAATTCTCAATATAGATATTACCTAAAACTTTTTCCTTGACAACAAGCCCTCATATTAATTTATTGTCTCTATGATAGACAAAAAGGTGGAAAATTATTATGAAACAAAATATATTAACAGGTGCTGAATCTTTTGAAAAACTAATCGAAGGTGAATATTTTTACATCGATAAAACATTGTTTATCAAAGAATTGCATGAAAACAGAGGTGATGTTACGCTAATAACAAGACCTCGACGGTTTGGAAAAACGCTAAATTTGAGTATGTTGAGGTCTTTTTTTGATATTACAAAAGATAGTAAAACATATTTTACAGGTCTGAAAATCGTGGAACATCAAGAAATAGTTGAAAAATATATGAATAATTATCCTGTGATTTTTCTGACCTTGAAAGATATACATGAAAATTCTTTTGAAGAAGCTATTGAAGAAACCAGAAGTTTAGTTTCATATATCTATAGACAAAATATATATTTATACGAGAGGGACAGATTAAACGATCAACAAAAAAAGCTATATTATTCTTTCTTAGCTGGAGAATCTACTATAAATGATCTTAAATCATCATTAAAATTCTTCACTGAATGCCTCTACACCTACCACAAAAAAAGAGTTATTGTTCTTATGGACGAATACGATGCTCCTCTTGATTGTGCAAATAAAAATGGTTATTACAAAGAAATGATTGGTTTTATGAGAGGTTTCATGGGTAGGGTCTTCAAATCTAACGATAGCCTCGAATTTGCTGTATTGACAGGAGTGCTGAGAATAGCCAGAGAAAGTCTTTTTAGTAGTTTTAATAATCCGAAAATATGTGGTATTATGGATAAACCTTTTTCGACTATTTTTGGTTTTACAGAGGATGAAGTAAAACATGCCTGTGATTTTTTTGAAATTAGTGAAAATTACCCTGAAGTAAAAAAATGGTATGATGGATACAGAATTGGTGGACAAGATATGTATAATCCATGGAGTATTACAAGATATCTTGACTCAAAGGTATTTGAAAATTTCTGGGTAAATACTGGTAGTATAGATGTTTTTAAAGAGATGTTTGAAAAAGGTAATGCAAAGCTAAAAGACGATGTAGCAGGGTTATTAACAGGGAAACCTATAACGATGAGTTTTGTTGATAGTTTTACTTATCCAATAGAATTTGAAAAAGCTAATTCATTTTGGTCTCTTTTGATGAGCGCTGGGTACTTAAAGCCTTGCAATGGAGCAAAAACAGAAACATTTGCTGCCGAACTTGTAAACAAAGAAATTCATAATATATTCTCGTTTTATGCTCAGGAATGGTTAAAATATAAACAAACTTCTATCTCTCAAAGCATCCAAGACTTCGTAGAATGCCTCCTAAAAGGCGATGCTCAAGGTGTCCAGACTATCCTCAATGAAGAATTATTAAACAACCCAAGTTGCCATGATTTTAAGACTGAAAACAGCTACCATATGTTCATCTTTGGCATATTGCTTGCTGTAAATAAAAATTATCTAGTCTATTCAAATCACGAATCTGGCAAAGGTCGCTCTGATTGCTTGATAAAACCTGAAAATAAGGATGATTATGCTGTAGTGATAGAGTTTAAACATTGCAAATTTCGACCACCTTTGCAAGAAGAGATTAAAGGGGGATTAATAAACCTCATCAGAGAAGAAGCCCAAAAAGGTCTTCAGCAAATAAACGAAAAAGCCTACATCCACACTTTGAAAAATGAAGGTTATCAGAAAATCTATAAATATAGCATTGCTTTTTATCAAAAAAACTGTGAGGTAGCAATGGAAAGTGAAATTTCTTAAAAAAAAATAAATATAGGAGATATATAATGAAAAAAACGATATTTTTTCTCATTTTTTGTATGTGTTTTGTTAGTTTTTTTGCTTTAGAACTAACTATTTTTCATACAAACGACCATCACGGGTCTTTATTTAGTTATTGGTATGAAATCTATGAAGTAGCCGGGCTGGCAGAGCGAGTTAGTCTTATAAGGCAACTTACAGAAAGCCATGAAAATGTCCTACTTCTGGATGCTGGTGATTTCAATACAGGGGTGTATGAATCAAATCTTTTTAGAGCTGAGCCAGATATAATAGCTTACAATTTGATTGGTTACGACGCTTTGACTCTTGGGAATCATGAATTTTACGGTGGTCTTGAAAGAATCAGACAGCAAATTGAATGGGCAGATTTTCCAATGTTATCTGCCAATATATTCACTTTAGAGGGAGAGCTTGTTGGACTACCGTATACTACATTTACCATGCAGAATGGATTGTTAGTTGCTGTATTTGGTCTAACTACCACTCATAAGCAATTACACAATGATTTTGTGGTAAAAAATGATATTGAAATTGCTTTAGAGCTTGTTCCAAGGCTTCGAGAAAAAGCTGATATCGTGATAGCTTTGACGCATTTAGGTATATATGATCTTGGAGTAGATGAACTATATGGCTCTATCAGACTTGCATACAATGTCCCCGGTATAGATTTGATAATCGATGGCGATAGTCATACTGTACTTGAAGAACCTGCTTATGTCAACGGTATACCAATAGTTCAAGCTGGAGAAAGAGGTAAATATGTAGGGAAAGCTGAATTGTCCTTCGATGTAATGACTGGAAAAGTGAGTTTATCGAATTGGGAAACCATTCCTTTAATGCGAGAATTTAACGACCCTCCTTTTGAAGTAGATAATGAAGTTTTTGAAGCTATCGAGGTTTTTAAGCAAAGGGCTATTGAAATGGGAAATGATTTATTAGGTCATAGTGAAAGATATTTCAGAGATATTGGTGTCAGAAACCGAATCACTGCTCTGGGTAGAGTTGTCAGTGAGGCGATGTTGAATGCAACTATAGAATATGGTGCTGAAGTAGCTATGACCAACAGTGGAAGCATACGATCTAATCTCAGAGCTGGAGAAGTCAGAATATCTGATATACACAACATTCTACCCTTTGATAATGATTTAGTGGTGGTTGAAATTCCCGGAACAGTGTTATTAGACATAATCACTGTCTCTTTCCTAGAAAAAGTTGATACTGGAGCTTTTTTACAATATAGTAACAATGTGGGCATCATTCAAAGACCACCTAATTTAGTCATACCGAATTTAAGAGGGATTGAAATTGAGCCTGATAGAATTTATCGTGTAGTAACAAATTCTTTCTTGGCAGATGGAGGAGATGGATACTCACAGTTCGAATACGCTCTGGATACTATAAATACTGGTATAACTGTCCGTGAAGCACTAATACATTATATTCAAACTAATGAGTTTTTTAGGGCAACAGAAGTAACTGAATAAAAAGATTAAGATGTTTATATTAATCCTCGTAAGAGTGTAACATCAGATGGAAATCTGACGCTACATTCTAAACGAGGATTAGTATTACCATTGTAAATGATATATAGACTATTGAATATTATTTCAATAACACCATCCTACGCACTGCAGAAAATTCACCTGCTCTCATGACATAAAAATACATTCCGCTTCCTACAGAGCGAGCATTATCATCTGTTCCATTCCAGATAACTGAATGAAAACCTCTATCCATGCTTGTATTCAAGAGACTTTTTACTTTTTGTCCTCTGATATTGTAGATTTCTATAGTGACTGTTTCAGCTTCGGCAAGATTGAAATTAATGATAGTTTCTGGATTGAAAGGATTTGGAAAATTGCCAAGTAATTCAGTGTAAAGAGGAAGATCAAGCTGATCACCTTCAGAAGAGTAATCTTTTGTAGTAAAAGAAAAGACCTCATTTTCAGTAGAATCTCCAAAATCATTGTAAGCAATCACACGCCAAAAATACAATGTATCATAATCAAGCTCATAGTCAAGACTGTGTTCAGTGGTTTCCGCATCCAAAAGTTTACTGTATAAAATCTCAGGTCCCCAAACAGACTCATCCGTAGTGATATAAAATCTCAATCCTTTTATTTTGTTACCTTCCGCAGGGAGATTCCAAGAAAAGATTACAGTTACATCAACATCCATTTCTTTGTCATTAGGAGTTAGAAGCGATACAGGGTTTGGTGGTTCTGGATATTTTTGAGTAGTAAAGGTAAAAATTTGATTATATTCAGAGTCACCAAAAGGATTGAAAGCAACGACACTCCAAGCATATTGTGTGTCATATTCAAGATCTTCATCAAGCATAAATTCATTTTCGTTTATGGGTATCAAAATGAAATCACTTATATTTTGATAACTCACAAAAGTTTGCTGATGTTCGATTTGCGAAATATCATCTTCTGTTAAATAGTCGTTTTTTGAGGTTAAAGAATTTGATAGCAGATTATTTGATGGTGTATCTGTTGTAGCGATAAAAAATTTCAATCCCCACAACTCTGTGTCTATTGAGTCATAATCTTCAATAAATTCCCATGCAAAAACAGGGTTTATATCTACATTGTTCGCTATGTCTATTGGGTTAATTAGCACAACAGGTTCAGGAGGGATCTGTAGATTGAGGGTAAAAACATTTGAAGGTGCTGATGCTCCGTTAAGATTCTGATAAACAGCGGTAATGTAATAATTGTAAATATCCCATTTCTTCACATTGTTGTCGGTGTAAGTCGTTTCAGTAGTGTTATGTATGACAGTATTATTTTTATGAACAAGATATTCATAAAAAGTCCCATCACTGCCAGGTTCAGGGGCATCCCATGTTAAAGTTAATACATTATCATCAAAATCACCGTGCAGAAACTGTGGAGGGTTAAAAATAGGTTGTATGATAGTAGCCTGCCCTACATTGACAGAGAAAAGATCTAAGTAAAATTGAGAAACACTCGCAGAAGCATATCTTGCCACTCTGAATCTAAAATAAATCTGATTAAAATGGTTTTCAGGAATAACAAAATTGAAATTTTCCCAATTGCTGGTATTTCTGATTTGCTTGATAGTAGTCCAATTTGTCCCATTTTCAGAGATGTCAAATTCAATAAATATAGGGCTTTGCATTGTAGTGCCATAGCGAGCCATGAAATTGACATAAGTTTTTTCACCTGCTGGGATTTCAATAGGATTGATAGTCCTGAGAGCAGCATTGTTTACAAAACTTGGAGCAGTCGCAGATGTGCCACCAGAGAAATAATCATTGGATGTAATTGACCAGTTTGTTGCATTCCAGACACCAGTAAAGGAAGTAAACTCATCTATAAATGTAAAGTCATCGAAAATGATAGTTATGTCATATATATTTTGTGATTCAATAAAGGTGTTTCTATTAAAGAGAGTTTCAGACAAATCTATACTCGTCATATATGTCCTATTGTCTGTTCCGCTTGCAAGGACAACCATTTCTCCCGGACTCAGATTATTCAATAAAAGCTCTCCAGAGCTGTTTGTTGTAAGGGTCTCAGTGATGATATGCTGTAAAACAACTGGTCTTTGATTGAATAAATTCGGTATTGTCGAATGAGTTAAAATCAAGTTTATATTTATAGGCTCAGCAGGCATCAATTCGACATTTACCACAGTTTGAGCTGATGAAACTATCGTAAAATCTGTAAAAAATGGATAATACCCTTCTGCTCTAATAGAAAGCTGATATGCTCCCGGCATGAGAGGATAATTGTATCGCCCAAAAGCCAAATCACTAAAAATAGTTGCTCTTTCAGGGTTGAATGCTTCCAATGGAAGAACTTTAATTTCAGCTTGGACAGGCATTCCAGTTAGATAATCAGTTACAAGTCCTGTGAGAAAACGATTTTTGTGCCTTGACATCAGATGATAAGCAGCCGGTAATTGATTTGCTTTGTGAAATTCCACTTCAGCAGCAGGTGGAATAAATTGACCCGCAAGCTCTACTGTAAAAGCGAGCATATTATGTTTAAAATGATAATAATCTTCACTTGTTCCAGAGGCTGGATACAGCTCCCATGAGGGTTGGGGAGTATATTTTAAATTTGGATTATTATATCTGGGCATGAGATTAGCCAATTCTATACCTAAACTGGAAATTGTAGCCTGATTATGCGAATTTCCACCATAAGCATATCCATAAGGCCAAAGCACAAGATGTCCATGAGTATGATATGTAAAGCCTGCTACAAAAGGAATTTCTTCAGTCAAATCTCTCATATATGCAGCTTCAATAGAAGAAAAAGGATGAGTACCCGGATATGTTTGGGTATTAAAACTCCAAGATATTCCTGTAGTTCCCCAATGTAAATCATAGTTTCTATTCATATCAATCCCGTCAATGCTGTTTCCACTGCCCCAAGTATCTAAATCAAGTTGTCCATTATTGTTGTTGTCGAAAATGGTTTTTCTATGCATCGTGCTCATTTGAGAGATAACAACATGGTGCCCATCTGGATTCAAGACAGGAACAAACCAAATCTGTGATTGATTTAAGGGGTGTTCATCGTTTGTTGTCGAATAAGTATCTATCAAATCTTCAATGATAGACATAACAATCTCTGCTGATATAGGTTCACGAGCATGAATCGCACCAGAAAAGAAATAATTTGGTTTATCTTGATAAACGGCAACATTGTTTGACATCTTTACAGAATAGATGGTATAGTTGAAGGCAGAATAGTTCGTATTCCCTGCATCAAAATAGAGTTTTCCTTGCGAAGGTCCCAAGGCAGTTATTTTAACCATATTGGGATATTCGTCTTGTAAAGCAAACAATTGATTAATCATTTGGTTGTATGTCCTATAACCGGGTATAGACCTATATGTGGAGACGAGATTTTCTCTCATATCCGATTCGGTAAAGAGGACAGATACATTAGTATATTTTGATTCAAAATAACGCTTTAGCTCTTCGTTTACTACGATATGAACCTCATTTTCATGAGGTAACACTTGAGCTATATCGTATCCTCGTTCAAAATATTCTTGAACCCTTTCACGCGATACGAAAGGGATACTAATAACCATACTTTCAGCTAATAGACTTGTTAAAAGTATAGTTATAAACACAAAACATAAAAAAAGTTTTTTCATTGTGCCTCCGATTTTGCCATACAAAAAAAATAATGCTTTTTGTCAAGAATTTTTTCATTTTCAAAAGACTGAAAATTATTATTTCTGGTAACCATTGTATCTATGAATCATTCTTGAGATATTTTGTAAGAAATAAAATTACTTTCTGAAATTGGTTTTTAAAATAATTGTTGACAAAAAAGCGTAAAAATAAAAACATCGTCTCCAAATATAAAAATCCATAGTAAAAGGAGTTCTTGATATGGCTAAAATGACAGTCAATCCGAACTATTGCAAGGGTTGCGGGCTTTGTGTCTCAGTATGCCCCAAGAAGATAATTAAGTTTTCGGTAAAGATTAATGCTAAAGGTTATAATTATGCCGAAGTAGAAGACCAATCAGCCTGTATAGCTTGTAAGATGTGTTATCAAATATGTCCAGATGTGGCTATCACTATCGAGAAGTAGAGGAGGAAAACATGGGCGAAAAAGTATTAATGAAAGGCAACGAAGCAGTAGCAGAAGCTGCTATCAGAGCGGGATGTAGGTTATATTTTGCTTATCCTATCACTCCTCAAAACGAATTGGTAGAATACATGTCTCGTATGATGCCGAAAATAAAAGGCACGTTTATACAAGCGGAGTCTGAAGTCGCAGCAGCAAACATGGTTTATGGAGCAGCAGCGTGTGGCAAGAGAGTTCTCACATCGTCATCTTCACCGGGTATATCTTTGAAAATGGAGGGAATATCTTATATGGCAGGGGCTCAATTACCAGCAGTGATTGTCAATGTTCAAAGAGGCGGACCTGGTCTAGGTGATATCCAACCTGCTCAAGGTGATTATTTTCAAGCAACTAAGGGTGGTGGTCATGGGGATTATCAAATGATCGTCCTAGCTCCCAGTTCAGTTCAGGAATTTGCCGATATGGCATCTGAGGCATTTGATATAGCGGATAAATACAGAAACCCTGTAATGATTCTCGCAGATGGGATGTTAGCTCAGATGATGGAGCCAGTTCAATTTAAACCTTATAAAACTGATGAAGAAATGGAAGCACTAGGGAAACAGCATTTTAGTTGGTGTATCCATCAAAATGTAGATGGTCCGGAGCGTCATCACCATGAGATAAACTCCTTAGAAATAGATCCGAAAGTATTGGAAAAGCATGTTTTGAAGCTTGGTGAAAAATATGATGCAATCAAAATAAATGAAACCCGACATGAAGCTTACAACATTAATCCAGACAATGAAATGGTTTGCGTCGCCTTTGGAACAGCTGCTCGAATAGTAAAATCTGCTATTGATGTTTTAAATGGCGAAGGTCGAAATATAGGTCTCATCCGACCAATTACAGTTTGGCCTTATCCATATGAAGTGATTGCAAAAGCAATCGGTGAAAAAGTTAAAAATGTCAATGTTTTTGAATTGAATCTTGGTCAAATGCTGGAAGATGTAAAGCTGGCAGTATGTGGCAAGGTACCAGTTAATTTCATGGGCAAGGTCGGTGGCGTTGTCTTTACGCCAGACGAAGTCCTTGAAGACATTAGGAAATATATATAGGAGGCTCAAATGGAAAAAATAGCTCAAAGACCCCAATCATTATCTAGTCTACAATTTACCTATTGTCCGGGTTGTGTGCATGGAGTTGCTCACCGTTTAATAGCAGAGTGTATAGATGAATTGGAATTACGAAATTCTATGACAGGAGTAGCTCCCGTAGGATGTTCAGTATTTGCTTATAAATTCTTTGATTTTGATATGGCACAAGCAGCTCATGGGCGAGCTCCAGCTGTAGCAACAGGAATGAAGAGAGCCAGACCTGAAATGAATGTTTTTACATATCAAGGCGATGGAGACCTTGCAGCTATCGGAACAGCCGAAATTATTCATGCCGCCAATAGAGGTGAGCACATCACGGTTTTCTTTATCAACAACGCAATTTACGGTATGACAGGTGGACAAATGGCACCAACAACATTACCGGGAATGAAAACCTCAACCTCTCCATATGGTCGAGACGCCGATGATATAGGTCATCCAATAAAAGTAGCTGAGATGCTCAATACGCTTGATGCACCTTATTTTATAGAAAGAGTCTCTCTTTTATCGCCAGCTGAAATAAACAAAGCCAAAAAAGCCACATTAAAGGCTTTACAATACAACAAAGAAGAGAGAGGTTTTACTTTTGTTGAATTTATCGCTACCTGTCCTACAGGCTGGGGCATTGACCCGGTTAAATCGCTTGCTTGGGCAAAAGAAAATATGTTGCCAGTTTTTCCAATTGGAAATTTCAGAGATAAAGGAGCTGCACAATGAAAAAGGAAATGATTTTTTCAGGTTTTGGCGGGCAAGGCGCCTTGACAATAGGTAGATTTATAGCTCAAGCTGCAATGGAAGAAGGGAAACATGTATCTTGGATGCCTTCTTATGGACCGGAAATGCGTGGTGGAACCGCAAATGTATTTACCATAGTTTCCGATGATCCAATCGCTTCTCCACTGGTAGACCATCCACATTTATTAGTTGCCTTAAATCAACCATCGCTTGACAAATTTGGAGCAAGTGTTCTCCCCAAAGGTATCATCATCGTTAATGCAGACCTTTGCCCCAATGTAGTTAAAAGAGATGATGTAGAATATATCGTAGCACCACTAAATACACTCGCTCAAGAAATAGGGTCTATGAAAATACTTAATATGCTTTCAATAGGCATAATCATAACTAAAACAGGGCTAATAAAGTTTGAAACCATAGAAGCTACATTGAGAGCATATATGGGTAATAAAAATCCTGAACTGCTTCAGATGAATTTAAAAGCTATCAAAGCAGGAATGGATATGTAATATCAGAATTCAGGAATCCCCCCCCATGAAATATAATTGGGGGGGGATAGAGATCATAAGTGTCAACTTTCAGTAGTTTGTGATTGTAGTGGCGGAGCTTGCCTCCGTCCAATTTACCATTGTATAATATTTTTTGACGGAGGCAAGCTCCGCCACTACAGACAGCACCACGAAAAGTTGATACTTTTGGGGGAGAGATGTATATTAGGAGGAATT
>Ga0099364_10012130_pt1 | contig 11667 bp, 6 predicted proteins | sample TergutTh196P3_FD_73070 | JGI IMG/M metagenome (GOLD analysis project Ga0099364, IMG submission 73070) | Microcerotermes parvus P3 segment gut microbial communities from Pointe-Noire, Republic of the Congo - Th196 P3 | ecosystem: Host-associated > Arthropoda: Insects > Digestive system > Gut ...
GGCCCCGACATCGAGACGGTGAAGGCAGTGGCCCGCCGCGTGTTCATCCCCTTTACCGTTGGCGGGGGGATTAAGGATTTGGCGGACATGTACGAGACGCTGAAGGCGGGGGCGGAGAAAATCAGCGTGGATTCGATGGCGGTCCGCAATCCGCAGATTATCGCCGAGGGCGCAAAGGCTTTCGGTTCGCAGTGCGTGGTGCTGTCCACGCAGGTGAAGCGCGACAAAAACATGCCCAGCGGCTACCAAGTGTATATAGACGGGGCGCGCGTGGCGACGGGGCTGGATGCCCTGGAATGGGTAAAACAGGGCCAGGAGCTGGGCGCGGGCGAGATTTGCCTAAACAGCATAGACAACGACGGGATGCTGGGCGGCTATGACTTGGCACTCATGCAGCTTATGGGGGCGCAGTTGTCCGTGCCGCTGATTGCCTCGGGCGGGGCGGGATTGCCGGAGCATTTGCGGGATTTGTTCAATGAAAGCGAGGCCCTGGCTGCCATTATTTCCAGTATGCTCTATTCGCCCAGGCTGGAAAAGAACTATAGTGTCCAGGAGTTGAAAATGTACTTACAGGAGTGCGGGATTCCCGTGCGGCCTTACGTGTAAATATCATCTATATTTCAGAAAATATCAGTATAACATCACAATAATATCACACAAAATTCAACTTACCGCTGTATCATGAATGATTAATAAACGATTAATAAAACATTGACGAATTGTGTACAATTTGCACAAATATAATCTGGCGACAGGTTATATCGCTGGTCCATCGCTCTGTTATCCGGTATTTATACAATATACGAGTCGGAGGTTTTGTTGATGGCACAAAAGGCACCCAGGAAAGCAAAGAACCAAGAATATAACGAAAAAAAGAAAATAACAAAACAACTGCTTTGGAAGCAAAGGACCCTGATTTTAATGAGTTTCCCCTTCGTGATTTGGGTCATTATCTTTGCCTATTTGCCCTTGGCGGGCTGGCTCATGGCCTTCCAAGACTACAAACCGGCCTTCGGCCTGCTGGGCTCCCCCTTTGTCGGTTTGCAACATTTTAGGCGCCTCTTCACCGACCAGCTCTTTTTGGAATCATTCAGAAACACCCTCGGCCAGTCCGTATTCCTCTTGGGCCTTGGCTTCACCGCCCCCATCGTCTTCGCCATCATCCTAAACGAAGTTAAAAACCTGCGTTTCAAAAAAGTCGCCCAGACCGTTTCGTATCTGCCTTACTTTGTTTCCTGGTTGGTCACCACCTCCATAATCACGATGATGCTCTCCAACGACGGCGCGGTAAACGCCCTGCTCATGCGGATGGGGGTGGTCGAATCCCCCGTCAGCTTCTTGGGCGTGGCCCGTTATTTTTGGCCGCTGCTAGCCACCACCGACACCTGGAAAAACGTCGGCTGGAACGCCATCATATATCTGGCGGCCATTGCCAGCATAGACCCCACCCTGTACGAGGCAGCCGAGGTGGACGGCGCCGGCAGATGGCGTAAGATATGGCACATCACCCTGCCCAGCATAAAAACCATCATCGTCATCTTACTGGTCCTCAACATCGGACAGATTCTCAATATCGGATTTGAACGGCAAAAGCTGCTGGGCAACCCCATTGTCCAAGAGTATTCCGTGACCATAGACCAATACGCCCTGGACTACGGCTTGGGGATGGCCCGTTTCTCATACGGCACCGCCGTGGGCATATTCAAGTCGGTGATTAGCCTTACCTTGCTGGTCACCGCAAACTGGTTCGCACGCAGATTAGACGCGGGGGTATTCTAATGCACAAACGTAAAATGTTCCGCCACTTCCACATATCCGACATCTTCATATACGGCTTTGTATTATTTATCATGCTCATCACCCTCTATCCCTTCCTCAATGTGGTGGCCCTCTCCTTCAACGATTCCACGGACTCCACCCGCGGCGTGAACATGATTTGGCCCCGCGAATGGACGCTGGATAACTACCGGCGCCTGGTCCAATACGAAAACCTGCCGCACTCGGCCCTCATATCCCTGCTGCGTACCGTCATCGGCACCGTCACCGGCCTGTTCTCCGCCGCCATCGTGGCCTATACCCTCAGCCGCAAGGACTATGTCTTCCGCCGCGCCATATCGTTTTTGTTTGTCGCCACCATGTATATCAGCGGCGGCATCATCCCCTGGTACCTCCTGATTGTGAACATCGGCCTGAATACCTCGTTTTGGGTCTACATCATACCCGGACTGCTCAGCGCCTGGAATATCATCATCATCCGCTCTTTCATGGACAACTTGCCCTATGAGCTGCAAGAGAGCGCCATGATAGATGGGGCGGGTGATTTTTATATTTTCTGGCGGGTGGTCTTGCCGTTGTGTATGCCCGTTTTGGCCACGGTTTCGCTGTGGATAGCCGTGGGGCAGTGGAACTCTTGGTTTGACACCTTTATCTTCCACTCCAGCCGGCCCCAATATTCGACCTTGCAATTTGAGCTGATGAAGGTGCTGGGCTCCACCAGTGCCGGCAACCAGCAGGGCCGTATTTCCAACGCCCCCGGCCTGATGCGCGCAGTCTCGCCCCTGTCCGTGCGGATGGCCATCACCGTGGTGGTGACAGTGCCGATTTTGCTGGTATACCCCTTCATCCAAAGATACTTTGTGACGGGCATGACCCTGGGCGCGGTGAAGTCGTGAAGATTATGCATTAAAATGTGCTCCAAGTTATATATTTACATACACAGTTCCAAAAAGTAACCATAGGCGAAGCGGGTACATTACCCACTTCAAAAGAAAGGGAGGTATTAATTTGAAAAAGAAATTGGCTCTATTGTTAGCAATCGTGATGGCAGTGTCACTGTTTGCCGCTTGCGGCTCCTCAGACAGCGGTAGCACGGACACCGGCGGCAGCACCGACACACCCGCTGCCACCACCACGGACACCAGCACCACCACGGACGACAGCGGCAGCACGGATGACGTGGCCCCTGCCCCCGCCGACACCATGTACAAAGGCGACACCACCCCCATCACCTTCACCTTCTATAGTGAAGACGGCACGAGGGATCAACCCTTCGACACAGTGATTGCCCAGAAAATCACGGAGATCACCGGCGTCACCCTGCGTTTCGACTATCCCGTTGGTGATGTGGACACACGTATTCCCCTGATGGTAGCCTCCGGCGACCTGCCCGACATCATCTATGGCAAGGGCACGGGCTCCGCGCAGTTGATCGACGCTGCGGCCGCCCTCAACCTGGCCCCGATGATCGAAAACAGCAACTATTTCCACGACTTCTACGGCGATTTGGTACCCCGCCTGTGGTTTGAAGGTGACAGCTCCATCATCTATTCCTTTGGCGCCTATCCCATCAATCAACCGGTCTGGAACGTCCAGTCCAGCCTGCCCATCCAAAACGCCGTGCTGGAAGAGTTTGGCTATCCCGAAATCCGCACCGTCTATGATGTGGAAGATTTGATCCGCCAGTACATCGAGCTCTATCCCGAAATAAACGGGCGCCCCACCTACGGCCTGACCCTGAATAATGCCGACGGCTGGCGCTACATCATCGACCTGGGTAACCCCTCCGGTTTCCTGGCCGGTTTCCCGGACAACGGCGAATGGATTGTGGACGAGAGTACCATGGAAGCCAGCATCAAATACACCAATCCCGCCCTCAAAGAGCACTTCGCCTGGCTGAATAAGATGTGGAACGACGGCCTGATTGACCCCGACTCCTTCACCCAGACCCACGACGACTATATTGCAAAAATCTCCAACGGCCAGGTACTGGCCCTGCTGTCTCCGGAATGGCAGTATAACGATGCCCGTCTGGCCCTTTTGAATAACGACATGGGCGAGCGCACCTACGCCCACCTGCCCATCACCTACGATGCCAACGTGCGGCCGATCGGCTCCTACGATGTCGGCTGGTCCGGCGGCTGGGGCGTGATGATTACCACCGCCTGCCCCGATCCCCAACGCGCCTTCGACTTCATCGACTGGATGATGTCCGAGGAAGGCCTGACCCTGCGCTACTGGGGTGTGGAAGGTGTTCACTATGATGTGGTCGATGGTATCCGTGTGCTGAAGCCGGACGTCCGGACAGCCCTGGATTCCGATCCCGACTACGGCAATAGCCAAGGCTTTGACTGGGCCTATCCGTTCCCGGAAATGGGCGACGGCCACACCGATTCCACCGGTTCCACCATCACCCGCAACACACCGCAGGCCATCATAGATGCATATCCCGATGCCGCCAAGAAAACGCTGGCCGCCTACGGGGCCGAGATGTGGGCGGATCTGTTCCCGCCGACCTCAGACTTTAACCTCTCGCCGTTCGGCGCGGCATGGCAGATCGACATTCCGCCCGATTCCGAGATAAATGACCGGATGCAGTGGGTGCAAAACACCTGGATGCCGCAGGAAATGTCCCGGGTGGTCACCGCCAGCACGGCCGACTTTGAGCGGCTGTGGGAAGAAGCCCAGCAAAAACTGATCGACGGCGGTGTATACGACCTTAATGAAATGTTCACCGAACTGGTCCGCGACAAGGCCAGGCCTTGGGGCAATTATTAAGCAAACGGACTATTGACAGACTAACATGATTAAAGCATCGGAAGGTCTCGCCCCTCTTTACTGAGGGGCGGGATTTTGCCTGTGGAAAACCATCACTGTTACCGTCACCCCGCAAATTGTTAATGCGGGGCCCCCTGACTAAGGGAATAAATTAATGGCAAAACTACTAATCTGCGACGAAGACCCCCTCATCCGTGAGCGCATAGGACGCTACGCCAGGTTGGAGGGGCATGCCACCACCGAGACCGCTGGACGGGACCAGGCACTGATGTCATGCAAAATGGAAACATTTGACATGATAATCATGGACATAGAATCCCCCGGCGAAGATGGCACCGCCCTGCTGCCCGAGCAGGACGGCTTGCTTAGCGTGCGGGAGATGAGGAAAATCACCGCCGCGCCCATCATCATAGTCTCTGCCCGGACGGAAGAAAGCATAAAACTGCTCCTGTTTGAATACGGCGTGGACGACTACGTGGAAAAACCCTTTTCTGCCAAGGAACTCATGTGCCGCGTGAGCGCCATCCTTCGGCGCTGCGGTTTAAATAGCGAAAAAAAAGCCGGACCGGACAGAAAGACCGAGGAAATACTATATTCAAAAGAGGGGCTGCTGGTGGATATAGCAGCCTATAAAGTCATGGTAGACGGCGAACAGATAAATCTCACGGCTAAACTCTATGAACTGTTGTTTCTGCTAATCAGAAACCGCAATATCTTTGTTTCCCGCGACAAAATTCTGACCGAAGTATGGGGCTTTGAATCGTGCAGCGACGAAAGAACGCTGGACACCCACATGAAAATGCTCAGAAAAAAAATGGGCCCCTATGCCGCCCTCATCACCACCTTGCGGGGCGTGGGTTATAAGTTTGAGGGCTGAGGGGGTGCAACAGATGAAAATGGCGAAACTACTGCATTGCCTATTGCAATTTTGTCACATTATGCTAAAGTAATCAATATGATACCAGGGTCAAAAGCTCATGTATTTCATGCTTGCATGAAATGCGGAGCCAGCCGTGGCATCATCAATATGAATAATACAGCGCAAGTATATAATGAGGAGTGGTTGGTATGTATGCATTGAAAGCAAGTACAAAAAGCAATATAGAGAAATGTCTCGCCATGTCGTTTAATGACATCATCAACATGAATAGCGATGACGAAGATAGTATACTGAAACCCGACATTCCCATTAATAGAGACGCGCGAAAAATCGGAAGGGGCAATCCCTTGTTAGCGCGCATGCGTTTTCGAACGATGGAAGAAGTGGATGCCAAAATTACGGAGATGACCAATGAAAAGCCTTAGCGAGACTTATGACCAGCGCATAAAAGAAATTCACCATCAGTACAAAAATGTGATTTCTCCCTTTATCATGCAACTGGAAGTTCTGGACGGCTTGTACCCTATTGAGATTCTAAATGAAATAAGAGCTGTCTTTGGTCATCTGTCGAAATGCTATTTGAGTGAAGGACCAGATGCTATAGAGCGTAATTTGGATAAGGCCGATGGACATATAAAACGGGCGATACTAGATTGTTATAAGTACTTATGTCTTGCATATAATGATAAATACAAGGAATTCGATAATAATTACAGAAATGTGGATTTGTCAGAAATAGATAATGGCGAGTTTCTTCCGGTGTTATGCAAAAAAAGGATAGAAGCAATAAACAAACTGACAGATGCCAAAAAGAATGAATTACAAACATCCGATGTAGAGGTGCTATATAATGGATTCGAAGAGGCATATAATGCCTATGCAGATGTCTACAATCTTATAAATAACTCAATGGTAAAAATTGAATACCTTAAGCGGAAAGCTAAAATAAGAAGTATTAGACCAGCCATTAGCTTTTGGATTGGTATTTTCGGTTTCTTGGTAGGCTTGGTAGGTATAATACTGGCTGTGGTAGGTTAGCAAATCTTTAATGCGGGGCCCCCTGAAAGTAGGAATCTCCCACTTTTCTCCCAACTTTTTAAACTTTTTTCAATATTTCACTTGACACGGGGAAATATTATGCTAATATGACACTTAGAGAATTCAATTAAATACGAGTGTGTACCGCCTGATGGGGTTGGCGCCCCAGCAGGCAGGGATGGCAGTCTGTGCTGCCACACAATACAGATATCTCTGCGATACACATTTTTCATTGTATTATAAGTGCCATATATTTACAAGAAAAATGTCGGTGTCATTTTGCTCCGCTAGGTACGCGGAGCCGAGATTCTGTGGCCTTTAATTTTACGAGGTGTAAGTGTGGACGCGCGCTTGCACCTCGTTTTTTGAATTCTCGCCGAATATATCTTGCTGGGATGGCAGCTTATGGATGCGGCCATCCCGGAAGATACGGCAAAACCAAGAACATAGTGTAGGTTGCTACGCCGTAGGGCGGGGGCTTGCCCCCGCCGCAAATCCGGTGTCACAACCACAAACAAAAGAGGAGAGATTATTTTATGGAAACAAAACGGAGGATTTTGAAACAGTTGTTAGCCGTGACGACGGCAAAGAAAGTATTTTCCACCCGCGCCGGTATCGCCCTGCTCACGGCGGCGGCGATGCTGATTACGCCGCTGGGTGGATTGGGGCCCTTTAGTTTGGATGCCCGGGCGAAAAATAACATTGAGGCCACTTACGATAGTGGCACCGCAGTCTACGGCCGGGAATCAGGTAACGAGGTTACATACGCTATACCGACCATAATTTCGGACGATGTCGGGGATCTTGTGGCCTCCACCGCCTACACCGTGGAGCTCACGATTACCGTTGATTCTGAGCCTGCCGATGTAGACATACGCGGTGCCGACGTAACGTTCACGGAGAACGACGGGGCCTTGGAAGGCGGCTCACTCGTCCTAACCGTCGGCCCTACTGTTCCCGCCGATACATATACTATTGCTTTTGAATTGGGTTTGATGGAAGATGACTCTTTTGTTAAAAAAGGCGGAGGCACACTCCCTGACCTCACTGTCGCCAAAGCCACCCAGTCCGCTCCGACCCTAACATTATCAGGTTCCGCCGAATCCATCGAGAAAATATTCGGCGATGCCCCGTTCAATATGTCCACTGTTCTTGAAAGTGTTCCCAGCGGGCAAGGCAACATCGTTTGGGCCAGCGGGACCCCAGCTACAGCCACTATCTCTAACGACAACGAAACGCGCGGCGAGGTAACAATCGTGGCGTTCGGGACTACAAGTATCACGGCCACGTTTGCGGGCAATGACAATTACGAAGCGTCCTCCGCCAGCACCGCTATTGTCCTCAGCGTCGCCCGGGCCAGCGTCACCAATACCGGTCATGACAGAACATACACGTTCCCGAACGACAGCGCTGATACAGTGGACCTTACGGATGCGACCTTAAACCTCTTCACCATCGACACTAACGCCGGCGCTCGTACCTATACGGATGAAGATGACGGTACCGGCGCAGGTACAATAAGTGGAACGACCCTGACGGTGACCACTCCCGGCACCTTCACCATCGGCCTTGAAACTGCTGCGGCTGGAAACTATGCTGCCCACGAAAAAGTCACGGCGGTGTTGACCGTGCAAGAATACACCCCCGATCCCGGCGCCCCCATCCCGGAAACCGTCGTCATCAGCCAAGAATTTGCCTACGACGAGGGCGATGAAGAATTCACCGTCTGGCTGGACGTGACCGACCCGGAAGAAGCCCTGGATGACGACCTCGACCTCGAATACGCCTTCCAAGTAGACGGTGACCCCGCAACCCTAACCGAAGGCGATTGGAACGACCTAGATCTGGAAGACCAAGAATCCGCCTACGCCACCGCAGACCTGGGCGACACCGTTGTGGCCCACGTCCGCTATAAGGCGGGTACCGGCGTTTCGGCTGGGGCAGCCACCACCTCCACCCTCATTCTGCCGGAGGCCCCCACTGCACCGCGCGGGCTGGGAGCGGAAGCCTTCATCGTTGGAGGCGATAACCTATGGGAAGTCACGCTTGCCTGGGAAGCACCCACCAGCGCCGGCGGCCCATACACGCTGAATGGCGTGAGCGTCCCTGTCGAGATAACGGACTACGAAATTAGAATAGCAGTTGACGGCGGCACGCCTGGCGATTGGGAAATCATAGACGATGCCGATATTGTGGAAACAGAAGACGAAATCATCTATGTCGTCGGCGACCTCCTGGAAAACGGCGAATACACCTTCTCCATCCGCGCCGTGAGCGACGTGGACATCCCCGGCGCACCCGCCAATGAGGAAGTCGAGTTGATAGGCACGATCGTGGACGGCATCGTCAGCATCACTTCCGATAAAACAGATGATGGAAACGACACGAACGCGTACGACAACCAAATCGGCGCCGTGCTGACCGCCACAGTGGAAGACCTGGCCGTTTCCGGCCTGGGAACGGACCAAGCCACCGAGACCTACCAATGGTATCGGGATGATGAAGCAATCACGGGTGAGACCAACGACAGCTACACCATTGTCGGTGCGGACGCTGGCCATATCATTGGCGTGGTAGTGGGCGCCGCGGAAGCGGATGCAGACGACACCCTGCCGCTCAAGCAATTTATCCCCGTCGACTATGCGGGCGACGAATATCCCGATTGGGCCACCGTGCCCTATCACCTCACCATAAGCAGCAACGCCAGCGATGACGATGAAATCGAATTCGCTGCTGGATCCGAGTCGGCGAATGGCCGCCACGGCACCACCGTCACCATAAATTATGTGTTGGAAGAGACAGAGGACAACAACGCCATCCTGATAAGCCACGACATCATGGACGTGGTTGAAGCGGGTAGCGGGCACGTCTCGTACACAGTGGACCGCGACCATGCCGAGGACGGCGTGATTGCCATTACCGCCGAATTTATCCACACGAGTGAAATCATCCAGCGCCTGAGCTTCCTCACCACAAACCTGGTGCAGAGGGCCACCTACGGTGATGATTTTGTCGGCCCGGAGCCGAACGTGGACTACCCGGCCGAGGAAGAAGGCGGCAGCCCCGTCACCTGGAGCAGCTCTGACACGAACGAAGACTACATCATAATAGACGCAGACACCGGCGAAATAAGCATCGTGGCGGCCATGCCGGACGGCGCTCCGGCCATCACCATCACCGCCACCAAGGCCGCGAAGGACCCGGATCCCGGGGCCAGCTTCCCGGGTGCCCGCGCCGCCTCGGCTACCTACACCCTCACCATCGAGCCCAAAGAACTGCTCGTCAACTTAAGCGATGTGAAATACATTGCCTCCCTGGAAAAAGGCGATGGCTATGCCCTGCTGATATACGGGGATGTGGACGAGGACACGGACATATACGCCACCGAGCCCGTCTTGATTGGCATTGTGGAAGGTGACGAAGACGACGTGGAGCTCGACGATAGAGACACTGATACATTATTCCTCATCGGCAACGTGATTGTCGACGAAGACGACTACGAAAATGCCACGATTGAGTACCCCGCCTACGAATTAAGCGGCGATGCGGCAGAAAACTACTATGCCGTCCTGCCGGAGGAGTTCACGGCGGAAGACTTTACGGTGGACGCCAGTGTCGTAAAGAGCCTGACCGTTGGCGTGCAAGTGGGTACCACCACCTACGGCGACGACGGCTTGACGACCTATAGCCTGACCACCACGGAAGTGCCGGACGGTGATTATGCCGTGACGTTTAGCCCCGCCCTGCCCGAAGGCGTGACGGTCGAGCCACTGCCGCCACTGGAAGGCGGCGAACCGCGGGAGAACATGGTAAGCATTAGCAATAACCGCGGCAGCCTGCCCTTGGTTGTCGATGTGGACGCGGACGCGGTGGAGGACATGGAAATCGAACTGACCCTCATCGTGCCGCATGCCTTTGACAGCCCGACCAGCGACTATGAACTGGCAGACGATTTTGAGTTTAGCATCAACAAAGCCAGCCAGGCCGTCCCGGCGGGCGACGTAATAATAAACCGCGAATACTTCGCGCCCACGGGCTACACCATCAGCATTGACGAGTATGAGCTGACAGCGGCTGAAGAAGGTAGCGATGGGAATCCCGGCACGGCCGTTGGCGACGTCCAGTACCGCATCCGCAATATCAGCGCCAACACGGGCTGGAGCGATTGGGACGCGACCAATGCGGAGGTGAAATTAGAAAACGTGGCTCCCGGTGCCACCGTGAGTGTAGAGGTACGTTTCGCGGGCGACAAAAACACCGATGCCAGCCGTGGTACAGGTAGCACCATCACCAGACTGCCCCTGGCCCCCGCCGCTCCCCGCGCCCTTAGCGCCGTGGCCACTCACAACAGCACCGAAGGCGCTGATGAGAATACAGTGACCGTCACGCTGGATTGGACGGAACCCGCCACCTACGGTGCGGAACTGAGCAGAATAGACGGCGCGGCCATTAGCGGCTTTGGCATAAAAGAATACCGGGCCTATGCGTATATAGTAGGGGAAGACGGCGAACATACGGATTTGCCGGACAGCTACACTTATCCCAACCCCCAGATATTGGAATGGACAGGCACGGATGAGGCGCCTGTTCCCCCGGCCGAAACCGCTACCTTCCTGGGACTGACGCATGGCGTGGAATATGCCTTTGTGGTCCAGGCCGTGAACACGGACGGGCAAGTGGGCGTAGGCTCCAAAGATGACACGGCCATCTACATGGCGGAATACCGGACCAGCCCGGCTGCCGATGCCGCCGCTGTCTCCATCGTGGGCGATAATAAGATAGGCGCGCCGCTCACGCTCGACATGGAAAAAATGACCCAGGCCAACATTATCGGTATTGTGGACGACCTTAGTGCCAGCGCTTGGAATTATGAGTGGAGCGCCGATGGCGATGTGGTCGGCACGGGTGCGACATACACCATCGATGGCGCGGACGTGGGCAGTGTAATCACCGTGGCTGTCAGCCATCCGCAGATAAGCGGAGCGGTGGAAGCCCGCCTGGATGATGGGCAGACAGTGCCCTATACCATCAACATCCAAACCAACCCCAGTCCGCTCACTGCGGCAGGGGATGACATTGGCTTTGAGTTGGAAGACACGGCAATTTCTGAGCGCAGTATCACTGCCCGTGCCGGTGCCAGCATACCCATCTATTTCAGCCTGGGCCGTAGCATGGACAACAACCGCCTCTCCTTC
>Ga0099364_10012131_pt1 | contig 11667 bp, 14 predicted proteins | sample TergutTh196P3_FD_73070 | JGI IMG/M metagenome (GOLD analysis project Ga0099364, IMG submission 73070) | Microcerotermes parvus P3 segment gut microbial communities from Pointe-Noire, Republic of the Congo - Th196 P3 | ecosystem: Host-associated > Arthropoda: Insects > Digestive system > Gut ...
TCCTCAAAGAACGTGACGACGTATCCGTACCCGGCGTTTCCGACGGACATGCAGGCTCAGTATATGGCGCTTATGACCCGTGGCGACGGAACGTCCATCATTACGGAAACCATCTTTGAAAACAGGTTTATGCACGCGCTTGAGTTGATAAGAATGGGCGCGGATATCAAGGTGGAAGGACGGCAGGCGACGGTTCATGGCGGCCGTCCGCTGACCGGCGCGAAAGTCCAGGCTTCGGATCTGCGCGCCAGCGCGTCGCTTATCCTGGCGGGGCTGGCCGCCGAGGGGGAGACGATAATAGACCGTGTGTATCATCTTGACCGGGGATACGACAGGATCGAGGAAAAACTGGCCGGCCTTGGCGCCGAAATCGAGCGAATCACATAATCGGTCGCGTAACGCTGAGTTTGGGGTTTTCTCTTGGGGGGAACCTCTAAAAACCCCAAAATCAAGGCTTGCGACCGAGACAAAAGCGGAGTTTACATAGAGGTAAATGAGCATTTTGGCTCGGTCGCGTAACGCAGAGTTTGGGGTTTTTAGAGGTTCCCATGATACCGTTTTTTATTCAGAAACTTTTTTTCTATACCTTGTGGAAAGGAAAAATGAAAATGTGCGGATGTATTTTCTGCAAGATGGCGGCGCACGAAATACCGGCCAATATTCTTTACGAAGACGACCTGTGCATGGTTTTTGAGGACATAAATCCTCACGCGCCGGTACACGCGCTTGTGATTCCCAAAAAACACATAACGTCGCTAAACGACGCATGCGAGGAAGACCGCAACCTGCTCGGTCATTTGCTCTGCGTGGCCGCCCGCGTGGCTAAAGAGAAGAAAATCGACGGAAGCGGTTTCAGGACGGTTATTAACACAAACGCCGAAGCGGGGCAGACGGTTTTTCACCTGCATATTCACATTCTGGGCGGCAGACGGCTCGGCTGGCCGCCGGGATGACGGAATTTTTGATTTTGATTGTCCGAACATTGGAGTGCGGACAGAATGATTTATGGCGAAAAGCGGCGCGTTGGCTCCGGGTTAATAGAAGAGATGATTTATGAAACAAACATATTTTTGTTTATTAATACCGGCGCTACTGATATCGGGAATGTGCGCCGATTCCGTAAGCGCCGGGGATTCAGAAGCATCCCTTCCGGAAATCCTTCAGGCCGTTCATAATAAAGAATTTACCGTTGATACGAAAATCAATTATGATGTAATAGATTAATTACAGGGAGGTGTGATCGTGTCTGAGACAACAATACCTGATTATCCCAGAGGGATTACTTTCGAGCAGGTCTGGGCGGCTCTGATGGAAAACAGGAAACAGATGCAGGAAACCGACAGGCGGATGCAGGAAACCGACAGACAGATGAAAAAACTCGGCAGACGCATGGGGAATCTGAACAATCGTTTCGGTGAACTTGCCGAGCATCTGGTCGCTCCCGGCATAGCAAAACGTTTCAACGAACTGGGGTACCATTTCGGCAGTATGGCGACCAGGGGATGTGAAGTGTTCGGCGAAGATGGAAGAGTCAAAACGGAAATAGACATATTGCTGGAAAATGGCGATGTCATCATTGCGGTGGAAGTGAAGGCGTCGCCTGCGATTAAGGACGTTGCCCATCACCTCAAGCGGCTTAAAATATTGCGAGAAAACCAGAACAGGTTTAACGACAATCGGAAGATAATGGGCGCTATAGCGGGCGCCATATTCGGCACGGAAGCAAAGAAAGCCACTATTGAAGCGGGTCTGTATGTGATCGAACAATCAGGCGATACCATGAAGATGGATATACCGGATGGTTTCATCCCCGGAGAATGGTAAAGGATAGTGAGGATAGTATGGCTGAATTCAGGATTGAACCGATACAAACATCCAGCCCGAAAAAGCTGATTATTTCCGCGCTCGTCCTGGTCGCGATGCTGGGCGGCATCGCCTTATACGTCCGCCATAATCCGCCCGGACCGCGCACTCCTTCGGTAGTCAACGTACCTGGCATACTCCGAGCCGGCGATACCAACTTTGAATACTATAAGACAAAAATACACATTGACGACGTCAAGGCGAGCGTTGGAATAAACTATAACGCCGCGCGCGTAGCCATGATCGCGGGTACGGTGCTCAACGACGGCGACCGAAAAGTGGAGGCCCTCGAATTTCACGTCAGGCTCTATGATCTGTGGGGCAGGTTTTCAAAAGAACGCACGGTTTACGTGATTAGACCCGACGGGAAATTCAACCAGAAACCGATGGATCCGCTTGAAAAGCGTACATTCAACATATCGGTAGAAGGAATGGAGTACTATTGGGATCCCGAGGAAATCTCTCTGGAAATAACCGGGTTGAGATATAAGTAGCCGCCTCGCGGCGGCAGTTTTCAGTTTTCAGTTTTCAGTAGAGACGCAATGCCTTGCTTCTCAATGGCCGGCGGCGGGTCGCACCGTGAACCATCTATCTGGTAACTTCTGGAATGAAGTTACCAGGTAAGGCGTAATAATATGATTTTCGAAGACTGGAGAGAAAAAAGCAGGGATGCCGCGCTTTCTCCCGCGCTGCTTTGGGACTACAACCTGTCGGGTTTCGATTGGGATTATATGCGCGCCCTGGTGGTAGGCCGCGTGATAGAACGCGGCAGACCGGAGGATTTCTATGCCGCTATTCGACTCTACGGTGGATTGGAAAATTTCAGGGAAATAATCAAAAAAGAGGTGATGGAACTTTCCGCCATAAATGTGGCCTTTGTATGCGCCTATTTTGACCTGACAAAAGAGGAATTGAGATGCTGCAAACGCAGACAGTCGAGAGAAGAACATTTGAACTCTTAAAAATCCTCATGTCCGAGCCATTGCTTCTGCAATTCTCACTGGTTGGCGGAACGGCGCTTACACTCTATATGGGACATCGTTTGAGTATTGATATCGACCTCTTTTCCACGGAACCATTCGACGCCCCGCATATGGAAAAGTATCTGGCGGATAAATATGGATTTGAAGGGCTGATGCTGAGAAGCAATTCCCTCATGGGCAGAATAGATAATGTAATAGATATGCTCATCGGCGACTATTCGTGGAACGCCGTCCGGCAACGACTCATTGAGATGGCGCGCTTCCCGTCCAGGATATTTACAAACTATCCGATGGAGGAATATGGAAACGGATAAAATCGGGCGGATTCACCTGATCGGAATATGCGGGACGGCGATGGCGACGCTCGGCGCCATGCTGAAAGACGCGGGCTACGAGGTTACGGGTACGGACGAAGGGATGTACCCGCCGATGAGCGATTTTCTGGCGCAAAAACGGATAGACGCGCGTGAAGGATACGACGCGGCAAATCTTAATCCCGCGCCCGATCTTGTCGTTGTAGGCAACGCCCTTTCGCGCGGCAATCCTGAAATTGAACACACGCTCGATGGGCGCATACCCTTCATGTCTCTGCCGGAAGCGCTCAAAACTTTCTTTCTCAGGCAAAAAACGTCCGTCGTCGTCACCGGTACGCACGGAAAAACCACCACATCTTCCATGATTGCCTGGGGGCTTGCCTCGGCGGGACTCCGTCCGGATTTTTTAATAGGCGGAATAGCGGAAAACTTTCAGTCCAGTTACGGACTTAACGGCGGAGAGCATTTCGTCGTGGAAGGGGACGAATACGATTCGGCCTTTTTCGACAAGGGGCCGAAGTTTTTGCACTACCTGCCGTACATCGCCGTCGTAGGCAACGTCGAATTTGATCACGCGGATATTTACACAGATCTTGACGCCATAAAACTCCAGTTCCGGCGCTTTGTGAATCTTATCCCCCGGAACGGTTTTCTGGCCGTCGGCGCGGACAGTCCCGCGGCGCGGCAAGTGTGCGAAAACAGCCTGTGCCGCGGGGAGACTTTCGGAATTGAAACCGATTGCGACTGGACGGCCAAAAATATTGAACAGTGTGCCGAAGGCTGTGATTTTGATATTGTCCACGACGGCAAACCTTTTTTGCGCGTCCGTCTGAAAATGTTCGGAAATTACAACATCCAAAACGCGCTCGGAACGGCGGCCGTTCTGAATCATATCGGCGTCGCTCCCGAAGACATCCGAAAAGGGCTTGAGACATTCGCCGGGGTGCGCCGCCGTATGCAGTTGCGGGCGGATGTGGCCGGCGTCCGGATATATGAGGATTTCGCACACCATCCGACCGCCGTGCGGGAAACGCTCAAGGCCGTCCGCGCGGCTTTTCCGCGGCAAAGAATCTGGGCGATTTATGAACCACGTTCGGCGACCAGCCGTCGAAATATATTTCAGAAGGAAATTGCCGGGGCGCTCGGTTTGGCGGACTGCGTGGCTATTCCGGCGCTCTTCCGTCCTGAAAAAGTGCCGGAGACTGAACGGCTGGACGAAAACAGGCTGATTGACGATCTGCGGGCTATGGGCCGCGCTGCGTGGAATCCCGGAACGGTGGATGGAATTATTGAAAAAGTACGGGAAGAAGCCCGCCCCGGCGACATTGTTGTTATAATGTCAAACGGCGGTTTTGGCGGCATATATGAAAAACTGCCGGCAGCGTTGGGTAAATCCGGGCCGGCGCAGAATTTGGATGCGTAAAATGACAAAAGGCGAACAAAAGATGCTTGTGCGCGGAATAGCTGCCGGCATGATTGTGGGTTTAGTCATCGGACTCATGATCGCATTGTTCATTAGGATGAAGCCGGAACTCTTTGCGGGGCTGATCGGGTAACCAGTGTGGTGACTGGTAAAGGAGAAAACATGCGGATGCGAAAATGGATTTATACGGCGCTTCTTTTAATTGGATTTGCCGCGCTTATGCCCGGATTCCTGCAAAGTCAGCAGGGCGACGCGCCCGCCGCGACCGGGGAAAACTACGATCCTTTTGATGAGGAAGAACTTCCTGAATTACGCATCGGCGTTGACGTCAGTATGGTTACCGTCCCGGTAACCGTCCGAAGGGCCGACGGAAGTTTTCTCAAGGGGCTGACGCAAAAATCATTCAGGATAATGGAAGACGGCAAAGAGCAGGAAATAGTTTTCTTTACGCAGGAAGCGCTGCCTACTCATATCGCCTTTGTGCTGGACATCAGCGGCAGCGTTCGTCCCGATTGGGGAACCATAAGAAACGTCACCAGGCGGTTCCTTGAAAACCTCAGACCGGACGACTATTTTTCAATAACTACATTTAACAACGAGATCAGGCTGAGAATGGACTGGGGACAAAAAACCGACCGCGTTGCCGACGTCCTGACTTCCGTCTGGTGCGGTAATGTTACAAATCTCTGGGACGCCATCTGGGTTGTTTCCACCGAGGTCTTTAAAGGTATCGAGGGGAAAAAAGTAATAATTATAACGAGCGACGGCCTGGACAATAACAGCGACAGCACTTTCGCCGACGCTGTGCGCGCGGCAATGGAAGTCGGTGTACCCGTCTACGTCGTCAGCCAGGTAGAGGCGATCCGGCAACACTACGAATATGTCTACCCGGAAATACCACAATGGGCCTTACAGCGGGAGTTGGCGCAAGGCGACGTCATGCTGCGCCAACTGGCGCGCGCGACCGGTGGACGAGTGCTGCAGCCGAACAACTTCGGTCAGCTTGACGATATCTACGCCGATATTTACGAAGAAATGCGGAATCAGTACACGCTTGGCTATATATCCACAAACACGGCAAGAGACGGTTCGTATCGCGAGATCAACGTCGGGGTTCGCACGGAGGACGCGCGAAACGCCACGATAACATCCCGTCTCGGATATTACGCTCCGAGGAGATAACCACATTCCAGGGCGAGCCATTCATCGCGGGCGGTCTTTGTTTTGACGGCAAAGCCCGCGTTGTCGAGAGCCGCTGTGATTTCCTCCAGATCGTGTTCCTGCAACCCGGACAGGCATATCCGGCCTCCGGGTTTCAAGATGCGCGGCAGCTCGGGACATAGTGCGGGCAGGGTTTTCCCGTCGAGATTGGCGATTATTACGTCAAAATCTCCATCCGCGCAATCGTCGAAGCTCCCGACGCGCAGTTCAAGCTCGGCGCCGAAGCCGTTGACGCGGGCGTACTCCCGCGCGCATTCCACGGCCACCGGGTCGTTGTCTATCCCAAGCGCCGAAGCCGCGCCGAGCCTTACGGCAGCCATCGACAGGATACCGCTTCCAGTTCCTATGTCCAGCACCCGTTCTCCGCCGGAAAGATGATTTTCCAGCCATTCGATCATCAGTTGCGTGGTTGCGTGATGGCCGGTGCCGAATGCCCGGCCCGGGTCTATTATCAGCTCTATACCGTCAAAACCCTCATCCGGAGAGTGCCAGCTCTGCCTGACGCGGATACTCCGCCCCGGGTATATGGGTGTAAGCGAAGCCGTCCAGGTTGCGTTCCAGTCTTTGTCGGGTACGTTTCCAATGGTCAGTCCGGCTGCGACGGGATCGATGCCGAATATAAAAAGCGTCCGGCGCAGGTCTTCGAGCGCCTCGGGCGACCATCGCGACCCGGGCCAGAAAATATGTATGACGCCTTCGTTTTCCCAGCAGCCGAGTTCCTCCCCGCCGGACAGCATGGCCAGAATCTCGCCTGAATCAACGTCGGCGCGAAAAACCGCTTCGATATAGTTTTCAGACATGGCGAAAATATACTCCGAACGGGCAAAAAAATATCAGGAAACCTCCGAAAACCCCAAACTCTGCTGCGTTACGCTCCCTCGCCGAAATGCTCATTTACCTATGTGTAAACTCCGCTTTCGGCTCGGTCGCAAGCCTTGATTTTGGGGTTTTCGGAGGCTGCCATCAGGATTAATCCGGATATTTCATAGGTTTAATGCGGTATGTGGCGGGTTATTTCATACACGGGGTCTTCCACCTTTAAGCCCGCGATATATTCCCGCCCATGAGGCTTGCAGTAAATCAGTTTTCCATCATGGGCCGATTCTCCCCACTCAACCTTGACGGTGGCCCCAATGGGAAGATCATCTTTCAGAATAAGGCTTAAACCGTGTACCGACAGGTCTGCCAATCGGGCTTTTCCCTTATATGATTTAAACTCAAGACATGTCAGATTGACGGTAAGATCCGTTTTGAATCGCGTCCGGTTTCTTCTGTTCACCTGCATTCATTCGGCAGCAAAGGCTTAACGCCTTAGAAAAAATACACGTTAAAGGGCTTTGTTGACAATAAAAATCAAAAATTTATTGAGTTCTTTGTTTTGCGTCCGCGGCCCGCTTCACTGCCTGGCCGACGAAATTTATGCACAGCATCATTACCACGATCATCAATGCCGCCGGCAGCCATAACCACCATCTCAGCCTGAGGTTTTCGGGGACGCGCGCGTAGCTGAGATGAGCGCCGAGGCTTGGAACGCCGAAAGGAAGGCCGAAGCCGAGAAAGGACAGCCCTACCTCTATCCCCATATTCCCGGCGAGACTCAGCGTGAGGTTGACGATCACGATGGAAATGATATTCGGCAACACCTGAGCAAACATGATTTTCCAGTTCGGCGTCCCCAGCGTCCTGGCGGCGGACACATAGTCAAGACCGCTCTGCTGAAGGGTCTTGGCGCGGGTCAGCCGCGCGTTGAATATCCAGCCGAACGCTGAAAGAATCAGGATAAATGTGACAACGTTGTATTTTGGAATGACCGAAACGACGACAATTACCAGCATCAGCGTCGGCAGCATTGAAAAAAAGTCTATGACCCTCATGACGATGTTGTCAACCAGCCCGCCGTAAAAACCGGCAAACAGCCCTACGACCGTTCCAACAAAGCCGCAGAGCAGGGTGATCCCTATCGCAATGCTGATGGAATTGCGCGCGCCGACCATGAGTTGCGTAAACATGTCCCTTCCGGATGGATCGGTTCCGAGGATGTGCTCGGCGGATGGCGGCCTGTTTATTTTTTTCAGGTCCACTGTGACGACGGATTCACTGTCGACGAAGACCGCGGCGATGTAAACGAACATAAACAGCGCTATAAGCAAGATCAGGGAGATCAGCGCGAGTTTGTCGCCTGCTATTTCGCGCCAGACGATTCTGAAAAACGAGGGCGCGCGGCTTGTGTCTTCCGATACTTTTGCTTCATCCATTACTTGCCCGTCACTTGATTTTCAGCCGCGGATCGACGGCATACATTATGATATCGGACAAAAGCGTGCCCAGAACGATCAGTATGGCGAAAAAGATAATAAGCGCGTTTGCGACCGAATAATCGCGGCCTGAAACGGAGTCTATAAAAAGGCGACCCATGCCCGGGTACGCGAAAACGGTTTCAAGGAAAATTGAGCCGGTCAGCACTCCCGATATCGAATAGCCCATAAAAGACGCCACAGGGATCATCGAGTTTCGGAAAATATGCTTTGAGTAGATCACTCTCTGCGGAACGCCCTTGGAGCGGGCGGTGATGACAAAATCCGACTGTTCGTAATCAACTATCTCGCTCCGCAAAAACTGGATGATGGCCGATGTCGAAACAATGGCGCCGGTCATGGCGGGCAGGAACATATGGTGAATGCGGCTCAGGATATAATATATGTTCCCGCGCTCATAGGCGTCCGCTGAAACGGTTCCGCCGTAGGGGAACCATCCAAGCTTGAACGAAAAGATGAGTATCGCCAGGAGTCCCGCGATGATCGTAGGCATTGCCAGCGCAAGGTAGGAGTAGAGCGTGACCGTCCTGTCCGGCGCCCTGTCGTGGTACCTCCCCGACAGGACGCCGAGAGGTATGGCGATCAGGTATGTAAGCCCGACCGTCATGAGGCCGAGCCAGAAGGTGTTCTGCGCTTTTTCCATTACGACCTGCGTGACGGGCACCTTGTACGCGAAACTTATGCCGAAATCGCCTTTAATTGCGTTGCCCATCCAGCGGCCGTATTTTACATGCCACGGATCGTAGAACCCCCACAATTGCCTGAGTTCTTCAAGTCTTTGCGGGCTGGTTTTCGGATCGATCCTCCCTGTAAGCGCGTCTCCGGGCATATACTGCGCGATAAAGAATATAAAGACGCTCAACACGAACAATTGCGGTATAAGTATCAGCAGCCTGCGAAGCACGGTTTTCCACACGGCTTGTCCTCCGACATTTACGGTATTTAACCCGGATATTTCATTTCATCCATCTGAAAAAACGATACCATTTTACGAGATTCCGTATTAAAATCAATGTTTGTACCCGATCATATCGTCAAAACAAACGATATAAGTGGTCTCTTGACCGGCAATGCCATGAAGGAGTAGTTAAATGCAAAAAACAATTTTTGTGGTGGACGACAACGATACAAATTTGTCCATAGCAAAAGAGGTGTTGAAAGAGCAATATCGGGTAATGACTCTCCCGTCGGCGGAAAAAATGTTCGCGTTTATTGAAAAAGTCAAGCCTGATTTGATTTTATTGGACATTGAAATGCCGGAAATTGACGGATTTGAAGCGTTGCGGCGATTGAAAAGCAACGTTGCGCAAGCGGATATTCCGGTAATATTTCTTACCGGCATGACGGATTCTTCCGTAGAAGTTCGCGGTTTTCAACTGGGAGTGGTTGATTTTATCACAAAACCGTTTTCCGCACCCGTTCTGTTGAACCGTATAAAAACCCATTTGAATATCGACGATCTGATCCGCGAACGGACGACGAAGCTTCAACAGCGTACCGAACAATTACAGCGACTGCAAAACGGCATAGTGTTCGTTTTGGCGGATATGGTTGAAAATCGCGACCAGGGAACGGGCGGGCATATAGAACGCACGACAACATATATAAAAATACTGGTAGACGCGATGATAGCGTGCGGGGTTTATGCGGATACATTTTACGAAATGGATTTGGAATTGTTCATTTCATCCGCGCGTTTGCATGATGTAGGGAAAATCTCAATATCTGACATTATTCTCAACAAGCCCGGCAAGCTGACCGATGAAGAATTTGAAATCATGAAGACTCATTCCGCGGAAGGCGAACGGATTATCGGCCAAATCGTCTCCCGGACGGAAGATGTAGAGTTTTTGCGCAACGCAAAGTTATTCGCGGGATATCATCATGAACGCTGGGATGGGACAGGATACCCGCACGGGCAGAAAGAAATGGACATCCCCGTTCAGGGACGGATTATGGCAATTGCCGACGTATACGACGCGCTTATCTCCGAGCGGCCATATAAGAAGCCGTTTACGCATGAGGAAGCAGTCAAAATCATCATGGAAAACGCCGGGAAACAGTTTGATCCAGCAATTACAGATGTATTTTACAGTGTGAGGGATCAGTTCGAGGCGGTTAAGCTGGATTAAATAAACGGCTGACCGTGAACATGGCGAGGCGGCGTATATGAGCGAGATCATTAAAACAAAGTATGATTTATGCACAGGCTGCAACAGATGCGTCAGAGAATGTCCGATGGAGATGGCCAATATAACCTATCAGGACGGGAACGGCGGCATTAAAGTAAAAATCGACAATGAAAAATGTATAGCCTGCGGACATTGCATTTCCGCGTGTAAGCATGACGTAAGATATTATGAAGATGACGCCGCGCGCTTTTTTAACGATTTATTAAACGGAATTTCCATATCGCTTATTGCCGCTCCCTCAATAAGAACAAACATACCGTACCATAAAAAACTGTTTACTTATCTTAAACAACTTGGCGTTAAAAAGATATATGACGTGTCGCTGGGCGCCGACATTTGCATTTGGGCGCACATACGGCATATGGAACAATCCGGTATTGCGCCTTTAATAACACAACCGTGTCCGGCAATAGTCAGATATTGCGAAATCTACCGGCATGAGCTGTTGAAAAACCTGTCTCCGATACACAGTCCCATGAGTTGTATTTCCGTCTACATGAAAGAATATGAAGGCATAACCGACAGGATTGCCGCGCTTTCTCCCTGTATCGCGAAATCGTATGAATTTGAGGATACGGGGCTGGCGCAATATAATGTTACATTTTCCAGGCTGATGGAATACTTAGAGGAAAACAACATAAAACTTCCGGAAGAAGAAACCGGGTTCGACCATGTAAATTGCGGCATAGGCCCTTTATTCCCCATGCCGGGCGGATTGAAGGAAAATATTGAGTTTTTCCTTGGGAAAAAACTTAGCATCGACAGAGCCGAAGGTGACGGCGTATATGAAAAGCTGAATATTTATGCCGAGTCTCCCAAAGAATTGCTGCCGCAAATTTATGATGTATTGAACTGCAATGAGGGTTGCAATATAGGCACAGCATGTACGCGCTCCGTTAATGTATTTGAAATAAACCGTGCAATGGACAAAAACAGAAACGCGGCGACGGACAACCGTAACTGGGAATATTACAGGTCTGTATTCAAGTCATATGACGGCGCTTTGGACATATCTCGCTTTATGAGGAGTTACCGGGTTATTTTCACGCAGTTGCCGCAAATAACCGACGCAAATATCGAGAAAGCCTTTGATCTGCTTGGAAAAACCGATTATGAAAAACAACATGTCGACTGCGGCGCCTGCGGTTCCAAGACATGTTATGACATGGCAAGAAAAATTGCGCTCGACGTGAACATCCCCGTCAACTGCATAGTCAAATCGATGGAGGACGCAAAAAAAGAACACCTGGAAAATATGGCCGCCCGCGAGCAATTCGCGCTTATTGAAAAGATGTACGAAGCTGATAATCGAATAAAGATCATGCTCGACGCGAATCCGCAGGTAAATATTCTGTT
>Ga0099364_10012132_pt1 | contig 11666 bp, 8 predicted proteins | sample TergutTh196P3_FD_73070 | JGI IMG/M metagenome (GOLD analysis project Ga0099364, IMG submission 73070) | Microcerotermes parvus P3 segment gut microbial communities from Pointe-Noire, Republic of the Congo - Th196 P3 | ecosystem: Host-associated > Arthropoda: Insects > Digestive system > Gut ...
GGCGATGCGCAATTTGCAGGCTCGTCATCGGTTCCGGCTCACGTAGAAATGATGGGATTCCTCGGAATGGGCAACAACCCAATGGTAGGAGCAACCGTAGCGGTGGCTGTGGCAATAGAACAGGCAGGGTAAATTACAAACTTTTTGTTGAGGTTGTTCTAAAGGTTCTTTTAGGACAACCTCATTTCCTAAAATAAGTTAATCCGCAGACATTCTTCGTTAAATACAAAAAATACCTGCTATATTTGCAACCTAATTAAAAAAAATATACAGATGAAAAAATTATTACTTATCTCGAATGCGGTACTTGCCATTGCTGTGATTGTGTTATTTGTGTTGCATTTTAGCTCGAAAAAAGAAACGCCAAGCGTTACTGTCGGTTTTGCCACCGATTCGGTGTGCACTTATAAACTTCCGATAGCCTATATCAACGTCGATTCGCTGCTGAGCAACTATCAGTTTGCGATAGATGCGAATGACAAACTGTTGTCTAAAGGCGAAAGTTCGCGCGCAACGCTCAACAAAAGAGAAAAACAATTGGAAACCGAAATGATGGAGTTTCAACGGAAAGTGCAAAACAACGCCTTTTTAAGTCAAGAACGCGCCGAAGGCGAGTATGCCCGTATTATGAACAAAAAAATGGAATTGGAAGAGTTGGCGCAAAAAATGACGCAGGATTTGATGATAGAACAACAAAAAGTAAATATTCAAATGGGCGATACAGTGGATATTTTCCTCAAAAAATATGTGGCAGATAAAAATATCCAAGTGATTTTCAGCAATACATTGAAAGATAATATTCTTTATTCGATTGACGAATACGACATTACTGCCGAAGTAGTTGCTGCACTGAATGCGCGTTATAAAAAGAAATGATTTGATTTAGTCGTCAGGCATCAGGCGAAAGTCGTTAGCTACTTTCGACTATCAACTTTCGACTGTTACCACATACACCTGTCCATGTTCGTAGCGCGATATTCTTATTGCGCTACTTTTTTCAATAAAACCTTCTTCCGAAACGGCATCGTAAATTTCGCCATGTACCCGCACTTTTCCCGATGGTCGAAGGTCGGTAGAGGCAATGCCGGTTTGCCCGATAAGTTGTGTTTGTTCAACAGGCACACCGATGTATCCTTCGGCTATGTCCTGTGTAGCAATAAGCGCTACGTTCTGTAGAAATCCTTTGTGTCCTATCCGGCTCGAAACGAGCGCAACGCCAACCCCGCCAAAAAGAAACGCCCCAACCACAGTGAGCAAAGCTTCGCTAATGGCTTCGGACGGAACAGGACGGAAGTCGAAATAAATGTTGTCGAGCGTAGCCAACACCAAGCCTGCCACAATGAGCGCAATGCCCGAAATGCCGGCAATACCAAATCCGGGAATGACAAACACCTCCAACGCCAGCAAAACCAGTCCGGCAACAAAAATAATTATCTCCCAATTTGCCGCCAAACCGTCTATATAAAGCGGTGCAAAATAGAGTACCGCGGCTGTTATCGCCGCTATCAGCGGGAAACCGATGCCGGGCGTTTGCAGTTCGAAATAAATGCCTGCAATGATAATCATTATTAAAATTCCGCGCAGGAAAGTGCCCGTAAGAAAGCCTTTGATTTTGTCGAAAGCAGAGGGCTTAAATTCTTTCAACTCGTAGATTTCGTAGCCCATTTTTTTGGTTATTATTTCGTCTACGCTTGTGGCTTCGCCTTCGCAAAAACCGTATTTTATTGCTTCGAGTGTGGTAAATGTGAGCGTTCTGCCCGAATCTATGACGTTTGGAATCACTATTCTTTCGTCGACCATAGCCTCGGCAATTTGCGGGTCGCGTTTCCATTTCACAATGGTTTTTCCATTTTCCACAATGGTATCTTTTCCGTGCGCTTCGGCGGTAGTGCGCATGGTGGCGCGCATGTAGGATTGGTATTTGTCGGGCGCTTGTTCGCCGGTTTCGTTTACTACGGTTGCCGCGCCGATGTTTGCGCCTTTTTGCATGTAAATATTTTGACAGGCAATGGAAATAAGGGCTCCTGCCGAAGCCGCATTATTATCAATAAACACCGACACGGGAATTTTCGAGTTGAGAATTTTTGTGCGGATAGAATCGGCATAAACCACTTCGCCGCCGTAGGTGTTCATGTGAATAAGGATTTGGTCGGCGCTCAGCGCATGGGCTTCGGTTATTCCTTTTTGCATAAATAGCCACGTAGAGCTATTCACATCGTCGCGAAGGTTTATTTTGTATACAAGCGGCGTAGCGTTTTTTGAAAAAACTGCATTTAGCGAAAGCAAAATGGTTAAAAGAGTTAGTAAATACCTTTTCATCTGTATATAATTTTAGTTTTCTACCAATATTTTCTACCCTTACGGCGTTATTTTTTATTCCATATTTCCCACGCGGCGAGAGCTTGTCCGATAAGCATATCCATTCCGTTTTTTATGCTTGCGCCCTGTGTTTCTCCCTTACGTAAAAAAATGGTTTTTTCGGGATTATAAATTAAATCGTACAAAAGGTGTTTTTTTCCAATATATTCGTAGGGAATGGGCGGAAAAGCATCAACCGGATACATGCCGAGCGGGGTTGTGTTGACGATACACAGGTGTTCGTTCATTGTGTTTTCGTCTAAATTTTCGTAGCTTAAATTGTGGTTCGAGGCATTGCGGGATACAAACCGGAACTCAATGCCCATTTTTCTGAATGTGTATGCTACGGCTTTCGACGAGCCTCCTGTGCCGAGTATCAACGCTTTTTTATGATAGGGTTGCAGCAGGTTTTTCAACGTATTTTCAAATCCAATCACATCGGTATTATAACCTTTCAATAAGGTAGAATTATTTTTTTGCAAAAATTTAATGGTATTTACTGCGCCTGTTTCGCAAGCCACACCGTCTAACTCATCAAGGTATTTGATAACACGTTCTTTGTACGGCACAGTAACGTTTAACCCGCATAAACCGGCATTTTTGATTAAATCCTTTATACCTTCGATATTTTCCAATGGATATATATCGTAATGGGCGTCAATATTTTCTTTTTCAAATTTTTCGGTAAAAAATCGTTTTGAAAAAGAACTCGAAAGGGGATAACCGATAAGACCGTAGTGTTTCATTTACGATTTTAGATTTTAGATTTACGATTTTTTTTTACAAAATATCGTATCACAAAATACAGGATAACAACGCCTGCCAAAGCGAGAATGATTATTGACAATTCGTGGCTGTACTCGTTAATGAGCTTGGTTTGACCATGCGCAATATAGCCCAACAATGCCAAAATTACATTCCAAATACCTGCGCCGAGCGTGGTATAGATGCAAAAACTTGCCAAATTCATTCGCGCCAATCCTGCCGGAATGGATATTAACTGGCGAATGCCCGGAATAAAACGGCAAACAAAGGTAGAGATATTGCCGTTTTTGTTGAAATAATCTTCGGCTTTTTTTACTTTTTCGCCATTAAGCAAGCACAGGCGTCCTAATTTCGAATCGGCAAAGCGGTACACAATTTTCCGCCCCAAGCTGATAGCCAGAAAATAATTTGCCAAAGCGCCAAGTAACGCGCCCAATGTGCCAAACAAAACTACGAGAAAAATATTCAAATTGCTTTCGGGTTTTAAAGCAATGTAGGCTGCCGGAGGTATCACAACTTCCGATGGAAAGGGAATAAAAGAGCTTTCGACCGTCATTAACAATGTGATAGTGGCATAGTTCATGTTTTCTTCATACCATTTTTCGACATGCTGAATGAGTGATTTTTTTTCTGTGGGAATTGAATCGCTTTGGGCATTGATAGTGCAAAAACAGCCGCAAAAGATGAGAAATAAAAATAGTAGCTTGCGCTGATTTTCAATTAACTTGCGCTGATTTTCAATTCGTTTCATTGCATAAGATAGATGTAATTGTTGATGATATGGCTGGATTCCGGACAAATTTCCAACAAAGACGGAAGGGCTTTATCTGACAATCGCATGGCTTGTTCCAAAAACGGTATTGCCATTTTATAATCGTTCAGTTTGCAATAAGTCATCGCCAAAAGTAAATGAATATTTTCAATATCTTTATCTATTTCGTAGGCTTTCATGCTAATCTCTTTTGCTTTTTCGTACTCCTGCAAATCGAAAAGAAGAATACCCAAGGCAACTAAGGTTTCGGGTTGGCAAGGTTCTATTTCTATCGCGCGGTAATAAGATTTTATGGCATCATCTACTTGATTGAGATTTATTTGCGCTTCGGCAAGGTATACCCAAATTTCGGGAATTGTATTGTTAATCGAGATGGCTTTTTCGGCTGTTTCAATTGCTTGTTGATAGGCGTTTTTTTCCAAATAACCAATCGTCAGTCCGATTAGAGCGTCCATACTTTTATCGTCTTCTTCGAGCGACATTTTGTAATAAGCGATTGCATTGTCGTAATCGCCGAGTTTTTCATAACATTCGCCGATAAATACAAGGGCAACATTTTTATTATTCCCAAGTTGAAGATACACCTGATAGCTTTCAATTGCGGCTTCGTATTTGCCGGTTTGAAACAGGGCGTGCGCCTTTTGCACCCAAGCCGTATAGTCTTTATCGCTGATAATGGTAACAAAGTCGTAGGCTTCTACTGCTTTTTGGTAATTGTCGAGCGCAAAATAAACTTGCCCCAAATTGAACCACGCTTCTGCCGAATAGGGGTCAGAATCTATTATCCGGTTGTATATATCAATGCTTTTGGAGGTTTCGCCTATTTGCTCGTAGCAAAAAGCCAACTCGAACAACAAGTCGTTGTTACGGGAATTGCGTTCGAGACCAAGTTGTAGATAATGCATGCTTCTGCCGTAAGCCTGTTCGGTCAAATAGATATACGCAATATCAAGGCAGGTATATTCGTAATCGAAATTGTCTTTAAGCAAGCGTTTGAAAATTTCATCGGCTTCGTCGTAACGACCGAGTTTTACCAAAATGCCGCCGTGCAACAAATCGGTTTCCGAATCGTGTCCTTCACGATAGGTTTCGACAATTTTGAGCGCTTTTTCATTTTCGCCCATTGCAAGATACACTTTTGCCCGATGAATATGCAACGCCGTACTTGCAGGGTGGAGTTTCAACCCCAATTCAACCGCGTTCGAAGATTCCTTCGGTCGTCCTTTTTCAAGGTAATAATCGGCTATCAATTCCAATTCTTCCACATCGAAGTAACCAAAATCGCTACTGGAAACGTTGCGTTGCTCGTATCTGCGCAAAATTTCCTCAAAACTATTTTCCGATGGTAAATGTTGATCGCTCATAATTAAGGGGCAAAGATAAAAATAAAAGGATTATGAACAATGAATAATCAACAATGAACAATAGAATTGTTGATAAATTCCTGATTTAGCAGGTGATAATTGTTTGTTAAAATAAAGAAAAATCATTTTTTTATTGCTCAATATTACTTTCCATTAAATTAAATTCTTCCATCATTCTGTCAAAATCAGAAATATAATTTCGGTCTTGAATAACGCGAAATTCATTGTATTCCTCAAATGCTTTGATTTTAGCCTCTTGTGCAGAGATTTTTCCGCTATCAAGCAAAATGGGATAAGCCGAAAGTTCGAGAAAACTATCGAGAAACATTGCCCAGTCCTGCATTGTGGTTGTCAGGCGGCGTTTGGCTCGGTTTTCCGCCAAATCCAAATAGGCGGAAACAATCTGATAGAGTTCCTTTACATGTTCTTCCGAAAGATAATTTTTCGCCACATCTACATCTGATTTCATAATTTTCCCTTTCGGGGCTAATTTCCAAGTGGTTAAACCCATGTTTGGCTTGGCAGAATCGGCAGAATGATAGATAATTTCGGCGGCGGTTTGTCCCGCTATTGCCCAATGCAATTTGTTTTGCACTTTTGCGTAAAAATTGCGTGTGATGGGCGAATTTTTTAAATAATCATCTGCCGTAGCATAAATATCGGTAACTTTTTGGTACAACATTCTTTCCGATGCACGAATATCGCGAATACGTTCCAACACCAAATCGAAATGCTCAGCGCTCCATTTTCCGCCTTTTTTAAAACGCTCATCATCAATCACAAAACCATTTCGGATAAACTCGCTCAAAATTTGTGTTGCCCAAATTCTGAAATGTGTTGCCTTCACAGAATTGACGCGATACCCAACGGCAATGATTGCATCAAGGTTGTAAATCATCGTGTCGTAGCGTTTGCCATCGGGGGCAGTTATCCAAATTTTTCGGATAACTGAATATTTATTTAACTCATTTGAACCAAAAATTTCGGTCAAATGATAACTGATTGTGCGCACATCTACATCAAAAATTTCGCCCATTCGCTTTTGTGTAGTCCAAAAAGTATCACCATCATAAGTGAGTTCTATGCGGAATTTCCCATCGGGTCCTGCATAAAAAACGAAATCTGTATTCTCTTGTAATCCAACGTCTTGTGTCTCTGAAAAGGCAATTGTATTTGTCAATTGTGCAACAGCCCATTGACGAAATTCGGTTGCAATTTTGGGTGCAACTCGATAACCGACCGAAAGAGTTATATCAAGATTGTAATGCTTTTGCAAGCGTTCAACTTGCCGATTGCCTTCCTGTCGAACTATTAAGAAATCCTTAATAGTTGCCTGCTCTGAAAGTTCTTTTTCTTCAAAAATATTTTTCAAATGCAAGTTGATGTTCGAAACTGTGGTTTGAAACAATTCTGAAATCTGCTTTTGCGTAAGCCAAAATGTTTCGTTTTCGAGGCGAACATCAATTTTAGGTTGTTCGTTATTTGCTTGATATTTAATATATTGGTTCATTTTTTTTACTTAATACGACCTTGCAAAAACCACCCGTTGTGCCGATGCTTTGCCGCTAACCATGCACTTACCGGTTTCTTTTTTGCCGTCAACAGGAATGCAGCGGATAGTAGCTTTTGTTTCTTCTTTGATTTTTTCTTCGGTTTCGGGCGTTCCGTCCCAATGGCATAACAGGAAACCGCCTTTTTCGATTTCTACCTTAAATTCTTCGTAACTGTTTACTTCGCGTGTAACCGACGCGCGGTAATCGTATGCTTTTTTGTAGATATTCGCTTGTATTTGGTCTAACAGCTTTTTTATATAAAGTTCTACGCCTTCGATGTTGACGGTTTCTTTGGCGAGCGTATCGCGGCGCGCCACTTCTACGGTTCCGTTTTCCAAATCGCGCGCACCGATTGCCAAGCGTACGGGCACACCTTTGAGTTCGTATTCGGCAAATTTCCAGCCAGAACGTTTGTTGTCGTTAGCGTCGTATTTTACGCTGATGCCCAAGTCGCGCAATTTTGTCGTTAGCGCGTTGACCTTTTCCGATATTTCGGCTAACTGTTCTTCGCCTTTATAAATAGGTACGATTACAACTTGATAAGGCGCAAGTTTTGGAGGTAAAACAAGTCCGTTGTCATCGGAATGCGTCATAATCAGTGCGCCCATTAAGCGGGTAGAAACACCCCACGAAGTTGCCCACACATAATCCTCGACACCTTCTTTTGTAGTAAAACGCACATCGAACGCTTTTGCAAAATTCTGTCCGAGAAAATGCGACGTGCCGGCTTGCAAAGCTTTTCCGTCTTGCATCAACGCTTCGATACAATAGGTATCCAGCGCACCTGCAAAGCGCTCGTTTGCCGATTTTACGCCTTTCAACACCGGAAGAGCCATAAAATTTTCGGCGAAATCGGCATATACTTCGAGCATTTTTTCGGCTTCCTCAACGGCTTCTTCTTTTGTAGCGTGCGCGGTATGTCCTTCTTGCCAGAGAAATTCGGCAGTACGCAAAAATAAGCGCGTGCGCATTTCCCAGCGCACCACATTTGCCCACTGGTTGCACAAAACCGGAAGGTCGCGATAGGATTGTATCCAATTTTTATAAGCGCTCCAAATAATGGTTTCCGATGTCGGGCGCACAATCAACTCCTCTTCCAGCTGCGCTTCGGGGTCAACTACTACGCCTTTGCCGTCGGGGCTGTTTTTGAGGCGATAGTGCGTTACAACCGCGCATTCTTTGGCAAAACCTTCTACGTGGTCGGCTTCTTTGCTCAAAAACGATTTGGGAATAAACAACGGGAAATAGGCATTTACGTGTCCGGTTTCTTTAAACATGCGGTCGAGTTCGGCTTGCATTTTTTCCCAAATTGCATATCCGTAGGGTTTTATTACCATGCAACCCCGCACCGCCGAATTTTCAGCCAAATCGGCTTTTAACACTAAATCGTTGTACCATTGCGAATAGTTTTCGCTGCGTGAAGTCAGTTCTTTTGCCATAATTTTTGTAAAATTGAAGCGCAAAGATAGAGAAAACTTATTACTTAAAACTTAAAACTTATTACTTAAAACTCAAAACTTAAAACTTTTCCTTATCTTTGCACGCTTTTTATCTTGCATCTGTATTTTTTGTGGAATGCAAGTTGTTTGCATTGTTTTTTTTATTACAATCCGATGATGCCGGTTTTAAATTTTTAATTAAACATATGAAAAACAAATATGTGGATTTAATAGAGCAGTCGTTTGAGCTGCCTAATGAAGAATTCAATTTTGAAGACGATGAATTATCCTGGTACGGCGTGCCGTTGATGGACGTAATTAAACAATACGGAACTCCGTTGCGCATCACTTATCTTCCCAAGATAGGCATGAATATCCAGCGTGCAAGGCGTATGTTTAATGTCGCAATGGCAAAAGTAGATTATAATGCCGACTATCATTATTGCTATTGCACAAAGAGTTCGCACTTCTCGTTTGTGATGGAAGAAATCTTAAAAAATGGCGTACATATCGAAACTTCGTCGGCATTCGACATCAATTTATTGGAAACTTTATACGAAACAGGACATCTTAAACCGGATATTTTTGTGATATGCAACGGATTTAAACGCCCTCAATATGTCGAAAATATTCAAAATTTAATCAATTTGGGTTTCACAAACGTCATTCCCATATTGGATAATAAATTTGAATTGGACTTGCTTCTTGAAAATTTTGACAAGAAATTTGATGTAGGTATTCGTATTGCTGCCGAAGAAGAACCGAAATTTGCCTTTTATACTTCGCGTTTGGGCATCAGATACAACGATATTATACCGTATTATCGCAATGTTATCCGCAAAAGCAAACAAGTGAACCTGAAAATGTTGCATTTTTTTATCAACACAGGCATAAAAGACACCGCTTATTATTGGAATGAGTTGAGCAAGGCGACCGAATTGTATTGCGAATTGAAAAAAGAATGCCCCGAATTAAACAGTTTGAATATTGGCGGCGGTTTTCCCATTCAAGCGCACCTCGATTTTGTGTACGATTACGAATATATGGCAGAAGAAATTATGGCGCAAATAAAGAAAATCTGTACGCAAAACGGCGTTCCCGAACCGGATATTTTTACCGAATTTGGCTCTTATACCGTTGGCGAAAGCGGCGCAATGCTCTATTCTATTGTAAATCAGAAGCAACAAAACGACCGCGAATTGTGGAATATGATTGACAGTTCGTTTATGACCACCTTGCCCGATACTTGGGCAATTAATCAGCGTTTTCCGTTTTTAGCCATAAATAATTGGGACAAGGAGTACGAGCGTGTGCATCTCGGCGGTTTGACTTGCGACAGCGAGGATTTTTACAATGCCGAGGCGCATTCGAATGCTATTTTTCTGCCCAAAATGGAACCCGACAGAGAGCAATATATTGGTTTTTTCCACTGCGGCGCTTATCAGGAATCGTTGAGTGGCTACGGCGGCATTCAACACTGTTTGTTGCCTGCGCCCAAATTGGTTATTATCGACCGCGATGAAAACGGCGAATGGTACACCAAACTTTTTGCAAAAGAACAAAGCTACAAATCAATGTTGAAGATTTTAGGGTATTAAATAACGCTTAAAAATAACGAACGTCAGCATTTCTGAACGCAAGCGCGTAAGGCATACTTGTAATAACACAGGCGAAACTTTTTGGTTTCGCCTGTGCTGTATAAAATTTAAAAAAAACGTATTGTTATTCCGTAGCCGTAACTGCACTTAACGCAGCCGCTTGTGCTGCCGCTACGCGAGCGATTGGCACGCGGAATGGCGAACACGAAACATAATTCATGCCTACAGAGTCGCAGAATTGAACAGAAGACGGTTCGCCGCCGTGTTCGCCGCAAATACCCAATTTAAGGTTTTTCTTCGCACTGCGACCTTTTTCACAAGCCATTTTTACCAACTGACCTACGCCTTCCTGGTCGAGCACTTCGAATGGATCGTTTTTCAAGATACCAAGTTCTTGATACACTTTCAAGAATTTGCCGGCATCGTCGCGCGAATAACCGAAAGTCATTTGCGTCAAGTCATTTGTTCCGAATGAAAAGAAATCGGCTATTTCGGCAACTTTATCCGCTACAAGAGCTGCGCGGGGAACTTCTATCATTGTGCCTAATTGATAATTAACGGTGGCTCCTTTTTCTTCAAACACTTTTTGTGCTGTTTTGTGAATAATGTCTGCCTGATGTTTCAACTCGGCAACTGTACCGATAAGCGGCACCATAATTTCGGGAAGTACATTGATGCCTTTTGCTTTTACGTTCAATGCGGCTTCGATGATTGCGCGTGTTTGCGTTTCGGTAATTTCGGGATAAGTGTTGCCCAAACGACAACCGCGGTGTCCAAGCATCGGGTTAAATTCTTCCAAGGCGCGGCATGCGGCTACTACTTCTTCGAGCGTAATGCCCATTTCTTCTGCCAAAGAGCGTTGTGTTTCCAATTGATGAGGCACAAATTCATGCAAAGGCGGGTCGAGCAGGCGGATTGTTACGCCGTAGCCGTCCATTGCGGTAAAGATGCCTTCAAAGTCGCCGCGTTGCATTGGAAGGAGTTTTTTCAAGGCAGCTTTACGTCCTTCGGTATCAGACGAAAGTATCATTTCGCGCATTGCTTTGATGCGGTCGCCTTCGAAGAACATGTGTTCTGTACGGCAAAGACCGATGCCTTTTGCACCGAATTTGCGGGCTATTTCGGCATCTTTGGGAGAATCGGCATTGGTGCGAACGTCCATGCGAGTATATTTTTCGCAAATATCCATGATTGCACCGAAATCTCCGTCCAATTCCGCATCTTGAGTAGGCACTTGACCATCGTAAACTTCTCCGGTAGAGCCGTTTAACGAAATCCAATCGCCTTCTTTATATACTTTGCCTTTCATTTCGAGCGTGCGTGCCTTGTAGTCTATTTTTATTTCGCCTGCGCCCGAAACGCAACATTTACCCATGCCGCGAGCCACTACAGCAGCGTGCGAAGTCATACCGCCGCGAGCGGTCAAAATACCTTTGGCAGCGTCCATACCTGCTAAATCTTCGGGAGATGTTTCGATACGAACAAGAATGGTAGGTTGGCGTTTTTCTTTGTAAACGACAGCGTCGTCGGCAAAAAATACCACTTTACCTGTCGAAGCGCCCGGAGAAGCCGGCAGACCTTTTGCCATTATTTTTGCATTTTTTAATGCGGTACGGTCGAAAATGGGGTGCAACAACTCGTCTAATTTCGCTGCTTCCATGCGTTTCAACACTTCTTTTTCGTCAATCAAGCCTGCACGAAACATTTCCATTGCGATGCGTACCATCGCCGCGCCGGTGCGTTTACCGTTGCGGGTTTGCAACAACCAAAGTTTACCGTCTTGAATGGTAAACTCAATGTCTTGCATATCTTTAAAA
>Ga0099364_10012133_pt1 | contig 11666 bp, 10 predicted proteins | sample TergutTh196P3_FD_73070 | JGI IMG/M metagenome (GOLD analysis project Ga0099364, IMG submission 73070) | Microcerotermes parvus P3 segment gut microbial communities from Pointe-Noire, Republic of the Congo - Th196 P3 | ecosystem: Host-associated > Arthropoda: Insects > Digestive system > Gut ...
GTGTTGCAGATTCATTGGCAAAACTTATAGACGAAATTAGACAATGATGATAAAATCAGACTTGCGTTTGCGAACCCTGCTAAAGGCGGCTATGCGCCGCCATTGAGCCTCGGCGGGTACGATGCGTTTGTGGGGTTATCCCGCCGCAGCAAAAGAATGCACTGCGGGGTTGTAAACGCTTGCTACTAAGGTTTCTATGCCGTGTTTGCGAACCGTGCCAGTTTATAAGCTATTGCATAAAGCGGTGCAGATGTATTGTCAAAACGTGAAGACAAAAGTAAAACAGTGAAGATAAGACGAAATTACAAGCGATACCCTGCCAAAAGGCGGCTATGCGCCGCCTGTGAGTCTTTGCGTATATGTGATATTTTTGGGTTACCGGCCGCCATATAAAATGCACCGCTTGGTAACAAACGCCCGCTTCCGAGGTTGCTATACTGTGACTGCGAAGCTCGCAATATAATATGCCATTGCTTATAACGGTGCAGATGTATTGTCAAAACGTGAAGACGAAACGAAAACAGTGAAGGTAAGACGAAATTGTAAGAGATACCCTGTCAAAAGGCGGCTATGCGCCGCCTGCTAGGTACGGCATGTAAGTGACATATTGGGTTTTCTGACGCTACAGGTCAGTACATATTTTGACTATCCCTGTACGCCATAAGTCAGTCCGTTAAAGACCTACGAAACATTGAGATTGTTAGCGTTGTGTCAAGCAATGGCGTAATACAGCCGTGGCAACGGCGTATAACAAGCATCTTAGCGAAATGGCGGTAGGTGTGTAAACCAAAAGTCTTATGCGCCCTTTGACCGTTTGTGGCAGTTCGGGTCTTGTCGCGCCCCATCCGCCGCTTCGCCAAGTTGCCGGGCGTTATGCGATATTGCCCCTAGGGGTTGCAGAGGTATTGACAAAACTTTTAGACGAAGTTTGTCATTGACGGTAGGATCGGTCTTGTAAGTGCTTGAAATATCAAATGCTGCTATGCGCAGCTCAGAAACTGTAGCGGAAAAAGGTCATTTTTTAGGTTTTCCAGCTGCCGTAAAAGCACACAGTCCAATTGTATTGTACTCGTTATTAAACGATGCCTCGCCCCACCTGCTAACCGTGTGAGCGCTATAAGCTGTTTAACCTAGTATTCCATTCTTGAAATAACTACACAAAATTGTAGTGGATTTATTCGGCTGCCTAGGCGAAAGCCCGCCGGAAAACCACTGATATTTCAAGGGATATCAACGACGGCATGGCGGAAAAAGACGCTGCAAGGTATGGGTAGTTATTTCAAGAATTGAATATTAATGCGTAAGATATTATGAGTTTACTCTTAATTTGAATAAGAGTAGTTTGATTTTTACAGCGAACTTCCGAATGAACCCATAGCTCTGACTGTAAAGTGGCGAATCTCAATACAGTGTTTGAACTGACACAGTTGGGTGACTCGTGATAAGGTGACACACAGAAATATTTATGCTATAATCACTCCTGTGAAATCAACAACACAAAGAAAGGGATAACACTAATGAAAAAATCTATATCAGCAATACTAGCCCTGATGATTGTCATCACACTGATTCCCGCAACAGGAATAACAGTATCGTCGTCGTCCGATATCCGCACGCAGTTCTCGACGGACTTGTTTGACTTTCGTTCAACCGACGAGGATGTATCCACACTGGAAGATATCCGGGATGTAATTATTAATGAGTTTGAGAGAATTTCAAACGCCCTGGATGCGGAAAACTATGAACTGCGTCTTGCTTTCATACTTTATCCGACATATGCATCATTGACGGATGCCGTTCGCAATCTGATTGAAGACGAACCTACTTCCCATGGCTATTATATTAGCGGAGTTTCTGAAATCCATATGACAGCAGCCCGGACGAATCGTGAGGGGTTGCTGCGATTGGCTCTGCACGAATTTGTTCACGCTACCGTCGACTTTCGCTTCAGCGCGGGTAGCATTTCAATGTTACTTCACGAAGGGGTCGCGACTTATCTGACCGGTGAAGCCTATGGAGTCGAATATGCTATTGGGCAGGGCATCAGAAATAATAATCTACCAACAATCCAGGAACTAAACAATATTAACGATGATCGGGCATATACATTCGGGTATGCTTTTATAGAGTTCGTTGAGGAAACCTTCGGGATGGATTATATAGTTCGCCTATTGGATGGAACACCAAAATCCACCGTCTTCGGAATGAATGATGACGAGTTGAATATATCGTGGATGGAGTTCCTAAATGGATATCCCATTGGGGCTGCGCCACACGCGCTTGCCAGCTTTGCCGATGAAATGAACAGCGTTTTCGGCGACGGTCTTTTCACGGCAAGCGACGACCCTATCAGCATAGCTAATGCAAGAACTATCTTTCAGGCAATCGGCTCTGAGCAAAACGCCATATTGACAGGCAGGGGGACACTTACCCGCGTGATGGCATGCCAAGCGATTTGGGCGCTGTGTGAATCGCTTGGCCTGTCACAGCCTCCCGCCAATTCGCTAACGACGTTGCCCGACACCGATGACGACGCTGTTCGGTATATCGTGGGGCTAGACGTTTTAAGTCCATGGCCTGATGGTACGTTTAGGCCTTATGAAGACCTATTAAGCGCTCAACTACCTGTTCTTCTATACCGAATTTTCAACCTTCCTGCGATAGGCGGCCTTGAGGCCGCAAAAACGCTTCTGACCGAATTGGGAACGGACGCAGGTAACCTCGACATACCAAATCTTGACAGCGCTGATGAGTGGGCATATGCTGAAATCACCGCAGCGGTTGAAGCAGGGCTTATATCGGTTTCCATACTCAATGACGATTGGAAAACTCCCACCTCCCGCCTTGTCGCAGCGGAAATGCTCGTACAGACCATTGAAACAGCATTGAGCAAGACTATGACACAGCTCGCATCGGAGCGCGGCTGGGATTTGACCACGGGCGGTTTCGTTGATACCGACGATCAGGCAGTTACGTTCCTGAGGCACGCCGGGGTAACAAACGGTGTCGGTGATAACAGATATGACCCAGACGGGGAATATAACCGCGCACAAATCGTCACGATGATAGGCCGCTCCGCCGAAGTGTTCTTCGGTGTGACAGCCCAGGGTGATAACCCGTTTTCTGATGTGCCGGATTGGGCAGCCCCCTTTGTTGCATATGCGGCCGATAGTGCTATCACACAGGGCGTAGGCAGCGGACGTTTCGACTCGTACGGCGTTTTGCAAAATCAACACACGGCAGTATTCATCTACCGGGCGGTTAACGCCTGGGCTACAGATATGGAGCAATAATTCAGAAGTTTGCCGATGAAGCGACAGGCGGCCTGCTTTCGAAGTGAATCAAAAACTATATTTTGATTCTACTTTGGCACTTTGAGTTCCACATGTCAGTTTCCTACATAAAAGCGTGCGCCGCCTGCAAATGCAGCGTTAGTGGGTTATTCTGCCGATGCAAGACGGCGAGTTGTTGAACTACGAAGTAAATACGCTATAAGCACTATAGTAGTATGAGTGCAACACAGTCGGGGCAACATCGCATAACAAGCGGTTTAGCGAAATGGCGGTCGGCGTGGAAACCAGTAGTCTTCTGCGCCCTAAGACACTTTGTGGTAGCTCAGGTCATGGCGCGCCCAATCCGCCACTTCGCCAAGCCGCCGGGCGTTATGTGACATTCACCCTACTGCGGTGCGAATTTATTGACAATTTTTATAGTTGCTTGTATTCAATCAAAAGCGGGTGCAGTTAATATAGTATTAGAGGTGCGAATATGTTCAAATTCTTCGAAGAGAAAAAACAACCGAAGCAGACGGAAGCAGAGACCAATCATTTCGATGCCATATGGGAAGCCGATTTTGATGATATTTGGAAAATCGAATGTAAGAACAATATGCTAATCGCTCTGAATGGTTGGTTGTGCAGAAAAAGCAATTACGGCGAAAACATTGAAAAACTGTCTGGCGTAGAAAAGGCATTCTATTTCGTTTTACAACTTGAAGGCGAGGTCAACAACGGCGGTCACTCACAGTTCTTCTTCAACAGCAGTGGTGACTTCGCCAATGAAACCCCAGCCGCCTTGCGTGAGATAGGTGCGGGTAAAATGGCAGAGATATGTGAAAGAGCACTAGCGGTCTTTGGCGGTGCTGTACCGAAAAACCGTGACGAACGTGAAGCAATGTTAGAAAATTCCATCACAGAGAAAATCGACGAAATTCTAAGTCAATGTGATACCGAGTTCTATGCATACCCAGATGATTTATTAGAGTTGAACTATCAGTATGTAATGAGCAACCGAACACAGTTTACTCGATAATAGAGCATTGTCTACATCCGGGTAAACGTCACATAACAAGCGGTTTAGCGAAATGGCGGTCGGTGTGGAAACCTGTAGCCTTCTGCGCCCCTCAACCTATGTGGTAACGCAGGTCATGGCGCACCCAATCCGCCACTTCGCCAAGCCGCCGGGCGTTATGCGACATTTACCCTACTGCGGTGGTATATTAAGATGCACTTTTTCTAGCATTCATAATGATAATGATGCAGTATTATTTATTTAGTTGGGAGTGAAGACGATGAAAAAGATAAAAATGCTCGACATTGAAAACGATGGTCTTAATATGTCAACAGACAAGCAATTCCTATATATACGATGTAAACGCACTATGTTAAAATATAATATAACTGATATGAGTTTAGTGGCACAAAACGTCATCTTCAAAAAAGACGGTAAAGCACGTAATTTCTCAGTTTGTGAGCAATATATTTTCCTTACTGACTTTTGCGACTTATATATTCTTGATAAAAGAAATTTGCAAGTAGTGAGTGTAATACGTCTTGGTGAAGATTTATCATCTGATTTGGGTGTTGTAAGATTCAATGAGCAAAAAGCATACATCAATATACGTAACGGTAAAATGGCAGTCATGGATATAAAAACCCAAGCTTTTAGCAAATTTGAAATAAGCAGTTCGAGTTCTTGGGAGCATACTATCGTCGGAAACAACATATATACAGGCACGGTCAACGGTGAGTTAATCGAAACAGGTATCGGCAATATGCAGTTAGTTCGTAAAATTAAGTTATGCAATAAGAATATATACAGCATAATTCACAATAACGGAATAATATATACAATATCGCAAGATATGACGATAAAAGCTGTAAATATTGATACCCTTGAGTTAGTTTGTGTGGCAAAAAAAGCGGTAAAGGGCATGACCAAAATACTTGGGATATATAATGATTGGTTAGTTGTTGCGGATGGTGGCATATCTCTATGGAACAGGCAAACGCTGGAGTTGCACGACAGATTTGCTTTCCCAACGGGACATTTTAATAAGGGTGTAGTCCTGCATGATAACATACTAATCGGGAGCGATTTTCAGAGCATATTTAAATGCACATTATAAGCGTTATCAATATCCGGGCAAACGTCGCATAACATGCAGCTTAGCGAAATGGCGGTCGGCGTGGAAACATAAAACCTTCTGCTCCCTATGACACTTAGTGGTAACTCAAGCTTCAGCGCACCCAGTCCGCCACTTCGCCAAGCTGCTGGACGTTATGCGCAAGCTTTTTTGAGGTGATTTAAATAAAATTACAAAACAAGCAAGCGATGCTGTCTATTGGATATCTTGCGAACAGTGAAAGAATATTGACAAAACACAGAGTTAATGGGAGGGGATCGTTTTGCCTGATACACTACAGAATATGATTGACGGTGCAAACTCAAACAACCTCTTTATGCAATGCAATACACCTAACCTTAATGCGTTTCGCCCGTTGCCATCAGGATTTACGGCAAGGCTGTGCAGACGTGATGAACTGATTATATGGAAAGCAATGTGGGCACAGGGCAAATACATGGATTTCGTCAATTTTTATTACGATAAGGTTTACTTGCCTTTTGAAGATGAGTTTTTCGCTCGCTGTATGTTTGCTGTTGATGAAAGCAATAAGCCTGTCGCTACTGCCGGCACTTGGCTTTCATACGGAAAAATCAACACAGTTTTATGGTTTTATACGTTGCCGGAATATGAAGGGTGTGGAATTGGCCGAGGACTTTTCAGCGAAGTGTTGAAAAAAGCTGCGTTTCCTTTATATGTCCATACGCACCCAATAGCGAACAGGGCAGTGAAGTTATATTCTGATTTTGGTTTTAAGTTGATAACGGATTCCACTGTTGGGTATCGTGAAAACAACCTACAGGAGAGCTTTCCGTATTTGAAGAAAGCATTGCCTGATGAGGCATATGCAAACTTAAAAACAACGAAAGCGAATACTGCATTACTGGAAGCAGCCCTGCTTAACGAGCTTGCTGAGTTTTGAGGTCTCACAAGAAAAAGGTGTCAAAAAAGCCAGCGCATAACAAGCGGTTTAGCGAAATGGCGGTCGGTGTGGAAACCAGTAGTCTTCAGCTTCCTTTGACAATTCGTGGTAGCTCAGGTCGTGGCGCACCTCGTCCGCCACTTCGCCAAGCCGCCGGGCGTTATCTGACATATGCCCTTGGAGCGGTGGAAATGGTGTTGACAATCATTCGAGAGTAATGCGTTAATAAAAGCTGAATCATATTTTGGAGGTCGTTCACATGGATATAAGAATACAGGAGCTTACGCCTGAGCTTGCGGAGGAGTATGTACGTTTTTTTGATGTGACCCCTCACGGCGACTACACAGAAGAAAATATATGCTATTGCGTGACTTGGCGTAGCGATGATACCTATGTAGGTGACGGTGATCACTGGTATCCATCCCGGGAGGAAAGAAGAAATCGTGCCTTGCAATTCGTTAGGGATGGCAGCATAAGAGGATATCTAGCTTACTGCGATGATAAAATTGTTGGCTGGTGCAATGCCAGCGGTGATTGTCAAAGAGGTGTCGATTATCTGCGTTCTAGTTGGCCTATAAATGAGATTGGTGGAGATGAAAAGGTCAAATCAATATTCTGCTTCGCCATAGCGCCGAATGTACAGAGAATGGGCGTTGCAACGAAATTAGTGGAACGTGTTTGTGAAGATGCTGCTGATGAAGGGTTCGACTTTGTGGAAGCCTATGCAAACAAGGAGTTCACGAGTGTTCTTAATGGAATGAGGGGGCCATTGGCTATGTATGAAAAATGCGGTTTTGTAATTTCCTCACAACAAGGGGATTATGCTGTCATGCGAAAAAGGCTGAAACAGTAAGCGAAGATATTTAGTTACAATACCACGACGCAAATAAGCCATGAAGATGAATCAAATCTGGTCGGTCATACGTCAGATAACAAGCGGCTTAGCGAAATAGCGGGATGCGTGAAAACTTTGAGCTTTCTGCTCCCTTTGACACCTTGTGGTAGTTCAAGTTTTGATGCGCCCAATCCGCGACTTCGCCAAGCCGCCGGGCGTTAGGCGATATGCTACATTTATGAGTAACCCATGCATGACTCCCTGTTTACTCGACTACCGTGCAGACCGCAACATTCATAAGCTGGTCTGCCTATGTTTGTTTTTCGGTTATACTATATTGGCAGTTCTGACACATGGTGCATCTCCCTTGTCGATGAATCCGCCGAATAGATCAATCTCCGTTCCAAGTAAGATGCCCGAACCGATAACGCCTAGACTATCAGTGGAGCAGAGCATATGAAGTGTGAGCAAACCGCCAGAAAGCAGCCTGCCCGCTGCTTGATGGAACTGCCGCCTAGACCAGACATAAAGCAAAGCAAAAACAAGTCCGAGCCGCAAGCGCTTTGGCTAGTAGATGGTATAGATATCAGCAACTTGAGCATGCTGCAGAATGGGGCCTACCCCGCTTGTCCAGGGAACTGCCGCCTAAAGCAGATATCAAGCAAAACAAAAGAAACCCGAGCCGCAAGCGCCTGGACTTTAATGGAGAATAGACATCATCAGATTGAGCATGCTGTTAGAATGGAGCCTGCCTCGTTTCTCCATGGAACTACCGCCTAAATCAAATGATGCGAAAAAAATTGACTTGCGGATAATCAAGCATTACAATTCGTGTTGGCAGAACCTGTTTTGAAAGAAAAAAGCAATACATCCGCACATCGTCTAACAGGCGGCTTTGCGAAATAGCGGTTTGCGTGGAAACAAGAAACCTTCTGCTCCCTATGACGCTTTGCGATAGTTCAAGTTTTGGCATACCCCATCCGCCACTTCGCCAAGCTGCTGGGCGTTATGCGAAATTCACCCTACTGCAGCGGATATCCTCAATTTTTTTATCGGAGGAGTTATATGATAGAGCAAATTACTACATATTATGAAGGCTACGATGAAGATGGACGATTGTTTCGTGATAAGGCTCATATGCCTGAATACCTTACAACCATTCGTTATTTTGACCGACTTTTCACGCCGAATAGTAAAATTCTTGATGCGTGTGCAGGAACAGGCAAATACTCATTTTATCTTGCAGATAAAGGCCACAGCGTTACGGCTTGCGACCTTGTTGAACACAATGTAAATATCATAAAGTCAAAACCGAACTCAGATGGTCTACTTGAAGTTTCTGTATGTAACGTCCTTGATTTATCAAGGTTTGATGATGATATTTTTGACGTTGTCCTTTGTATGGGAGCTATGTACCATCTATCTTCTGACAAAGAAAAAATACAAGCGGTTCGTGAATGCACGAGGGTGTGTAAGGCAGGAGGTTTGGTTGCGTTGTCATATTTAAACTATTTTGCTGTTATCGCTGCCGAAGTCAATGAAGGGCTTGGCAATCTTGATGATCTTTTAGCGATGTTTGAAGACGAAAGTGATTGTTTATGGAAAGCAACGACTCCAAAAAAAATGGAAAACTATATTAACAAAGCAGGGCTAAAGAAACTATATAATATAGGCACGGATGGGATTTCTTTTGTGATTCGAGATAAAGTCAACCCCGCAGATGATAGAGCATTTAATAAGTGGATGGAATACATAGTTGAGCATTGCGAAGAACCAAGCACAGTTGGTTGCAGTATGCACGGATTGATAATTGGTAGAAAACAGGCAGGACTATCAACGGCCGGGTAAACTTCGCATAACAAGCGGCTTTGCGAAATAGCGGTTTGCGAGGAAACAAGAATCCTTCTGCGCACTTTGACACTTTGCGGCAGTTCAAGTTTTGGCGTACCCCATCCGCGACTTCGCAAAGCCGCCGGGCGTTATGCGCAATATGCCCTACTGCGGTGGTAAACTGAGATACTTTTTCTAGTATTCATAACAATGCAGTTTATATTTTGAATGGGAGTGATTAGTATGAGTAATGAATTAGTCGATGTGATACAACTGCATACTGAAATGATTTTTGATAATGCGAACAACATGCTGCAAACATGCAATATGGATTTTATATTATGCGATTTTCCTATTTGGAAGCATGTTTATCACATGCTCCATTCATGTGACCAATGGTTTATAAATCCTAACCACTATAATGAGCCAGATTTTCACGAACCTAATATGAACTCACTAGATGTTATGACCGAAAAGGTATTGTCACGGGAAGATTTATTAAAGTATTTAGAATGTGTTCGTGAAAAAATTATGCGATATATAGACTCATTAACAGATGAAATGCTTTATGAAATTCCACTAGATGGTACAACAAACAGATTATCGCACATTTTAGGACAATACCGCCATTTTTATGCTCATTTAGGAAATATAAACGCTACAACGATAATTGAAACTAATAAATGGCCTCGCGTGAAAGGATACAAAAGTGAAAGCGATGAACTATATGAGTAATGCAGCTTGCTCTAATGCGCTCTTCGTGCGGATGAAGTTAAATTACACGGGTAGGACTAGGGATAATATTGCACAAACAAATTATTAAGGGGTTAGTAAGCACTATCAATATCCGGGCATACAGCGCATAACAGGCGGCTTAGCGAAATAGCGGTAGGAGGGGAAGCCGGATTGCCGCCGCGCCGCTGACAGCTTGCGGAAGTTCAGGCTACGGTGCACCCAATCCGCCACGTTCGCCAAGCCGCCGGGCGTTATATGACATTCACCCTAGTGCGGTGGAGCATTGATAGTAATTTTTAACGACATTAACGACGCAGACAATTTATTGTGGAGGTAGTAAAAGTGAGAAGAGCGGTAATGCAAGTATATGTTAAAGACAGTATAAATGCTGTTAGGTTCTATCAGAAAGTTTTTGATGCACCACTCTTAGCTGACTATAAAAATGAAGATGGCACTTACTATGAACATGCTGAACTTGATGTCCACGGACAAATATTAGCATTGATGGAATCGAGTGACGAAAGAATCCTTACAGGCAATACCATGCAATTCTTTTTACATTTTGGGCAAGGTCAGGAATCTGTTGTGCGAAAAATTTATGATTTGCTAAAAGATGGAGCAGAAATACATTATTCGTTGAGTCCATGTGATTGGAGTCCGTTAATGGCAGACTTGGTTGACAAGTTCGGAGTTCGTTGGCTAATTGCTGTGTAGAAAATGAATAGAGGTTAATCTGAAGGTGCATAAAAAAATGCAGTAGAAAGCTACAAGCGATATAGGGTGATTTTGTTGCATGAAACCGACCCAGGGGAAGTATCTTTCGTATCTCAAGTCAGATTTATACGCAATAGTGAAGTAAATGCAAAACTAGAGCGCAAGCGGTTTTGGTAATGATTATCTACAGCCGGGTAAACGTCGTATAACAAGCGGTTTGGCGAAATGGCGGTCGGTGTGGAAATCGGAAGTCTTCTGCTCCCCTTAACCCCAGTGATAGCTCAGGTCATGTCGCTCCCAATCTGCCACTTCGCCAAGCCACCGGGCGTTATATGACATTCGACCTAGTGCGGCGCGTGTTTATAGTCAAAACTTTATGACGTTGGTGTTTGAATGAAGATTTTATACGACGGAGGTAGAAAATGACAGGAGAGTACAGGTATCAGGAAGCTTCTATCGCTGACCTTGAGTTAAGATGGGATAAAAATATCGCAGATAATACAGGTGATGATCGCTGGGTTGCTTGGAAATCAATCGCTATAGAAAATCATGGAAAAGGAAAATGTAAATCATTCGTGGTATTGTATGACGAAGAGCCAATAGGAGAAGGCACGTTGATATTGTCGCTACAAAGTGCCGAGATAAACGGACTGAGAATAGATAAGCAATACGAAGGCAAGGGTCATATGTCGAAGCTTGTAAAAATCATGGAGCAATATGCTAAGGAAAAGGGGTATAAAACCGCAACTATAGGAGTTGAACCTAAAGAAACACGCAATTTAGCTATATATTTACACTGGGGATACGACGTGTTTGATAAATTAGTAATATCAAGCATTAAAGAAGAAGGTATAATACTATACTACTCAAAAGAACTGTAATAATGAGCGAAGGAAACCTACACTAAACAGCATTAGAGTCTGTACATATTGCAGTCACAGACCGGCGAAGCATGGGTGAATAAGTAATGAAGCGAATTGAGGCGTAACACAGCCGGTCAAACGTCATATAACAAGCGGTTTAGCGAAATGGCGGTCGGAGTGGAAACCTAAAGTCTTCTGCTCCCCATGACACCTTGTGGTAGCTCAGGCTGTGGCACCCCCCAATCCGCCACTTCGCCAAGCCGCCGGGCGTTATACGACATAAAATCTGGAGTGATTAAAATAATCGCCCCGCATCCGTGCGGGGCGAGGACGACGAAACTTTAATACAAACGCAGATATTAA
>Ga0099364_10012134_pt1 | contig 11665 bp, 11 predicted proteins | sample TergutTh196P3_FD_73070 | JGI IMG/M metagenome (GOLD analysis project Ga0099364, IMG submission 73070) | Microcerotermes parvus P3 segment gut microbial communities from Pointe-Noire, Republic of the Congo - Th196 P3 | ecosystem: Host-associated > Arthropoda: Insects > Digestive system > Gut ...
GTAACTTTTTATGGGATCAATAATGGGATTGTAGCATTGTTTTTAACCAAATGTGTGTACATAGCTTGAATTTTTTATTAATTTCATGCTAAAATTTATTAACTATCTATTAAGCGGATTGGAGAGTATATAACGTATGATCGAGTATATAGAAAGAGCCGTAGTTCTGAAAAACGGAGTTCCCGCAATTGCGCCTGCCGCAAGCCAAGACGTTGCCGAGGGCCGTGAAAAAACAATGGCATATGAAATACTGCGTGCTCACGAAAGCAGCGGCAGCGTAAGAAAAATGCAGATTAACTTCGATGCGCTCATATCGCATGATATAACATATGTCGGCATTATACAGACGGCGCGAGCGAGCGGTATGACGGAGTTCCCCTTACCATACGCACTAACAAACTGCCACAATAGCCTGTGCGCCGTCGGCGGTACGATTAATGCTGACGACCATGCATTTGGCCTGTCTGCAGCTAAAAAGTATGGAGGGATATTCGTCCCGCCGAATCAGGCTGTTATACACCAGTATGCGCGTGAAAGGCTTGCCGGGTGCGGCAGGATGATCCTCGGTTCCGACTCGCATACGCGCTACGGCTGCTACGGGACGCTCGGCATAGGTGAAGGCGGCGGTGAGCTTGCAAAGCAGCTTTTGAAAAACACTTATGACATAGACCCGCCCGAAGTCACGCTTGTCTGGCTCGAGGGTCGCCCTCCCCATGGAATTGGCCCTCATGACGCAGCGCTCGCCTTAATAAAAGAGACATTCCCCGGCGGCAGGGTCAAAAACCATATACTGGAATTCGCGGGGCCGGGCATTTCTGCCCTTTCGATGGATTTTCGCATAGGGATTGACGTTATGACTACCGAAACAAGCTGTCTATCGTCAATATGGGAGACCGACGATACTGTACGCACGTTTTACGAAGAAATTGGCAGGCCGGATGACTACAGCAAGCTGACGGCCCGGGACGGGGCTTGTTACAACTCCATGGTGAAGCTGGACTTATCCTCGCTCCAATCCATGATCGCGCTGCCTTTTCACCCTTCTAAAGCTTATACTATTCACGAGTTGCAGCGCGAGCCTGAGCGCATCCTGCGCAAAGTCCAGGATGAATGCAACAGGGAACTGGGCGGACAGGTAGACCTCGACCTCCTGCGCTGCATCAACGAACGCGGCGAGATAATCTGCGAGCAGGGCATCATAGTCGGCTGTGCGGGCGGCATGTATGAAAACATATCTGAAGCCTCAGACATATTGCTAGGCAGATCCATAGGCAGCGGGTATTTTGACCTATCCGTATACCCGTCTTCATCGCCGGTATCGCTTGCAATAACACGCGATGGCATTTCTGAGGTTTTGCTTGAATCCGGGGCGCTGATAAAGCCTGCATTCTGCGGCCCCTGCTTCGGCGCCGGCGATACCCCGGCCCATAACACTTTGTCTATCCGCCATGCGACACGCAATTTCGCAAACCGTGAGGGTTCGAAGCCCGCCGGTGGCCAAATCTCCGCCGTCGCCTTGATGGATGCGCGCTCGATTGCAGCAACGGCAGCAAACGGCGGCATCCTTACCGCAGCTACGGATATTGAGTATAAAATCACTCCGCGCGTTTATAAGTATGACGGCGGAGCCTATGAAAAGCGCTGTTATGACGGATTTGGCAATGCCGATCCATCGGCAGAACTGCGGTTGGGCCCGAATATAGCGGACTGGCCGATTTTCCCAAAGCCGGAGGAGAACATGCTTCTAAAGCTCTGCGCAGTTATTCGTGATGAGGTCACTACTACTGATGAACTGATCCCATCAGGGGAGACATCGTCATACCGCTCAAACCCGATCGCCCTGTCTGAATTCACGCTCTCACGCCGCGTGCCCGGGTATGTCGCCGCGAGTAAGGCAGTGCGCGCTCTCGAGGAAGCGCGGCGCGATGGTTCCGTCCCGGATGAAGCCGCTGAAATACTAAGAAAGCTTGGCGCGGATATAAGCAGTACTTCCATAGGCTCGTGCATATTTGCAAAAAAGCCCGGAGATGGAAGCGCAAGGGAGCAGGCTGCTTCATGCCAGAAAGTACTGGGCGGCATGGCAAACATATGTTATGAGTACGCGACAAAGCGTTACCGCTCAAACTGCATAAACTGGGGTATTGTGCCGTTTACTATAGGCAAAGGCGAACCGTTTGACTATGGCGCCGGCGACTGGATATATGTCCCCAATATACGTCACGCGGTGCTGTCGGGAACGGAACTCATACCCGCGAAAGCTATAAGAGCCGGAACTGTGAGCGACATCACACTTGAGTGCAGCGATTTAAGTGATAACGAGCGCATCATACTCACAGAAGGCTGCTTGATGAATTACTACGCCCGTTAATGTTTTCATTAAAAATTCCGATATATTTAGTAGAGCGCAAAGCACTGATGCACCGCGCTGATTAATGAACTGGAGGGATCCTGAAATGAAAACCGGAAATGTAGGCAATGCGGGAAATGTGCACACCCATTACAATCAGCATCACAACGCCATAAATGGCAACAAGGGAAAAGGTAAACCACAAGGCGGCTACACTTCAAATATGGCTGATGAGTACATACCAAGCGTTGAGGGTGCTGCAGACCCTGCAACGATTGAAAGATTGTGGAAAGAGACCAACCACGCTGCCGATGCGATACGCAAGCTTGTTCAGTCAATGCTCGGAAAGAGCGATGCCTCAGGCCAAGGCTTCTGGGCAGTGAGGGCAAAAGGTGGATTTAAGCTCAGCGAGGCTGAAAGAGCGCAAGCACAGGAGATGATCGACGAAGACGGTTTCTTCGGGGTCAAGCAGACGACAGGGCGGATTATGGACTTCGCAAAAGCGTTGGTTGGCGAAAACGCAAGCGAAGAACAGATTGAGAATATGCGCGATGCGGTTCAAAAGGGATTTGATGAAGTGGCGAAAATGTTCGGCGGATTCGATAAACTTCCCGACGTCACCAAGCAAACATACGACGCGATAATGAGCGCTTTTGACGAATGGCTCTCAGCAGGTGCGGCAGACGCGGCGGAAGAATAAACCCATAGTGTCTATTTATACCCCGGTTTTTTCAACGGAAACCGGGGTTATTTATGTGTTCAATCTCTTATGTATAATTCGACATATTTTCAAAATAGTCTTTATTAAAGCAGAATAATAATATATAATGCTCAACGATATGAAAAACCATGAGGAGGACTAAAAATATGCCCAACACCATCCAAACGGAGAAAATAGGAAAACTCGGTTTCGGTTACATGCGGCTTCCTCGCGAGAATGGCGAGTTCGACATGGAGCAAATCAAGAAAATGGCCGATGCGTTTTTAGAAAGCGGCGGAACATATTTTGATGCTGCTTTCGTTTATGATGGCGCAGAAGTCTCTCTCCGCGAATCGGTTGTTAAACGCTACCCTCGTGACAGCATACAGCTTGCTACAAAGCTCAACCTGCATTTTATTGAAAAACCGGAGCAGTTGGAAGATCAGTTCAACACATCGCTTGACCGGCTTGGTGCAGATTATGTCGATTTCTACCTTCTGCACGGACTCAATGCCGCAGCTTCAAAAAAGGCGGAGGATATAGGGGCGTGGGCTTATCTTGCCGAGTTGAAATCAAAAGGGCGCATACGCCATATGGGCTTTTCTTTCCATGCCCCGCCTGAAGACCTTGACGAGATACTCAGCAAGCATCCCGAAGCCGAATTTGTTCAGCTCCAGATAAACTATCTTGACTGGGTCAGCCCAAAAGTACAGTCGCGCAGCCTTTACGAAACTGCCCGGAAGCACAATGTGCCGATCGTCATTATGGAGCCTGTTAAGGGCGGAATGCTGACCGGTGATTCTTCCCCGATTGCAAAGTTGCTCCGCGAAGCAAATCCGAATGTTTCTATGGCGTCGTGGGCTTTGCGCTATGCCGCGCAGCTCGACGGCGTTTTTGTGACTTTGAGCGGGATGAGCAGTTATGAGCAACTCGCTGACAATGTCGCGACATTTGCAGATTTCAAACCTCTTTCGAGCGACGAGCAGGCGGTTTTGGACAAGGCTGTCGAGATTTTCAATGCTGTACCGCGTATTGCCTGTACGTCCTGCCGCTACTGTGTTAATGACTGCCCTTCAAAAATACCGATTCCCACATTGATTGACATTTACAACAGCTACTTGGTGCATAATACTAAAACAAACCTAGATCACGGATACAGGCTGTGGACAAGAAACGCCGGTAAATCAGGCGACTGCGTAGCCTGTAAGGTTTGCGAAGATATTTGCCCGCAGGATCTCGAGATTGTAGACACTATGGCTAAAATCTCTGCCTTGTTTGATTGATATGAGTAGAATAAAAATCATGCCTCCCGAGGAAGTCGCAAGCATGTTTGCCCGGCTGGGCGAGCTGACACTGGATGTTTCCGGTATAAAAAGGAAGTTTATTGACTGCCAATATGGTGAAATACCCCAGCAGTCTTTAGACATTTACCTGCCAAACGACGGTTGCGGGCCATTCCCTGTCGTCTTTTTCGCTCATGGCGGCGCTTGGGCGGGCGGAAGCAAAAACGATGTGCAGGTCGTTCCGTTTATTGGCGGCGTCAATCGGGGGTACGCCGTAGTCAGCCTCGGCTACAGGCTTCTCCCAAACATCCGTTACCCTGATAACTTGTATGATATCAAAGCCGCCATGCGATGGGTTGCTAAAAACGCCGATACATACCTGCTCGACCCGTCACGCACCGCGCTTTGCGGCGCTTCAGCGGGGGCGCATCTCACTATGATGGCCGCGTTCACGCAAGGCAGCGTTTCATATGGCGACGAGCCCGGCACACCAACCTGCCGGGTGCTTGCCGTTGTTAATCAGTTTGGTCCGACAGATTTTTCTATGCACCATGCGCATTATGATGTGTCCGGCTTTCCGCGCGCGCAAATGCCGGGCGCTCCAAGCTCCCTGGACGATCTTCTTGGAGTTAAAGCGGAGTCGGTGCCTAACCTGCTGCGCTTCATTAACCCAATTGACAACGTTCACCCCGGTATTCCGCCCGTGCTGATCCAACACGGCAAACATGATCCCATCGTCCCCTACCAACAAGCTACCCTGCTATACGAGAAAATAATATCAGTCGCCGGCGAAGGTCTGGCGGAGCTGGACCTTAGTGAAGATTTCCTGCACGCTGATCCCGGCTTTGCTGGCGTTGAAAGCGTTGAGAGGATTTTTGCTTTCATTGATAAGCATTTAACGTGAGGCTCACAGTTCAGCATGAGAAATCCAGCAGGGCGCGGATTTGGCTTGCTTCGTCAATTCCCGGGTAGACTTCCTTTAGCAGCAACCCTTTCTCTGTCAGCTCAAAAACACAGCGCTCTGTGACATAAAGCACCCTCTGGCCTCGCTTTAGCGCATTACTGCCTGAAAAGCTGATTGCTGAGATTTCTTTTTTGTATTTTCTTACCGATCCTTCCTGTTTAATAATTATTTTGCCGTTTTCTTTCGCTGCCTCAAGCCCATTAGCTGTAAAACTCAAGCAGAATATTATCGTCTTAGTTGAATGCGTAATATTGGCGAAGCCCCCTATTCCATAATAACTTCCGGGCAGCATATGCGCGTTCACGTTCCCGTGCATATCCACTTCAAGACCGCCAAGGAAGCATACATCAAGCCCGCCTCCGTCATAGAAGTCAAACTGCGTTGCCATGTCGCAGATCATATCCGCACCTATGGTAGCGCCGAACGCCGGCCCCGGCGCCGGCAGCCCCCCCACGCCGCCTGCCTCAACAGTTATGTATATATCTTTTAGGATACCTAGTTTTGAAGCATATTTTCCCACTGTTTCAGGGATACCGATACCGATGTTGACGATATTGCCCGGATGCAGTTCCCGTGCGGCTCGTTCGCCGATAATATCCGCAGTATCATTTCCGGTTTTGCTTCTGACTCCTGTACTTGAGTTTTTTGCAGCCAGTTTATTTATGTAATAATCCATATGCGTAGCAGGGACGTGGATATCTCCGGACAGCGCGGGATTGTACTCTACTGCTTCATATGCGTTCTCGCACACGACCACCGCATCGACTAACAGCCCCGGAACAATGACGTTGCGCGGGCGCGAAAACTCGTGGCTCACCCGCTCAACCTCGACAATGACTATTCCGCCGTTACGCTTTGCCGCCTGAGCTGTCGCAAGCGCGTCTACGGTCAGGTACTCTTTTTCAAATGAGATATTTCCGTTCGGATCGACTGTCGTCCCCTTTATAAAAGCCACATCAATCTTTGGCGTGTATATGAGCAGGTGTTCCTTGCCCTCTATTTCATGCACTTTGACGAGTTCTTTTTTTGATATATCGTTCAGGGCGTATGTATCCATTCTAGGGTCGCAGTATATGCCTATGCCTACCTCGCTCAATATCCAGTCCTTGCCGGCTGCTGCTGCTCGTATTGAGTGTGACAGTACTCCAAGCGGAAGGCAATATGCCTCGATTTCGCTTGAGAGCGCCTTTTTAATTGCGGCCGGCATGGTCGAGTAATGACCGGCTACTATTTCGCTTACTGCTCCTGCGCTTATATAACGGTCGGCAAAGCGTTTTTCGTCTCTGACGCCGAACCCTGCCGCGCAAAACAATCGCAAATCTTTCGGCGATCCGGTTTCGACAAACCGTTCATACAAAGCGTCGTGCAGCGCTTCGGGGTTCGACCATGCCAAAAACGAGTTGATTGCAATGCAATCTCCGTCATTGATCATATCCACTGCCTCGCGCGCGGAGATGATTTTGAACATGCGTATTCCTCCTTATCATTTTCTATTTATATTATATCACATTTTTTCATTCGCTGCGCTCATGGCAAAATGAAAAATGCCCTTTTGGTAAGCAAACAAGGCATTTTTCTTTTAGATGCTATATCGATGCGGCAATGCTCTCTTGCTAGTGTTTAGTACACATTGTCGAGCCCATATTCCTCTACGCACATCCGTTCCACATATCCTAAAACCTTAAACCTGCTGCTGTCTGACAGTTTTCTGAACATGCATAAAAGCTTCTGTTCGATATCACTCACAAGCGAAGCTGCAGCGCTTTCTGACAGCAACCAGTCAAGCGGCACCGAATAATGCTCAGCCAACATTTTCAGCATTGGCTTTCTTGGAACCGCCAAATCATGCTCCCATCTGTACACAGAATTCATTGACACCCCAAGAATGGCGCTTTGCTCCTGCAGCGTCTTTTTTCCCTTTTGACGTAAACTCCGTAGTTTCTCTCCGAGACTCATGCGAATCCTTCCTTTCTACACTTTTGATTCATGTCGCCTGAATGTTGCTGACGGCTTTTCTTCCTTGGGAGGTGTGCATTAACAGTTGTAATTCCCTTTTTCCTCACTTTACTATGATACTTTCTACTCAATAGGGCTGTTTTAAGCTTAACCTTTAAAGTAGCTTGAAGGTCAATATGTTTTTTTGTTTTTTTAAGCTTTTTTGTTTAAAATCATCATCCTTGCCTATTATTGCTTAAAAAGTGTGATATTCAAAGGGTTTTTTACACTTTCAAAAACTATATCCAGAGCTTTTTTCCATGATTTTCTACAAATAACACGAGCATGATTAAGTGCTTTTTTGGATTTATTGCGTTTTCCCCTTAATGTAACTTGAAGTTTTCAACTAGTTTTGCTTCATTGTGTATAAAACAACGTATTGCATTATTAACCGGCAATATGGTAGTATTATAGGCAACTATTAGGAAAAGGGTGTTGGTGAGCGATTTGGATGATTACTTGTCTATTCAGGAGTTTTCTAAGCTTTCCGGAGTTGAGGCGTCAACGCTGCGTTATTGGGATGAAATAGGGCTTTTTACCCCACTGACGCGCAATCCGGGTAATAATTACAGGTGTTATTCTACTGTACAGCTCCTTGCGCTCAATTTTGTCACGACCCTGAGCGAGCTTGAAATACCGCTTAAAACCATTGCCTCGCTGCGTGAAGACCGCGATCCTGAGAATCTATTGGAACTGCTTGAGAAACATGAAAAACGCATGGACATGGAAATGCGCAATCTGCGCCTGCGTTACTCCATTATCCACGCAAGGCGTGAATTTATTAATTTTGGCGTGAAAGTTGACGAGTCTGAGATTTCGATACGAAGCAATGAGGAACTGTCTATGTACTTATGGCCACGTAACGAATACCGCGATGGAGATACGTTTATTGACCCACTTGCCGGTTATGTTGCTACAACCGGCGATTATCATATTAACCTTTGTTTTCCTGTTGGCGGCTATCACGATGATATGGAATCTTTCGCAAACGCACCCGGCAAGCCGGATCACTTTATCTCAATCGACCCGCTTGGAACTCACACGCAAAAAGCCGGGGACTACCTCGTTGGGTTCGTCCGCGGCTATTACGGTGAACTGGGTGACCTGCCCGAAAGAATGATGGCTTACGCTAAGTCAAACTCGCTTGACGTCTCCGGGCCGGTATATACAGTGTATTTATTCGACGAGTTTTGTACTAAAGAGCCATCTCAATACTTAGCGCAATCTCGCGTGGCAGTGTCAAAAACGCGCCGCTGAGCGGTGTTTATCAATCTCTAATTTTAATATGCACTTCCCTTAGTTGCTTCTCTGTCACATCACTCGGCGCCCCAAGCAGAGAGTCCTGTGCGTTGCTATTGAGCGGGAACGCAATGACATCGCGTATTGTCTCCTCTCCTGCCAGCAGCATGACTATTCTGTCAATGCCGGGCGCCATTCCGGCGTGCGGCGGCGCACCATACTGGAATGCCGAATAGAGCGCGTTGAACCTTTTTTTGAGCTCTTCCTCCGTATACCCTGCAATGCTGAAAGCTTTCTTCATTATCTCCGGCGAGTGGTTGCGCACCGCACCGGACGACAGTTCAACGCCATTGCAGACAACATCATACTGGTGTGCGAATATATCAAGCGGGTTCTTAGTCTCCAACGCTTCAAGGCCGCCAATCGGCATTGAAAACGGGTTATGGGTAAAATCTATGCTTTTCGTATCCGTGTTATACTCATACATCGGGTAATCTGTTATAAAGCAGAATTCAAAAGCATCCGTTTCAACAATTTCGAGTGCCGAGCCTAACCACTTTCTTATTTCGCTTGCGAATCCGTCTACGATTGCCGTTGAGTCGCAGATGAAAAACAACGTCTCTCCATCTTTTATTTCAAGAGCGTCTATTAGCTCTTTCTTTTGTTCTGCTGACAGGAATTTCTCGATTGGACCTTTGAAATCGCCACCTGAAAGCGTAATGTAGCCCAGGCCTTTCATCCCGATATCGGTTGCAAACTTCAGCGAACTGTCAAAAAAGCTTCTAGGACGTCCTGCGCAATTAGCTACTATCCCCCGGACAGGCTTGTTCTTGAACAACGGAAAATCGACCCTCGCAAAAAACTCTGTGAGGTCGCATATCACCAAGGGATTTCTCAGATCAGGCTTGTCCGTGCCATACTTGAGCATCGTTTCTCCATATGTAAGCCGCCGAAACGGTGGGGGAGAGACTTTTTTATCTGAGAAATTTGTGAATGTCTCATATAATACCGCTTCCGCGACTGCGAAAACGTCCTCTTGTTCAGCAAATGCCATCTCTAAATCAAGCTGGTAGAACTCTCCCGGCGAGCGATCCTGCCGCGCATCCTCATCTCGGAAGCATGGCGCTATCTGGAAATATCTGTCAAATCCCGATACCATCAGTAACTGCTTGAACTGTTGAGGCGCTTGCGGCAGCGCATAAAATTTGCCTTTGTGTTTGCGGCTCGGAACAAGAAAATCACGTGCGCCCTCCGGTGAAGACGCAGTTAAAATGGGCGTCTGTATCTCAATAAAACCCAACGACTCCATCTGTTTTCTAATAAAGCTAATAATCTGCGCGCGAAATACAATGTTTCTGTGTAGCGTGGGACTCCGGAGGTCGAGATACCGGTACATTAATCGCACATCTTCTCTTGTCGAGGTTGATTCGCTTATTTCAAACGGCAATACGTTTCTGCACGGTCCCAATATCTCGAGCCTTTCGGCTAATACTTCTATATAGCCGGTCTCAAGCTTCGGGTTGATTGCTTCTTCGTCCCTTGCGCGCACTTTTCCATAGATAGATATTACCGCTTCCCGGTTGACTCCTTCGAGCATCGAATCGTCGTGCAGAACGATTTGCGTTTTTCCGCTATAGTCGCGCAAATCCAGAAACTTGACTCCGCCGTGATCTCGAATCGTATCCGCCCACCCTGATAACCGTACTTCCTGTCCAATATCCTCCTGCCGGAGTTCTCCCGCAAGATGTGTTCTAAGCATAATGTTGATTCCTTATTATTAGTCTGTTATATACGGCAATAGCGCTATCTGACGAGCGCGCTTTATCGCCACCATCAGGCGTCTTTGATGCTGCGCACATACTCCCGTCGTCCTGCGAGGAAGGATTTTACTGCGCTCTGAAATATACCTTTTGAGCTTAGCGGAATCCTTGTAGTCAATATCCTGTGCTTTATCCACACAGAACTGACACACCTTTCTGCGTTTTCGGTTATGCTGTCTGTTATCTCTATCGTTTGCCAAGCTTTTTTACCTCCAATACTATCTTCCGTACGGGCGCTGCTTTCAGCGCCCGTATGGCTAAAGATTATCTTACTAAAAGGGCAGCTCCCCTTCATCCATATCCAGTTCTGCAAAATCGGAGCTTTCAACAGGCGTTGAAAATCCGCCGCTATAGTCAGTCTCCGCATGACCAAAGCTCGCATCTCTGCTTTTCTTGCTTTCTGTAAAGAAGACGTTGTCGGCGACAACCTCAGCGCTTCTTCTCTTGTTATCGTCCTTGTCGGTCCAGTCACGAATCTGCAAACGCCCTGTAACAGCGGCCATCTGGCCCTTAATAAAGTACTTCGATACGAACTCAGCCGTATTACGCCATGCCACCACGTCAATAAAGTCCGTTTGCCTTTCACCACCGTCTTTCGGTGTGTAGCTTCTGTTAACTGCCAGCGAAAACGATGCAACAGGAACGCCGTTTGGAGTTTGCCGCAACTCTGGATCTCGGGTTAATCTGCCCATTATCGCGATTTGGTTCATAATTCCTCCTATTCTCCGATGACGGTGATAAGCGAGCGCATTATTCCGTCTGTGATTTTGAGAACACGGTCAAGTTCTGCCGGAAACTCCGGTCCCGACGTGAACTTTACAAGCACGTAGTACCCATCCGGCTTGTCATTGATCAGATATGCCAGCTTCTTCTTTCCCATTTCATCGAGCTCATTTAATGTTCCGTTGGCTTCAATCAGCGCCTTGAATTTCTCAATAAGCGCAGCGATTTGCTCTTCGCCAAGATCCACATCAATTATGTACATTAGCTCGTAACTGGCTGACGTCTTTGCCATTTTTCTACCTCCTTCTGGTCTCGACCCCATCTAAACAGCCCACAATGTCCGATTTCGGACGCTGTGAAGAAATCTAAAAGAGATCCATTTTGGCCCCCGGTCCGGCCGGGAGCAAGGAATTGGTCCGGTTTCTAAGACGGACTGCGCCACCCGGGGCGTGCGTTTAATTATACATGAATGGCCTGTGTTGTCAATAACATTTTGCTATCTAAAACAACTGTGAATCTAAGGAGTACAGCATGGAATATGTTTGCTTCAATGTCAGTTTTTTTTCATTATCAGGCAGTTTATTCATATATAAA
>Ga0099364_10012135_pt1 | contig 11665 bp, 8 predicted proteins | sample TergutTh196P3_FD_73070 | JGI IMG/M metagenome (GOLD analysis project Ga0099364, IMG submission 73070) | Microcerotermes parvus P3 segment gut microbial communities from Pointe-Noire, Republic of the Congo - Th196 P3 | ecosystem: Host-associated > Arthropoda: Insects > Digestive system > Gut ...
AGCAAGTGTATGTAAAGCCAAACTTCAACACCGCCGACCCCGCCCCCGGCTCAACGCATAACGACACGCTCGACGCCCTGCTGAAAGCAGTCCGCGCCGCAAACCCGAAAAAGATAATCATCGGGGAGAGAAGCGGCCCTGCGGAAGTCGCGGAAGTATATAAGCAAAAAGGCATAGAAGCCCTGTGCGAAAAGTACGATGCACAGTTTCTAAACCTAGAAGAACTGCCGGAAGAAAAATGGGCAAAAATCGAACGCGACGGCCTCCACTGGCCCGGAGGCTTTCAAGTGCCGCAAGCGCTTGTGGAATCCGACGCCGTAGTCGCCGCATGCTGCCTCAAAACGCACGCATTTGGCGGCGTGTACTCAAACGCGCTTAAACTGGCAGTCGGGCTCGTGCCAAAAGACTTTCAAACGCTGCACAACACGCCGCACATGCGGAAAATGATAGCGGAAATAAACCTGGCCTACACGCCGGATTTCGTCCTGAGCGACGCAGTTGAAGTCTTCACGGACGGCGGGCCCATGGAAGGAAAAAGAACCAGCGCCAACGTCACCATGATCAGCCGCGACCGCGTGGCAATAGACGCGGTAGGCCTTGCCCTGCTAAAAAGCCTGGGTTCAAACAGCGCGATTATGGAAACGCCGATATTTGCCCAAGAGCAGATAGCGCGCGCAGCGGAGCTGGGGCTGGGCGCAGCCTCCCCGGACGAAATCGAACTGGTCACGGACGACGAAAAAAGCGAACAAACAGCCGCGCAAATCAGGAAGATACTATATAACTGAATAACTGATTAATAAGCAAATCCGGCCCTTTTGTCAGGTATCGCTCCAGTCCGCCATGATATGCTCTGCGAAGTCTTTTTTGAAAATCGCAAAAAATGACATGGTGGAGTCGAACAGCAGTACGATTGCGAAAGCTGCCATCCCCACTGCCTGTACATAGAAAAACGGATACAATGGGATGAAAAGCACATCCGTTATCGTCCCCATTTGCCTTGAGACGCCGGCCTGAAAATACCCCGCGTATGAAAGCGCCCCCGCAACAAAGACTGCCAACAGGCTAGTTATCGTAAAGAAAGCAAAACGAAGCGGCCGCGGGTAACGCGCTATTATGATCGTCATATTGATATGCTTTTTTGTGGATTGAGCATACGCAAAGGATGTAAAAACAGTACACATCAAAAGCCTCTGAGTAATCTCAAAGGAGCCCAAAATTGGCCTGAAGGCTTTTGCACTCAGAACATCGGCAACATTGAGGAGGACAATTGCCACAACGCCAAAAAAGCTGATAAAGCAGATAGCCTTTGTGATTTTGCAAATCACGCTTTCAATTTTAATAAATCTGTCAAGCATAACAGCGCACCTTCCTACATCATCAGGTTCGGCAGTAACAGCACTATCTGCGGGAACAGCAGTATCAGTATGACGCCGACGATTATTGTCAAAGTAAAGGGGATAACGCCTTTGTAGATTGTGCCCAGCGGAATATCCTTCGCCACTCCCGATATGATAAAGCAGTTGAGCCCAACCGGCGGCGTGAGGGCGCCCATCTTCATAGTGAAGATAATAAAGATTCCAAACCATATAAGGTCAAATCCGAGCCTGCTTACGATTGGTAGGAATATCGGCACTGTCAGCATGATCATGGGCAGTTCATCCATGACCATCCCAAGGATGATATACACAAAAAACATCAAAAGAATAACTAAATTCGGTGATATGTCGAGATTGCCTATATTGTTTGCTATAGCCATAGGCAGCGTGCTGATGGTCAAAAACTTCCCAAAAAGGCTTGCGCCGATTATCATAAGAAAAGTCATCGAAAATGTCGTTATTGAGTTCCACATAGCATCTTTGAATTTGCTTAAAAAACTCGTCCAATTGAGTTCGCTTTTTATCAGCATATTGATTACCATCATTACAAAAGCCAAAAAAGCGCCCACCGCCGCGCTCTGATTGACGGAGAAGAACCCGGAAAACATGCCGCCGAGGACAACCCCAAACAAAATGGCGACTCCAATAAGCCCTTTCAGGGAAGATAAGCGCTCCTTCCATGGATATTTGCTGCCCTTTGGCGCGTATGATGGCCTGAGGCGGACAATTATCACAATAGTGACTATACAAAGAATCGACATCATGATACCGGGCAAAATCCCGGCTATGAAAATCCTCCCGATAGAAGCCTCCGCCATGATTGCGTATATAATCATCGGCGTTGACGGCGGAATCAGAATACCAAGAGTTCCCCCGATTGCAACAGAACCGGTGGATATCTTGTCGTCATACCCATACTTGCGCATCTCAGGCAGCGAGATCGTACCCATCGTGGCGCAGGTCGCCGCGTTCGACCCGCAAATGGCGCCGAACCCGGCGCAAGCCGCTATAGTTGCGCAGGCAAGCGAACCCGGCAATCTGCTGAGCCATTTATTGGCGCAGTCATAAAGCCCTTCAGAAAGCCCTGCGTGAAAGGCAAAGTTTCCCATAAGTATAAACAAAGGCACGACCATCAGCGAAAACGTGCTCGCGGTCGTGGCGGGGTCTGTACGGAGCTGGACAAATCCCGCCGTGGGGTTCAGGATGACAATAGTGCCGACAAAGCCGATAAACAGCATGGAAAGCCCAATGTTCATACCCTTAAAGATAAGGATCAAAAGCAAGACAATGCCAATTATCCCAATTGTAACAGACGACATAAAACCACCATCTTTCAGTATCATACGGAATCAAAAAGCAAGCAAGTAGTTAAAAACTCATTTTAACGCAGGGGATGGAGCACTCGATACATTCCTATGATTTCGACGGAACGTCCTGCATACATCCCCTGCATTGACGGTTTACGATTAATTTGCTGCCATTGCAATCCTGCTCGCGGTTTTAGCCGTGCTGCGCTGCAAGTACCCTAGCCCTTGCAAGATATGCCGTCGCATCAACTGCGCCGCCTATGCCGTCGGCCCAGCCGTCTGCAAAGATATCGGCTTCAATTTGGAACTCGGCCATTGCCTCCGGGGTAACGGAAACAAATTCGCCGCCGGCATCAATGATAATACCGCGCGCATTTTCAACGGAGTCGGCAAAGTTTTGAGCTGCCCTCAAAGAAGCATCAAAGCTTGACAGGTTGTAAATTATCTCCTGAAGGTCCGCAGGCAGGGAAGCCCATTTGTCCTTGTTCATAATAAGCCCGAAAGAGCCGTTATACATGGGCATATCGGTAAAGTAGTCCGTAATCTCCTGAAGGTTGAAGTTAGTAATGCCGGCGGGCTCAAATACATAGCCGCTGATATTGTTGCGCTCGAGCGCCTGATAGATATCCGGAGCGGGCATCATCATCGGGTTTGCCCCCCATGCCGACAAAACTGATGTAATAGGCCCGGCAGGGCTGCGAAGGCTTTTGCCGCTTATGTCCGCAACTGACGTAATTGGGTCGCCTGCGGATGCGAAAATCATGCCGGGGTTCGCGTAGAGCATAAGCAGCTGAAAATCAGCCCATTCCGCGCGCATATCTTCAAACTCCTCATAGAGATCCCAAAGGACCCTCGTGCTGACGACAGGGTCTCCGAATCCTTGCAACGGCAGGCTGATGACCTCGCTAAGCGGAAACTGCCCTGCAAAGTTGCCGGAGAACAGCCAACCCATATCAGCGCCGCCGCCCCTGACGACATCAGCTACGTCAGTTGCCGCTGCGAGGGTGGCGCTGCCGTGGATAGTTATCGTAACGCGGCCGTTTGTAGCCGCATTGACGGCATCTGCCCATTCTTGGAAAAAGATTGCATTTGGCGTCGTTATCGGGTCGTGCATTGAGAGCGTAAAGGAGAAAGTGCTGGGCGCTTCACTCTCGGCCGGACTGGCGGGGGTGTTCGAGCTGCCGGAGTCATTTCCGCAGGCGGCAAGCCCAAGGCTGAGTGCGAGCACCAAAACTACTGCGAGAGCCGCTGTTTTTCTTCTTTTCATCATAATAGTACCTCCGAAAATATTGTTTATACAACGCATAATATTAAAGCATTTTTGCATTTTTGTCAAGAATTTCTGATTTTGAATGATTACATTGACTGGCCCCGTTACAGGTCAGCCTCAACTGGAAAAGATGTGTGTTTTATGCCCCGCAGAGCGCAACCAAGGACGGTGGAGCGTTCGCTAGTAGGCGCAAGGACGCGCCGCCTAGCGACAAGGGGCATAAAATACACATCTTTTCCCTGCCTTCTCCCCGCAGTCTTGCTGCGGGGAGAAGGCATTGCACCGCACTTATGGTTTCGACCCCTGTGCCTGTAACTTGGCCCCACCCCGCCCGATAATCAATATCCACAAAGGCATGATCGTAGGGCAGGGGCTCTGCTCCTGCCGCTAATCGGTAACAGACGCAAAAACGGCGGGAGCACAGCCCCCGCCATTTGCAGGTATTTTAGCTAACATTTTACGGCTCGCGTGGCTGCTGCCTCGCCTGCCCTGCTGACAAGTCTTCGTCGAAGGTAATCGTCAGCTCGACATAGTCGCCGCTCCGCCAGACCATAAGCGATGTCGTATCCCCCGCCCTGTACCTCCTGAGGGTAAACACCAAGGTCTCTGTAGAATCGATCTCAGCATCCCCAAGCTCAGTAATAATATCACCGACCTGCATCCCTGCCTTCTCCGCCGCCGAACCCTCAAAAACATTTCTGACATAAACGCCGACGACCCACTCCCAGTACTCCGCATGCGCTCTTGTGACGTTCTGAGGCGTAATGCCCATAAACGGCCTGCCTGTGATATACCCGTGCTCTATCAGCTCCGCCGCGATTTCCACCGCATCATTTATCGGGATCGCAAAACCAATCCCCTCTACAGAATTCCTCATTGGCTTTGCCGTAACGATGCCGATGACCTCCCCGTTCGTATCATAAAGCGGCCCCCCGGAGTTGCCGGAATTGACAGCCGCGCTGAACTGGAAAGTATTGATAGTCTTCCCCTCGACAGAAACCTCCCTGTCGCGTGCGGAAACGATACCCTCGGTCATAGTGTAAACAAACTCGCCCAAAGGATTGCCGACAGCATACACGGTCTGCCCGACATTGATGCTGTCGCTGTCCGCTATTACGACCGGATTAAGCCCGACAGCCGGAATCTTGATCACCGCCACATCATTGTTCCTCTCAAACCCGACCACCTGCGCCTCGTACTCCGTCCCGTCGATAAGGCTTACGATCAGCGGCAAACCATAGTTATAAGCAGACTCGACAACGTGGAAATGTGTCAGTATATACCCATCGCTCGAAATGATAAACCCCGAAGCCGCGACAGAAGTACCCCCGGGGACCATACCGCCGAAAACGCTGCCCGGCTCCTCGCTCCTTGTCGCAATGCTCACCACCTGGGTACACGCCATAGTGTAAATATCTTCCGCCGACATCCTGACGCCGGTAGTGGGCATCGGCGCCGCCAAACCGCCGCTGAGCTGGCTTTCAGCAGCGCCGCCAAGCACGACATGATTGACGGGGGTAAAATCGCCCCTGTTTAACCTGTATTCCATCACCATATACGCCACCGCGCCGCTCAGTATGGCGCACACGAGCACAAGGCTAATAGCGCCCGTGAACAACCTGAGCCTTCGCCTTCGCCTGCGCTCCTTGCGGACAGGGTCGATATCGAAACCATGCTTCCGGGAAGGCGGATGGCTTACGCATATGCCGGGCGAGTACATATCCGACGTCGTTTCGTGAGTCTGGCTGTAGATAGGGTCGCGCCACTCGTCCGGGCGCGGCGCAAACCTCCCGTCTAGGTTCTGGCTATGGAACCTTCGCGGCGCGGGGCTCATCCTCTCCGGAACCGGCGCATCCGTCCGCTCAGCCGGGGCGCCCATGGGCGTGCCCTGCTCGAAGCTCTCAGGCGCGGGATGAGGTACCCAACCGCCGGCAGGCTGTTCAGGCGGGCTGTTCCCATAATTTGCGTAATTCCTGTTCTCATTTCCATAATCGTTGTACATGTCGCTGCCTCCTGATAATCTGTTTACTTACAAAGAATTAAGGATATACTAATGTCATTTTATGTACATTGCATGAATAAAATAATAAGAATCTATAAACCTTGACGCATACCCCGTATGAGTAGTATAATTCTACATTAAAATTAAAAAAGAAAGGGTTGATATCATATGGCTTATTTATTCAGCGAACCCTCGCGCACTTTCAGCGAATACCTGCTTGTGCCCGGGTACTCAGGAGCGGACTGCACGCCGGACAACGTCAGCTTGAAAACACCGCTTGTCAAGTACGCCCGGGGAGAAGAACCGCAAACATATATGAATATCCCGCTGACCTCCGCCGTCATGCAAGCGGTATCCGACGACAAAATGGCCGTCGCGCTCGCAAAAGAAGGCGGAGTTTCTTTTATTTACTGTTCGCAGCCGATAGAAAGCCAAGCAGCGATGGTCAGCCGGGTGAAATCATACAAAGCCGGCTTCGTCGTCAGCGACTCCAACGTAAGCCCCCACACCACGCTGCGCGACATACTGGCCCTAAAAGATAAAACCGGCCACTCGTCCGTCGCCGTCACATCTGACGGCACATACAACGGCAAGCTCGTCGGGCTGATAACGAGCCGCGACTACCGCGTCAGCCGCATGGACGGCACGGAAAAGGCCGAAAGCTTTATGACGCCGATAGATAAGCTAGTCACCGCCCCGGCAGGCACCTCTTTGTCCGAAGCCAACGACATCATTTGGGACCACAAGCTGAACGTCCTTCCCATCGTTGATGCCGACGGGCGCCTTGCCCACATGGTTTTCCGCAAAGACTACGATTCGCACAAAGAAAACCGAAACGAACTGCTTGATTCTCACAAACAATACGTCGTAGGCGCCGGAATCAACACGCACGACTACACCGAACGCATCCCCGCGCTGCTGGAGGCGGGCGCCGACGTTTTATGCATCGACTCGTCGGAAGGCTACACAGAATGGCAAAAACGCACGCTCGCGTGGGTACGCGAAAAATACGGAGACTCAGTAAAAGTCGGCGCAGGCAATATCGTTGACGGAGCAGGCTTCGATTTTCTTGCGGAATGCGGCGCCGACTTTGTAAAGGTCGGCATAGGCGGCGGTTCGATATGCATAACACGCGAACAAAAAGGCATAGGCCGCGGCCAGGCAACATCGCTCATAGACGTATGCGACGCTCGCAACAGATATTTCGACCGCACCGGGATATATATACCGATTTGCTCCGACGGAGGCATAGTGCTTGACTACCACTGCACGCTCGCTCTTGCAATGGGCGCCGACTTCCTGATGCTCGGGCGATACTTCGCCCGGTTTGACGAAAGCCCGACGAACCGCGTCAGCATAGGCGGCAGCTATATGAAAGAATACTGGGGCGAAGGCTCGGCGCGCGCACGCAACTGGCAGCGCTATGACCTCGGAGGCGCACAAACACTGACGTTCGAGGAAGGCGTAGACTCATATGTGCCGTATGCCGGAAGCCTAAAAGACAACGTCAGCCTGACCCTCGGCAAAATCCGCTCAGCAATGTGCAACTGCGGCGCGCTGTCGATTGGGCAGCTGCAGGAAAAAGCAAAGCTGACGCTCGTATCAGCCACATCCATAGTAGAAGGCAGCGCCCACGACGTAATCCTAAAAGAAAACGTAGTGCAGCAGTAGGGGGCAGGGTAAAATCGTTCCGCGCCAATGCCTCCGTACTTTCGTACTTCGTCCAAAGCCCCACTCCCGCAGGGGGGAAGTGGGCGTCTTTGGAGGCAACCGCACAGGTACAACATTTTTTATACACCGCTCTGGTGTGCAGCGAAAATAACGCAGCACTATGACAGGGCGGTTATCTTCTTTTGCCTCTGCGGGATTTCCGCGCTCGGAATAGAGCTACTCGAATATGCAGCACAGAATAATGATGCAGCACACAAAAAAGATAATTCACATTTTCCCTATTGACAACTGCAGGTTACTCGTGTAAACTGCGACTATAACGATAACTGCGGAGGTCTGCTATGACTGCCAAGAATAAGATAATTACTGATGCGGAAGCGGAAGTCATGCGCCTGCTTTGGCGCGAAAAGCGCCCCATGACGCTCGCGCAGATCCGCGATGAGCTTCTTCGGACGACCAAGTGGAACCAGTCCACAATCAAAACGCTTGTCTTTCGCCTACGCGACAAAGGCGCTGTCACGCACCTCGACAAGTACGGCCCGGCACAGTTCATCCCGCTTGTAGCGGAAGAAGAATACTTGATCGATGAGAGCGAGAGTATGCTCGGCAAGCTGTTTGAAGGCAGCGCGGCGAAAATGATTGCCACGCTCCACCAGGGCGGCAGGCTGTCCGACGGTGACATCGCGGAGCTGCGGGAGTTCTTTCATATGGGCGGTGAGCAAAATGCTTAATGAAGCGGCTTGGAATGGAATCATGCGGGCGGTGCTGGTCATGTCCATCAGCGGAAGCGCGGTCGCGGCCATCCTGTTTGCCATCAAACCAATAATCAGAAACCGCATCCCAAAGGCGGCGCAATACTGCCTATGGCTAATAGTTATTGCCGCGCTGCTCGTGCCTGTATCGCGGCTGGTCATGTTGCCTGCCGGAAGCGGCGCCCCGATAATAAACGCGATGCCTGCCGGAGTGGTCGAAAGGTACGCCGTCACTTCCGAAGAAGTTATGACACGGCTTAATCAGATTGCGCCGATGTATTTGGAAGTTGACGAAAACGAGTATTTGCGAATGGTCAATCAAGCGGGAAGTCCGATAGCCCCTGCCATTGACATCCTCTCGCTTGTCTACCCGATCGCGGTCATGGCGATACTCCTGTGCCACATAATCGCATATACCATTTTCATTCGTAAGATTAGGCGAAACAACAAGGCAGCCGGCATAGGCTGCCAAATCCCGGTTTACCTCAACGCAAAAGTGAAAACGCCCATGCTGGTTGGCGTGTTACACCCGTCGATAATCCTCCCCGATTGCAAGTACACAGACGCTCAACTGCGCGCCGTTCTGCTCCATGAACTGACCCATCTGCGGCGAAAAGACGTGCTTGTAAAATGGCTGTCCGTGCTTGCCTGCGCTATCCATTGGTTCAATCCCATTGTTTGGCTTGTCAGGCGCGAGATTGACCGCGCCTGCGAATTGGCCTGTGACGAAGCCGCTGTACGCAATCTCGACGCGGATGGCAAGCAAACCTATGGCAATACATTAATCTGCGTCGCCGCCGATTCCAAAATGCCCCGCACTATTCTTTCCACAACGATGTGCGAAGAAAAGAAAGCACTCAAGGAAAGGCTCGGCGCGATTATGAAAAGCAGGAAACATACGCGCCTCACGATTGCAGCGTCTGTTTTATTGCTTGCGGCGGCAACCCTGACCGCGTGTGCATTGGGCGCGGGGCGTGCGGCGACGAGCAATCTCATTGAGTTTGAAGCCATTTACCACAATGTAACCGAGCACAGCTATGGAGTGTATTTTCGTCATGGCGACTATTATTACACGGGCTATGTCGTGGACGGTTTGGCGCAAAGCGCGGGCGGCACTCGCGGACTCAAAGAGATAGGCTTTGCGGCCGGCGACTTTAGCGGAACCGTACGGGAAGGGCAAAAAGGGCACAGATACAAAATATTCGAGCGAGAGGGCTATTCGATCGAGGAGTTCATTATCATGTCGGATGGCGTTTTTATGAACCCAGCGACAATATATGTGGCTTCGCTTGCTCCGCCTGACCCTGAATCTATTCGGACGGGACCGATTTCCTTGGGTACATACAGCACGGACGACGGGATGGTGCAGGTGGTATTGCTTAACGGTGGCGAGTTCTACATCGTCAGGCGCGCTACAAGCTATTCACCGACAGGCACTTGGTCAATTTCGGCAGGGGAAAGACTGACCCTGACCGTTTCCGAAGATGAGCAGCACATTTTCGTACATAACGGCGGCAGCATAACATTCCAGAGCGGTGCATGGCTGGAGAACTGGATTGAGCCGGGAACCGTGCTTACGCTCACAGAGCGGTGGGCATGATAAACAGGCTAAACCCCTCAACCCAAAAATCCATACCTCGCCGTATCTATGCAAAAACATAGACTTACGGCGAGTTATGTGATATATTGGTTCAAAACGTTGCGGGGTGGTAGCATGCAAAATGCAGCGGCAATCATTGGCAGAAAAGCGGAACAGGAGAAGCTGCGCGAGTGCCATGCGTCGGAAAAATCAGAATTCATAGCCCTATACGGCAGGCGCCGCGTTGGGAAGACATTTCTGGTCAGGGAAACGCTAGCCTCTGATTTTATTTTTTATGCATCAGGGATTCTTAATGGGACTGGCGCGGAGCAGATTGCAAACTTCAATAAGGAAATTGCAAACTTTGGCGGAAGCAACCTCTTGCCGGCAGGGAACTGGGGCGAAGCCTTCAGCAATTTGAACACCTTGATTGAAGCTTCGGAAAAAAAAGAAAAAAAGGTCGTCTTCCTTGATGAAGTCCCGTGGATGAGTACCCCGAAGTCAGGGTTCCTGTCTGCATTGGATCATTTCTGGAACCGTTACGCATCAATGCGAAAAGACATTCTACTGATCATTTGCGGGTCAGCTGCTTCATGGATCATCGAGAATGTTGTAAACAACACAGGCGGGCTGCACAATCGGCTGACAGGGGAAATCTACCTGCAAGCGTTTACTTTGCTCGAATGCGAAGCGTATTACCGCGCAAAAGGGATCGACATACCAAGATATCAGGCAGCGGAAGCATACATGATATTTGGTGGAATACCTTACTATATGGATTTTTTCAAGCCTAAGTACAGCTTAGCGCAAAACGTGGACGAGATATTCTTCAAAGAAAACGCCCCTCTCAGAAATGAATACGCAAATATCTTCAGGTCGCTTTTTAGGAACGCCGATGGCCATATGCGTGTAATTGAAGCGCTTTCTGCAAAAAATTACGGAAAAACGCGCGATGAAATCATTGCATCGACCGGAATGTCTGAGGGGGGCGGAATCAGCAAAGTCCTGCGGGAACTCACAAGCAGCGGGTTTGTCCGGGAGTATCATGCTTTTGGCAAAAAAAAGAGGGATCGCCTATATCAGCTTATCGACCCATTCACCTTGTTCTGTCTGAGGTTTGGGTCAAAACGCGACGCTTATAGCTCCGATTTCTGGCTGCGATTCTGCACTACGCCGGCACATGCCGCTTGGGCAGGGTATGCGTTTGAAATCCTATGCCTTTTGCATATCCCGCAAATCAGGAAAGCTCTTGGCATATCAGGTGTTTTGACAGAGATTTACTCATGGAGGAGCAAAACCTACGACCCCGGGGCACAGGTCGATCTTGTCATAGAGCGCGGCGACCAAGTAATCAATTTATGCGAAATGAAATATTCTTCTTCGGAGTATACGATTGACAAGGCGGCTGACCTAAACCTTAGGAACAAGAAATCAGCTTTTCTTGCTGAGACGCACACGCGAAAAGCAGCGCATACGACGCTGATCACTACTTACGGGCTACGCAAAAACGCATATCAGGCGGGCATCCCATTCGAGGTCGTGCTTGATGATTTGTTCGCCTGACCGGGCACGAGACAAGGGTAAGCGAGTAAAATATATAACTCGCCGTAACTATGTAAAAACATGGACTTACGGCGGGTTATTGTCAGAGGGACGGTTCCCCCGGCTCAAACCAGGCAAACCAAGGGGACGGTTCCCCCGGCTCAAG
>Ga0099364_10012136_pt1 | contig 11665 bp, 8 predicted proteins | sample TergutTh196P3_FD_73070 | JGI IMG/M metagenome (GOLD analysis project Ga0099364, IMG submission 73070) | Microcerotermes parvus P3 segment gut microbial communities from Pointe-Noire, Republic of the Congo - Th196 P3 | ecosystem: Host-associated > Arthropoda: Insects > Digestive system > Gut ...
CCAACCGTTCAACTTGTTGACAATTATCTATTTATTTCACATCAAAAACATAATCAAACGGCAACGTTTGAACAAGCAACAGTTGTCTTGAATGGTTCCATTGTTGCATTTCCACAGGGAAATTAATCAATATGCTGTAAGAAAAATCATTTTCAAAAGCCGGTTGTAATGCTATTACATGTTTATAAGAACATATTATATGTTTCGGCGTCGGCGAATCAACAACGAAACGCCCGGCCAAAAAGACCAATACATCCAAAATAATGCCGTGCAAACACCGTTGATTTTTATGGGAGCCGACATCCGACCTCAACGCATCTATCGCGAAGTCAAAGCAACAGAGGTAGCGCCAACGGTCACGCATATTTTGCGCATCCGACCCCCAAACGCCTGCAAAGATATACCTTTGTATGAAGATTACAGATAAGAGATTCATATTTTATCAATGCAGTCTTTATCATCAGTTTGAATTAGGCGAATCAGGCCATTTATTCAACTTTTAGCGATTTCACTATATCAGCTTTGGCTGCTTTCCTTGCCTTCCAACCCACAGTGAATATGGTCAAAGCCATCGTTATGAGTATTGTCATGGCAAACAGTTCCCAGCCCATGGCAATACGGTAACCATAATCCTGTAACATTTGGTCTATCCAAAAATAAGCGAATGGAAACGCTATCACAATGGATATTGTAACCAACAGTAAAAATTCTTTCGCGAGCATCATTACAAGATCGCCGATACTTGCGCCAAATACTTTTCTGATGCCAATCTCTTTTATTTTTGATTCGGCAATGTACGTTACCAACCCAAAAAGCCCAAGGCACGAAATCAGAATGGACAGGATACTGAACAATGCCGCCAATACGCCTTGCTGCTTTTGACCATCAAACATACGGTTAACTAAATTATCTACAAAAGCATACTCAAGCGGCGTTTCCACAGGGAACTGCGATAAGGTATTCTGTGTTATTTTCAGGGCCTCTCCGGCAGTTACTTTTGAATTGAATCTGACGTAAAGGCATGGCAGCGGACTTCCTTCCATATTTTTGTAAAACAGAAAGGGATCGCTGCTTGCCCGGTAAACGTCGTTGCAAATATAATCTTCCATGATTCCGACTACAGTATATCGTATATCGCCCAAACTTAGCTCACCATTAATTCTGCCTTCGTCGCCCATCAAGTTAGCCAGCGTTTGATTGATAATAACACTGCGGGTATCCGTATCGACTCCTTCGTAAAAATCACGACCTTCAGGCAGTTTTATACCAACCGTTTCAATATAGCCCGACGAAACATACGAGCGGTAAATTTTAGGATTCATTTCGGGAGGTTTTCCCTGCCATTGATAACCGGTTCCTGAATTTCCTGACAGTATTAATGGACCGTTGGAAAAGGCGGTAGCCTCCACAAAAACATTTTTACCGAATTCATTTCTGATTACCGATTGAGAAGGGATCTGGCTGACATTAAATATCTGCAACAAATTTTCTTTGTCGAAGCCCAACGAACGATTCTGTCCGTGACGGATTTGCAGAACGACAGCTATTGTCATGCAAATCAAAATGTATGAAGCGGCAAACTGAAAAATCACCAACCCTTTGCGTACCCATACTGCGTTGTTTGAAGACCGGTTTTTCAGTTTTTTCAACATATCATTCGGATTGAAAGCGGAAATAAAAAACGCCGGATATACCCCCGACAATACTGTACAGACGATGCCCACCAGTAGAATACCGCCAAGATGCCTGATGTTCCACAGGTGTACCGACAGATCAATGTTCCACAGCCGGTTGATAACCGGCAATGCTATCCATATTAACATCAGAGCCAGCAAAAGCGCTGAAGCAGTCAAAATAGCCGATTCGCGCATCAGTTGCCAGACAAGATGTACGCGTCTGGCGCCAAAGGTTTTCCGAACGCCCATTTCCAGTATTCTCTTACCGGAGCGGGCTGTGGAAAGGTTCACAAAGTTGATGCAGGCTATCAGCAGGATGATGACCGCAATCATCGAAAGTTCCCTGATGTCGCGGACACGTTTTCCTGCGACCGGCTTGCTATCAACAAATTCACCGTAAAGATGCAACTGGCTTATCGGATACAGGAATATTTCGCTGTTACTGCCATTGTTTCGCTCCTTTGCAATATCCTTCAGTTTTTCATTGAATGCTTCAGAGTCAACCTTGGGTTGTAATTCCACAAGGCATTCAAACCATGTAGTATTCCAGTCGTTTTCAGGATTCCATCCTCCATCGGCATAACGTTTTGCGAGTACGGTAAAAGGCATCAGCCATTGAAACTGAAAAGAACTGTTCTGGGGTTGTTCCCTGAAAACACCTGTAACCTGATATGACTCCGCGTAGTTGTTCACACGCAATATTTTATTTATCGGGTCTTCTCTGCCGAAGAGCTTTTTCGCCAGACCTTCACTTAAAACAATGGGATACGGCGCCTGAAAAGCCGATTGAGCAGCGCCTCGTAAAAACTTCACATCCAACATCTCAAAGATTTCGGAATCGACATAAGCGCCGGTTTCTTTAAAACCGTTCACATTTTCTTCTTCCACTGCGTACAGCGTAACATTTTCATCATTCAGGAAATGCGATACATTTTTTACTTCGGGAAATTCCGCCTGCAGCGATTTAAACAACGGTTCGGAACCTCTCAATAAAGTACTACGATTGCTATACGAATAGCCAGTCAAATAGAGTTTGTCGAAATTGGGATACCATCGATTGAAATTCAATTCATTATCTACCCATAGCGCTATAATGATTACTGCTGCCAAACCAACAGCTAATCCTGCAATGTTGATAACAGCATGGATTCCGCTACGACTAATATTACGAATTGCGATTTTCAGGTTGTACATTTCTCATTTTAAGTACTTGGTGTTCATAAAAATCATTTATTTTTTCTTCAACAGTTGTCTTTACGCCATCAAAGTTACATATTTTTTTGAAATCGTCGACAGATTTTTCAAGTAATTTTTGACTGCAAGGCCCCCAACATAATGGGAGTACCACACATTGTGGATTAATTGAAATTTTCAATATTTTTACTCTAATAGTAGCTAAACTCTACACGCTATTTCTTATGCTTTACCAGCATAATCACCGGATTATCCTCTTCATCCATTTCAGCAGCAATGTCTTTCAACTTGCCATTCAATTCACCTTTCTCATAGGCCTCAACAAGTTGGTAGGCTTCTAAAGGTTGCCAGGTTACGATTTCATGATTTACCGGTGGTGAATTAAAAACTATTTTCTTGTTTAAAAAATCATCATTGTACAAGGTATAATCAAATACAGTATTTTCCTGTTTGTCGTACACCAAAACTGTATATGGGAATCCTCTCCCTGTTGCAAAATCAAATTCTTTTTTACTGGTTTGCATGAAATAATAACGGTCGGTAAGAACACATGGCAAAAGGAATACTTCCGGCTCCATTGAGTGTATAGAGGGAGTTCTTTCAATTAAAGGACTAATAGTACCATTCGGCAAATAGATGTACACAGTATCGGATGATATTTCCACAAGTACAAAATTGCCGAGATATGGGAGTGTTTGTTGATAAGGAAATCTTGCACCCGCCCCATTCTCACCTAAGACAAATGATGTTTTAATCTCTTGAAAAGGAACATGAATTTCTCGAGTGATACTGCCATCCTGTTTAGAAATTATTAAATGGCATGGCTGTTCGTTTGCTGTCGTAAATTTATAACAAATCAAATTTTCTCTGTCATAATTGAAAACACTGGAATAATATCCAGAGTCTATGTTTTTGAAACTTCTTTTAAAGTTTCCATATAAATCGTATACCAAGATTTTTCTTGCAGAATAGGCTACGACGAAAATTTCATTGTTATTCTCATCTAAGATAATATCTGTAAAATTTGTGTATTCTTCGGGACCTTGACCTATTCGGTTTATCTTCCTAATGCCTTTACCGGTTCTATCAAAAATGAAAATATCCCCATCGTTGAATTGGTTTGTTACCAATATGACATCCATTCCAATGGCTTTCACAACACCTTGAGTAAGAAAATCGTCTGTGGTTTCCAACGGGATATATTCCACATCCATAAAATCCTGAAGAATCAGTTCCTTTTTAGGATAATTTTTCGTAACATCAACAGTGATAAGGTCATCTTTTGATTGTTTTCCTCTTCCGCATCCTGCCATTATTACCATCAGGATAATTACTAAAAACAGATTTATTGGTTTCATATCTAAATGAGATTTATTGGCAACAAAGATAATCATTTTTCAGTTATTTAGTTATTATTTTGTACATGGCAAAGGTTGGGACGACCAATGGCAATTTCATAATTTGACGGAGATGGACAAAGCCATTGATAAATACAATTATTGCATGGCACTTGATTGCGGATACGTAACCATGATTTACCTTCCTCAATTTCTTTGTAAACTATTTCATGAATACTGTCAGTGTATATATTACCTAATACCGGATGATTTAAATTAGCATACGCATCACCATTGGGCATAATATTGATTTTACCGAAATCGAACATATTCATCACTTGGCGGGCAAAAAAATCTTTGATGGATAAGGAAGACGTCAAAATATCTTCTTTGTTAAGATAAACATTTTCCTCAAAAAATTTGTTATTATCTCTAGTATAAACAGGATTCATTTTAAATATTTCAATTTGAAATTGATCCACAAGTTGCTCCGCTTGTTGACAATCATCTACTGACGATACATCAAAAACATATTCAACCGGTAAAGGTTGATTGAGCAAAATTTGCCTTGAATGATGCCATTGCTGCATATTCATCGGAAAATTAACTGAAATGTTGTAAGAAAAATTATTTTCAAAAACGGGTTGTAAAGCTATTACTTTTGTATAGGAACAGAATATGTTTTTAGGTGAAGGTTGTTGATTCAAAAAAGAAATCAATTCCTTGTAATTTGTCATATCTCCAATAATATTATATGTTGGTTTCCCCTGTATTGATTGTAGAAAAGCAATAAGATCAGTCATGTTTGTGGTATGATCTACATGAATACAGATTTCTGATAGATATTCCAACACATTTTTAAACGAAGAAAAATTGTGTCTTTTGTATATTTCTTGCTTATCAGGAAAATTGAAAAAAGGCAATAATTGAACAGGTTTGCTCTTTGACAAGGCAACATCAATCACATCACCCATGTATTTTTTTCGAAGTTCCCTGATAAAAGTGTTGACGTTTTTATTTTGAAATCTCTCATTTGTTAATAAAACTACGCCACAATTTTCTTTTTGAAGCGTTTCCATCAGTAATTCTATAACCTCAACTTTATTTGATTCTATAATTACACCGTCAAGAGTATTGTACAATAAAGCACATTGATTGGTTAAGCCAAAAAATACGTATGGTTCTATTGTGAACCAATAATCGGTTTCAGTTTTCTTTAATATCATGTGAATACTACATTTTCTAATATTTGAAAAAAATCATTTGGATATTTTTCTAAGAAAGAAAAAATACGATTCAATTTATTTTCAAAGGTATTTTTGTCATTGAAATACTCACACACAAACCCTTCTACATCCAATTTGTCTAAATTATTTATGTTACTAAACATGCATATTCCACAATATTTGTAAGCATAACAGTATTGACATACCTTTTTTAAACACTCATAATAAAAATTTAATTTTTGAGTGATTTCTGGAATATCAATTATTACATCTTCATCAACATACCCCATGGTATATTTACGGTTAATCCGCTCACATGGCAATAATTTGTTGCGATTTGTAAAAAATATTCTTTTGGAAAAAGGGATGCAAGTGTTTGTTGGCCAATATTTATCTACATCAATTAACAATGCAATAATATTTGAGATATAAAAATTGATAGAATTGTATTTCAGAAAATCAGTTAATTCCTTATACAATAATAAATCATCATGATGTAGCAGACTTGATTCTTCATTTTGATATTCGTCTTCACTTTTTCTTTTATTATGAAACATTCTCTTAAAAAGTGCCTTTTTATCGGACTTTACATTAGCCAAAGCTAATTCAGCAATCCTTGGTATTTTATGATAACGGGTAAAAATAAAATCATATATTTCTTTAACAGAATTCCTGTTATGCAAAACAGCGTTGAAATTCACATTACTATCAAAGTATTTGGGATAACACCTTTTGATCATGTCAATATTTTCAATTACTTTTTGGAAAGAGTTTTTTTTGCTATCACTGAACACCCTATAGCTTTGATTTTCTTCGTTTCCGTCCAAACTAATTAGCAATCGAATATTATTTTTAACTAAAAAATGAATATGTTGATGTATTAATGTAGCATTGGTTGTTATGGAAAAGGAAATATCTATTTCTTTTTCGGAGTTTAGTTGATTGGCTACTTCTACAATCCGTTTGATAAAACGTATGTTTAAAAGTGGCTCGCCGCCATAAAAACTTATACCCAACTTTCTGTTTTTTTTGAGAGGGCGTTGGTTAAATATGTATTTTAGTAATGTTATTGAATTACGTGTATTAATATGTTTTTGATTCTTTGCATCAAATTCTTCATACAATTCTCCAAACACGCAATAGGTACAGTTTAGATTACATAAATCTGTAACTTCAAATATAATCTGTTGGGTTTGAATGATACTTTCTTTTACCGTTGATTCATCTATTACTGTTTCCAAATTGGCAAGTTTAGGTTTCGCAAAGAAACCGTAATTTTTCAAATACGCATATTTCTCTATATAATACGGATCAATATCCGTTGATGATTTACATACTTTCTCAAATTCTGGATGTACCAACATTGACAACCTGCGATGATCATCGTATAAATAGAAATTGTTATTATCTGATTTGTGAATAAATGATTGTGTCATAAACGATTAAATAAAAATCATATCGTCAACCGACAATCTCTTATATCGGTTGACGATACTTTTTTTAAGATTCTGTTTCAAAAAACATCAATGCGGGTGGTCTAATTAATTGGGTTCTTCATTATTAGCTGTATTTTGCGTTGATGGCCCTGAAGTACCCACCCACGAGTCACCTCCTCCTGTACAAACGCATGAACATGGCTGACAACCGCTACCACCTAATAACGCATTCATTTGACGCTTTTCCATTTCATTTTTGCTGATTTGATTCAGCTTAATTTTACTTAAAGTTTTCATTTCTGTTAAATTTTTTGATTAATAATTATTTGTCATTACAAAAGTAGTGTGTATTTTTGAGGTAATAATTAGCCCAATCAGGCCTATTTTGCACTTTTTTATTTGCCATAAATACAGGAGTTTATATCACAAAAATGGCAATTAACGCACATTTAATGTTTTTTTGCGCAGTTTTTATGGGTTCATTCGCTTTTTACCACTTCCGATGGATTGCTGTTGGCTGCTTTCAGCACTTGCCCCAATACGGTGAGTAAAACCACTGTGGCTATTACTGTAATCACCCCTGCCAGCAACCACCACGGGATATTTGTACGGTAGGCATAGCCTTCTAACCAGCGGTGCATCGCATAGTATGCCAACGGAAGCGCAACGATACCAGCAATAATCACCTGCAAGGTGTATTCGCGGAAAAACATACGGACAATATCGCCGACTTGGGCGCCAAATACTTTACGGATGGCTATTTCCTTACGGCGGCGGCGGGTGGAGGCAGTGGCTACGGCATAAATGCCGAACAGCGAAATCAATAGACAGACCGTTGCCAATACGGAAAACAGTTGCAAGCCAGCCTGTTCCGACCGGTTGAGACGGTTGTACAACTCATTGAGCGGCGTCGGATGAACATCTACCGAGGCATCAATTTCGGGAAGGATAGCGTTTATGCGCTGTATCGCCGACTGTTCCTGACCGGATACGACGCGGAGATATAGATTGGGTAACGGATACTTATATTGACTGAAGATGGTCGGATAGATACGACTGCGGAGCGACAGAGTGTGAAAATCTTTCACCACGCCCACTACTGTGTATTCTTGCATAGGATTATCGTATGAAGGTATGCGGATACTGGATCCTACCGGTTCGCTAAGTCCCATTATCCGAACGGCTTCTTCGTTGAGAACGATTTTATTTTCTCCTGTTTCATCATACCATTCTCCTGAAAGCATGGTTAACCCGAATACTTCGGCAAACCGGCTGTCAGTGGGTATGATATGGAAAGCAGGTTTTTCAGATGGCAGTTTTCCCGGCCATTCCACCTCAGTGAGCATTGTGTTAATTTCACTGTCAAAAGCTTTAGCAAGGTGTTGTGGTTCGAACCAGGCATTGGTGATGCTTTCGATTTGAGGGATGGATGCAAGTTCATTTAGTAGTGGCGTTGCTACATCAAAATCAGTAATATTACCCACTCCGGTCAACTGTATGATTCTATGGTGGTCAAATCCCAAGTCTTTACGGTTCACAAAACGCATTTGCATCATCACCACCAATGCAACAAAAATAAATACAACACTGACAGCTAATTGAAAGGTAACTGCCATACGCTGTGATATGGGTTGTCCGGTTATTTTTCTTTTCGACAGACCTCGTATGACTAAATAACTCAACCGCCAAAAAGGAATCAAACCGATGACCAGCATCAACGCCATCACACATGTTCCACAAACAGCAAAAAGCTCAATCAATTGCGACATGCCCATCGTTATACCTAATAACCCGGAAAACGCGGGACGGATAAGGACGATGAAGAAAAATGCAAACAGCAACGACAAAAGGATGGAGCAGGACAGCTCGAACATCATCTGCAAAATAAGTTGCCTGCTTTTCGCCCCATGTACCGTGCGTTGGCGCAACTCATGGATACGTTGGTGAAAAAGACTGAGATACAGGTTCAGGAAGTTGAATAACGAACAGCATATCAGCAGTATTCCGGCGAAGACAAACAGCCGTATGAAATTCAGCGTAAAAGGAACATCTGTATTTAACCGGTAGCGGATATCGCTTACAGGCAACATCCGTAGCTCTCTGTTGGCGTTAGCATCCAACCGCGACGGAAAATCGCGCAGTTGTTCTGCAAGTCCGGCGATGTCGGTGTGTGGATGAAACTTTACATACCCTTGCAGCATAGCGAATGTCCATATCTGTTCCACAGACCTTTCAACCCAGGACTTATATAATTGTATCTCTTCGAAATTAAGGATTGCATCAAACGACACATTGGTGTTGGGTGGAGGGTCTTTGACGACGGCAGTAACTGTATAGTTCGGCGAATACCTGCCTAATATTGTTTGTATTTGCTGCCCGATAGCGTTTTCCACATCCCCAAACATACGCACTGCTGCCGATTCCGTAAGGACAACATTGTTCAAAATTTCCAATGGTTGCCGCGCATCGCCGCTAATAACCACCTGCGGAAAAACATTTAAAAATGCGCTGTCGGCAAACGCCGTGCGTAGCTGAATGTGCGGCATTCCTTCGGCGCTGTAATTATTTGGCTGAATAAAAAAGATAGTAGAGTTTTCGGTTGCAGCAAACTGTTCATGCAGTTTCCTTTCCAAAATTCCTGAAACTAATTCGTTTACCTTACCCGTTTGTTTATCCACAGTATAGAGGCGATAAATATGCGCTGCATCGGGATAAAAACTGTCGTAAGACGTTTCATAACGAAGCCAGTAAAGCGCAGGAACAAAACAGGCAAGACCGAACGCCAGCCCGAAAATGCCGGTCAGCGACTGCGTTTTGTATTTCCACAGATTGCGGAACGTAATTTTAAGATAATGTACTATCATAAAGGATTTTATGTTTTAATCATACACATGGCTTATTTTTTCAGCGAGACTACAAAGATAAAAATTTTTTACTATAAAATTGCAAAAATAGCCTGTTTTTTTGAAGCAATTTTTAGTCCAGTCAAGCCAATTTTATGTTTTTTTATTTTACACATATACAGACCTGTATATTCAAAAGTGCAAATTAACGCACGTGAATTGGATTTTTTAACGCACACAAGTAATCTTTTCTAAATCATTTCAACTTTCCCTTTCCTTTCCAATATCGAATCGCGCATTCTGAGACGCCTTCCCTGTCTGCTGCTTTGCGCATACTCAAACCATTGTCTAAATGCTGTTGAATACGCTGCATCATGTCAGTTATCCTCCAAACAGGATGTTTAAAAAATCCTGTCTTGTAATATTCAGCGTTCTTAAATTGTTTTTTATTATGAATTCCGGTATCGGGTCAATATGCGTTTGAAATATTACAGGTCTTAATAAACCGTTCTTTGACCATTTTTCATGCCCCGATTCGGTGTTTATGTATTGGCAACCGGCTTTTAACAAAAACTCCCTAAAGTCTTTTATTGATACGTTTGATAACTTATGCGTGGACACATTCAGGAAATTGAATTTGTTTGTTGTATTTTGTGAAATCCCTGTTATTTACAATACTTTTTAGCTGCCTGTTATTCTTAAACAGAAAGTCAAAGTCAGGAGATTTAAGTTTATTTTGTTTTTTTATTTCCCAACCGTGACGCTCCAAATCTTGAACGAGCGTGTTTTTGTCTGTTGTGTCCTCAAAATACATTTTCAGCGTTTGAGAAAAGGATTTTTGGGCTTCATCTTCATTATGGCCATACCCAGTTAAATCTAAAGCCGGACAATACACAAAAAACACATTATCCTCTACAAAAGAAACCAGAGACAGATCCGTTGTGATAACAGCGTGTTGATTTGTAAATGCTGCATTATAATTGATGTTTTCATCCATGCCTTTTATTGGTTTTATATTTTTGCAAAGATACGATATGTTTTTTAAACGTATCAAAAGAACATAATCCTTTTTTCCTTTTGTTACACTTTTCTATAAAGCTATAAAGCTACAAAGATAATTATTCTATGCTCAATCATTTCAACTTTCCCTTCCTTTTCCAATATCGAATCGCGCATTCCGAGACGCCTTCCCTGTCTGCTGCTTTGCGCATACTCAAACCATCGTCTAAATGCTGTTGAATACGCTGCATCATGTCATCAGTGACTAATACCCGGGTTCTTTTGTGGAAAGTTTCTACAGGGGGACGCGCTGTTTCTGTTATAACTTTCTTTTGAACATATATCATACGATGATTGGATGCAATATCAATCGTTTCTATCATTGAATGTACATCCAATTTCTCAAATATCGGTTTGATCTGATTTCTTATGGTGTTATGTCCCTTTAATAAATCATCGGCTATCTCTATGGAACTTTTGCCTTGCTGAGCAAGCATAAGTATCGCTCTTTCGCGTTCTGTAAGCGGCTTGATCGCTATCTGTTTCCATCTGCGGGAAGCGAATCTGTATTCTTTGCAGGTCAGTCCGTCTTTTCCGTACATGCGTAAATTGCCCGTTTCTTTGGCGGTTGAACTTGCTATTGAGCAAATCAAATAGCGCAATTCACCGTCTTCCCAAACGGGTTTCATCCGGTGGAATACCATTTGGGGAAAGATGTTTGGAGGAGAGAAAGAATATGTACGCTGCAAACGGAATGTACAGGAAAAATAATCAATCACCTCCCATGGTTCTTCAGATACTTCAAGATACTGCAACACAGCCTTGTTCATCGCTTTCCACAAAGGTAAATCCTTTGAATAAACGATGTTGGAAAAGAAATCATCTCTCAGATTGAGTGCGTCTTCAACCGTATACCCGCACAGGAAAAGATCATCAGGCCGGACGTAGCAAAAT
>Ga0099364_10012137_pt1 | contig 11665 bp, 22 predicted proteins | sample TergutTh196P3_FD_73070 | JGI IMG/M metagenome (GOLD analysis project Ga0099364, IMG submission 73070) | Microcerotermes parvus P3 segment gut microbial communities from Pointe-Noire, Republic of the Congo - Th196 P3 | ecosystem: Host-associated > Arthropoda: Insects > Digestive system > Gut ...
CAAGCTCCTTGTTAAGGAGATAACAAATATACAAGATCTAGTAATCCAGAAGGCAGCCTAACCTATGTGACATTTCTACTGAACGGAAATAGGTGACATTTCTACTGGTCGTTGACATTTTGGTAAATACCCCCTTGACACTTTTTTTCTTTTTTGCTAGCTTTCAGAAACCTCTTCTCTTTTTTTTAGAGAGACAGGATTTTTATGCCCTAGTGTCCAGCACCTAGTTGTGTTGGTCTGCACAACTAGGTGCTGGACAAGGAGTTTTCAGCGGATGCCTACTATTAATCAGTTGGTTCGTTTTGGAAGAAAGCAGGTGACTTCAAAAACCAAGTCCCCGGCTTTACTTTCTTGCCCCCAAAAACGGGGGGTTTGTACCCGTGTTATGACAGTAACACCCAAAAAACCCAACTCGGCCCTGCGGAAAGTTGCCCGTGTGCGGCTTTCACATGGAACCGAAGTTACCGCATATATCCCCGGAATTGGACATAATTTGCAAGAGCACTCGGTAGTTCTCGTTCGTGGCGGGCGTGTTAAGGATCTTCCCGGTGTACGTTACCACATAATCCGCGGAGCAAAAGATACCCTTGGAGTAACAGATCGCAAGCGCGGCCGCTCCAAATATGGTGCAAAACGGCCCAAGGCATAAGGCGGACGGTATGGGAAGAAAGAAAAAAACTATAGATCGGGGCATAGCGCCTGATCCCAAGTATAACAGCGTTGTAGTTTCCAAGTTTGTAAACCGCATGATGTGGGACGGAAAACGTTCAGTGGGGCTGCGGATTGTACATGAAGCCCTGGGAAAACTCCAGGATAAGGCCGATAAAGAGCCGTTGGAGGTATTTCTCAAGGCTCTTGAAAACGTAAAACCCGTTATCGAGGTAAAATCCCGGCGGGTCGGCGGCGCAACATATCAGGTTCCCGTAGAAATCCGGGCAATACGCCGGGAAGCCCTGGGGATGCGGTGGATAATCAATGCCGCCCGGGCACGTTCAGGCAAAGGTATGGGTGATCGTCTTGCAGCAGAACTGCTTGATGCATATAATAGTACAGGTACCGCCTTCAAAAAGAAGGAAGATACCCATAAAATGGCTGAGGCAAATAAGGCATTTGCCCACTACAAATGGTAATTGAGGTTTTTGCAAGTTTAGCAAAGACCCTGTTGACATTATTTTAAAGAATCGATAGGATTCTTCAAAAGCCAAACCGTCCATCGGTAAAGATGAGATAGGTGGAGTTCGAAAGAAATGTCTGACCGCTTCTATTCGTATTCCTTCTGCCATCATAAATTTATAAACTAAACCTGCGGTATGCAGGTTAAGGCGTAATATGGATATAATCCAGTACGCTTATATAGAGAATGTGTCTATAGTTAAGGAGGACACAAATGGCAAAAGACAAATTTAACAGGACCAAAATTCACATGAATGTCGGGACCATAGGTCACGTCGACCATGGCAAAACCACGCTTTCTGCCGCTATCACCATGTATTGCGCCAAAAAATTCGGCGACAAGGTTATGAGTTACGATCAGATTGATAACGCGCCGGAAGAAAAAGCCCGTGGTATCACCATTAATACCCGGCACCTTGAGTACCAGTCCGATAATCGGCACTATGCCCACATCGACTGTCCCGGCCATGCCGACTATATCAAAAACATGATAACCGGCGCTGCGCAGATGGACGGCGCTGTATTGGTCGTTTCCGCTCCGGATTCGGTTATGCCTCAAACCCGCGAACATATCATTCTGGCCCGACAGGTCGGCGTTCCCAATATGATCGTTTTCTTAAACAAGATCGACCTGGTAGACGACCCCGAACTGCTCGAACTGGTCGAAGAAGAAGTCAGGGATGTTCTTACCAATAACGGCTTCCCCGGCGACAAGATCCCCATCATAAAAGGATCGGCGTTTAATATTATGTCCGCCCTGGCTGAAGGGAATTTTACCGATGATGCAACCCAGTGTATCGAAGAGCTTCTCAAAGCTATGGACTCTTACTTCCCCGATCCCGAACGTGAATCCGACAAACCCTTCCTTATGCCCATTGAAGATGTGTTCACCATTTCCGGGCGCGGCACCGTTGTTACCGGTAAGGTTGATCGCGGTATTCTCAAACTCAACGAGGAAGTTGAAATCGTCGGAATCAGACCCACGAAGAAGACTGTCATCACCGGCATTGAAATGTTCAACAAATTGCTCGATGAGGCACAGGCTGGCGACAATGTCGGTACATTGCTCCGCGGTATTGATAAAAAAGAAGTCGAGCGCGGTCAGGTACTTGCGAAACCCGGTTCCATTACCCCCCACAGTAAATTCAAAGGGCAAATTTACTGTCTTTCAAAAGAAGAAGGCGGACGGCACAGCCCGTTCTTCACCGGGTACCGCCCGCAGTTTTACTTCAGAACCACGGATATTACCGGTACGGTAAAACTGCCGGAAGGTAAGGAAATGGTAATGCCCGGCGATAGCTCTGAGATACTCGGCGAGCTTATCCACCCCATAGCTATGGAAAAGGGACTCAAATTTGCTATCCGCGAAGGCGGCAAGACTGTCGCTTCCGGTCAGGTTATCGATATTATAGAATAGGGCGGAAGAATAATGGCAAAGGATGGAATTCGCGTAAAATTACGCGGTTTCGATGTGGAATTGATAGACCAGAGTTCAAGGTCTATTGTACAGGCAGTGCAAAAAGCCGGTGCGAAAGTTACCGGACCTATTCCACTGCCTACCCGCATCAATAAAGTAACGGTGCTTCGTTCGCCCCATGTGAACAAAAAAGCACGCGAACAATTTGAGATGCGGACCCATAAAAGAATGATTGATATTATCAACCCGTCTGCTGAAGTTATGGATTCATTAATGAAACTGGAACTTCCCGCCGGTGTGGATGTGGAAATCAAGCAATAATTGGAATTACCGCAAAGACGGTTGTTTAATAACATGGAGTTATGTGATGTTAGGGCTATTAGCCAGAAAAGTGGGTATGACACAGATTTTCGATGATGTGGGAAACATGGTACCGGTGACTGTAATACGTGTTGATCCAAATATTGTCATTGCCCAAAAAACTGAAGAAACTGACGGCTATAAAGCTGTGGTTGTCGGTGTAGACGACATGAAAAAAAACCTGGTATCAAAACCGTATGCCGGCCAGTTTCCGGAAAATATAACCCCAAAAAGAAAGCTTAAAGAACTGCGGGACTTTGAAAAAGAAGTTGCTGTGGGAGATTCTCTGGGGGTAGAGGTTTTGGAAGGGATCCGCTATGTGGATGTTTCCGGCATAAGCAAGGGCAAAGGTTTTCAGGGCGTGGTAAAGCGCCACGGCTTTCACGGAGGGCCTAAAAGCCACGGTTCCAAGTTCCGCAGGGAGCCAGGTTCTACCGGGCAGAATACCTACCCGCACCGGACTTTTAAAAACAGGAAGTTACCGGGCCGTATGGGCCGTGAAAATGTAACGATTATGAGCCTGCGGGTGGTAAAACTCGACCCGGAAAAACAGCTTATTCTGGTAAAAGGTCCGGTTCCCGGTGTTAACAAGGGCCTTGTACTTGTTCGGGCTGCGGTAAAAAAATAGGCGGTAATCATGAACTGTACAGTATATTCAAAAGAAGGTAAGGAACTGCGAACCATCGAACTGGCGGACTCGGTTTTTGGTCTTCCGGATAACGAAGATTTGATATGGTATGCCATAAACAATGAACTTGCCAACAAGCGGCAGGGCAATGCCAGCACTAAGGGCCGCAGTGAGGTTCACGGTTCAAATGCCAGGCCATACAGGCAGAAAGGAACAGGCCGAGCCCGGCGTGGTGATAAAAAATCACCCATTACTGTCGGAGGCGGTACTATTTTCGGACCAAAACCGCGGGATTATTCCTACGCCATGCCTAAAAAAGCAAAACGGCAAGCAATGAAAACAATTTTAAGTCTGAAAGCACAAAATAACATGTTAAAAGTAATTGAAGATTTTACAGTAGAATCCGGGAAAACAAAAGACCTTGCCGGGCTGTTAAATAATTTTAACCCCGGAACACCAGCAGGAACGCGCACGCGTACAGTGCTCATCCTTAAGGATGATGATACCTTACTCAAGCGTGCCGCCGCCAATATCCCCTGGTTAAGCTACCTTTCCTACAACCGCCTGCGGGCTCATGACTTGTTCTACGGACGACAGGTGCTGATGCTGGAAACAGCCGCCAAAAACCTCAATGACTTTTATGGAGCAGATAAAGCTGCCGCAAACGAGGAGGCCGGTGAATGATGCCTTACGAAGATATTTTGATTGAACCGGTACTTTCTGAAAAAGCAAATCTGCTGCGTGAGCAGGGTAAATATGTTTTTAAGGTCGCTCAGTCGGCAAATAAATTCCAGGTTAAAGAAGCGGTACGCCGTTTGTTCAACGTGAATCCCATTTCATGCACAATAATGGTGGTGGGCGGCAAGCCCAAGCGTCTGCGGAATCGTCCCGGATATACGGCTACCTGGAAGAAAGCAATTGTCAAGCTTTCCAAAGGTGAGAAGATCGGCATCTTTGAGGGCGTATAGGGGAAAATTATGGGAGTAAAAACATACAAACCAATTACGCCGGGTATGCGGCGCTGGACAAGCCTTGATTTTTCAGACCTGACAAAAAAAACAAAACCGGAAAAAACCCTCATCACAGGGAAAAAACAACGTGCAGGGCGCGATGATTTTGGACGCATCAGTGTTCGGCACAAGGGCGGCGGTCACAAGCGCCGGTACCGCATCATCGATTTCAAACGAGACAAGATCGGCATTCCCGGCAAGGTTGCCTCTATCGAATATGACCCCAACCGCAGTGCTAATATTGCCCTCATTTTTTATAAAGATGGTGAAAAGCGCTACATTATCGCTCCCAAGGGTTTGGCAGTTGGCGCTGCCGTGGTCAGCGGACCGAATGCCCCCATTGATATAGGTAATGCGCTGCCGCTTGAGAACATCCCCCTCGGATTTACCGTGTGCAATATTGAGCTGACCCTTGGCAAGGGCGGGCAGATGGCCCGTTCAGCAGGAGCGGGAGCGGTTATCGCCGCCAAAGAGGGTGACTATGTCACTATCAAGCTCCCATCAGGCGAAGTTCGGATGGTGTTTAAAAAATGTTATGCAACAATTGGAACTGTGGGCAATGAAGATCACATGAATACAGTCCTGGGAAAAGCCGGCCGCAAACGCTGGCTGGGCATACGTCCTACGGTTCGCGGAATGGCCATGAACCCGGTGGATCACCCGCATGGAGGCGGCGAAGGCAAGAGCAAGGGCAAAAACCCTGTTACTCCCTGGGGCCAGCCAACGAAAGGGTATAAGACCCGGAAAAAACACAAGCCTTCTTCCCGGTTTATTGTCAGCCGGGGCAAGAAAAAATAGGGAGTTATCAGGAGAGTATGTCAAGGTCGGTTAAAAAAGGGCCTTTTATCGAGAAGAGCCTGTACAAAAAAGTATTGGAATTAAGCAAATCCGGGGAGCGGAGAATGATAAAAACGTATTCTCGGTGTTCCACTATTATACCTGAAATGGTAGGCGGAACCATTTCAGTGCATAACGGCAAAACCTGGGTGCCCGTGTATATTACAGAAAACCTTGTCGGCCACAAGCTGGGCGAGTTCGCTCCAACCCGGATTTTCCGGGGGCATGCCGGATCAGATAAAAAAGCCGGGAAGAAATAGGCAGGGATGCATAAATATGATTAAAGCAAAATCCGGTTACCGGGCGATCACCAGATACCTTATGGGTTCGCCGCATAAAATCAGGCCAGTAGCGGATCTTGTCCGCCGCAAGCCCTATCCCGAAGCAATGTCCGTACTGGAACATATGCCGCACAAAGGAGCCCGGCTCATCAGCAAGACCGTTAAATCTGCTGCATCAAATGCCCTTTCTGCTAATAAACAGCTTGATGAAGATATGTTATATATACGGGAAATTTTTATCGATGAAGGCCCCCGCCTTAAAAGAGTGTGGTTCCGGGGCAGAGGACGAGCCGATATGCAGCTCAAGCGTATGTGCCACATTACCGTTGTTATTGATGAAACCGTACAATCCGATACAGCAAATTCCAGGGCAAAAGCCACTAAAAAGGCGGGGAAATAATGGGACAGAAAGTTAACCCTATTGGATTAAGGGTAGGCATCAACAGAACATGGGATTCCCATTGGTACGTTGATCCAAAGGAATATGCCGATACCCTGCACGAAGATTTAAAGCTCCGGAAGATAATTTCCGGTATGCCCGAAACAAAGGGTGCGGATATTGCGGAACTTGAAATAACCCGGCATCCTCAGAGGATTACCGTTACCATCCATACCGCACGGCCCGGTGTTATTATCGGAGTTAAGGGCGCGAATATCGAAAAAATCGGTTCCGATCTCCAGAAGATCGTCAGCAAGAAAATACAGATTAAAATCAAAGAAATACGAAACGCAGACGGCAATGCACAAATAATAGCTCAGAATATAGCCCGTCAGTTGCTGGCCCGTTCTTCGTTCCGGCGTACCATGAAACAGGCCATTTCCAATGCTATGAAGAAAGGCAATGTCCAGGGAATTAAAGTGAGGCTTTCGGGCAGGCTTGGCGGCGCGGAAATGTCCCGTACGGAAGAAGCTAAAGAAGGCCGTATTCCCCTGCATACCCTGCGGGCGGACATTGAGTACGGATTTGCAGAAGCGCAAACCACATTTGGCGCTATTGGAGTTAAAGTGTGGGTGTATAACGGTATGAAGTTTGGTAAAGAACAGAAGGAAGACGCAGGCGCCCTGGTTCGCAGACGGCGGGAACGTACTTCCGCAGGCAGAGGTTAGATTATGTTAAGCCCGAAACGAGTAAAGCGCCGTAAGGTGCAGCGAGGCAATATGCCGGGTAATGCTACCCGTTGCAACGCCGTTGTGTTCGGTGACTATGCCCTGGTTGCATTGGACAGGATGTGGATCACCAACCGGCAGATAGAAGCTGCCCGTGTCGCCATAAACCGCCATGTAAAACGCGGCGGCAAGGTATGGATACGGATTTTTCCCGACAAGCCGTATTCCAAGAAACCTGCGGAAACCCGCATGGGTAAAGGAAAAGGCGGCCCCGAGTACTGGGTAGCTGTAGTAAAGCCGGGTACTGTTATGTTTGAATTGGGCGGAGGTATCACCCGGACCGCTGCCGAAGAAGCGATGACCCTTGCCGGTTCCAAGCTTCCCATTAAAACCAGATTTGTTGCCCGTTCCGATATGGAATTGGGGGCTTAGGAGTACTGCGGTGAAGAATTCATTCAAGAACCTTTCATTCCCTGAACTCAAAGCCAAAAGGGATGAGTTGAAAAGGAAATACATGGATCTCCGTTTTCAGATGGTTATTGGGCATATTGACAATCCGCTGCAAAAGCGCAATATGCGTCGGCAGATTGCCCGGCTCAATACCCTTATCCATGCCCATGAGCTTGCCGACAGAAAAGCGGCGGCAATTAAGGTTGTGCAAGAAGCTGCCAAAGGCAGTGTTGGCGCGGAGGCTAAGTAATGGCAGAGCATGAAGCAGTGGTTAATAAAAACCGCGGTAAGAAAGAATTTGTGGGTCTTGTCACAAGCGATAAAATGATGAAAACAATTGTTGTTTCAATCGAGACAATGAAACTTCATCCTTTATATAAAAAATACGTCAAGAGGACCAAGAAAGTTAAGGCCCATGACGAAAAAAACGATGCGAAAATGGGCGACCGGGTGCGTGTGATCGAGTGCCGCCCGCTCAGCAAAGAAAAGTGCTGGAAGCTTGTGGAAATCATCGAGCGGGCTAAATAAGGGAGGCGGAGAAAATGATTCAAACAGAAACCTTCCTGAATGTGGCAGATAATTCCGGAGCCAAAAGGGTACAGTGTATTAAAGTTTTGGGGGGTAGCAAGCGCCGTTATGCGGGCATTGGCGACATTATCGTTGTTGCAATAAAAGAAGCGCTGCCCGCTTCGAACATTAAAAAGGGTACGATAGAAAAAGCAGTAATCGTACGTACCCACAAGGAATACCGCCGGCCGGACGGAACCTATATCAGGTTTGATGATAACGCCTGTGTTATAATCGACGCTGCGTTAAATCCAAAAGGAAAACGCATCTTTGGGCCGGTAGCACGAGAACTGCGGGAAAAGGCTGAATACATGAAAATAGTGTCCCTTGCCCCGGAGGTATTATGAAATCAAAGATTTCATACAGGAGAAAGACATGGCTGTAGCGTTACATAAGTTTAAACTGAAAAAAGAAGATACTGTCGAAATTATTGCCGGAAAAGATAAAGGTAAGCGCGGCAGGATACTGAAAATATTCCGCGATAAAGACAGGATAGTTGTGGAAGGGGCAAACATTGTCAAGAAAGCACAGAAAAAAAGAAAACAATCTGACAGGGGCGGTATAGCGGAAATTCCGGCACCAATACATAGTTCAAACCTTATGATTGTTTGTAAAAAATGCGGACCCACACGGATAGGTTATAAAACCGATGAAAAAATAAAGACCAGAATTTGCAAAAAATGCGGGGAGGCGCTTTAATGGCAGACAAGTATGAGCCCCGGCTGAAAAAAATATACCGGGAACAAATTGCACCTGAACTGTTTAAGGAGTTCAACTTTAAATCCCCCATGCAGGTTCCCAAGCTTGAAAAGATCGTGGTCAGTATGGGGGTAGGCGAGGCTTTGCAGAATAAAAAACTCCTGGACGAAGCTATTTCAACCTTGTCCCAAATCACCGGGCAAAAAGCAATTAAGACCAAGGCTAAAAAAAGCATCGCCAACTTCAAAATACGGACCGGGCAGGAAATTGGCACAAAAGTAACGCTGCGCGGAGCCATGATGTACGAATTTTTCGACCGCCTGTTAAACGTGGCTCTTCCCCGTGTCAAGGACTTCCGGGGTATCAGCCAGAATTCCTTCGACGGGCATGGCAACTATTCCCTGGGAATAGAAGAGCAGATCATTTTCCCGGAAATAGACTTTGATAAAATTGAAAAGATAGCCGGGTTGAATATCTGCATTGTAACAACAGCAAAAACCGATGCGGAAGCACGAGCCTTCCTTGGCAAGATCGGCATGCCTTTCAGGAAATAGGGGATAGGGGGTACTATGGCAAGAAAAGCAATGATAATTAAGGCCTTAAGAAAGCCAAAATATAAAACTAGACAGGTTAACCGTTGCCGGATCTGCGGAAGAGCCAGAGGCTATCTGCGGAAATATGAAATGTGCCGTCTTTGCTTCCGCAAACTTGCAAGTGAAGGGCTTATTCCCGGTGTAACGAAATCAAGCTGGTAGGAGAACAGGATGAGCGTATCTGATCCCGTTGCGGACATGCTGACAAAAATCAGGAATGCCGGAATGGCAAAGCATGAAAAAGTTGATATCCCCACCTCCAGGCTGAAACTAGAGATTATTAAAATCTTGAAGACCGAAGGGTATATCAAAAATTTTAAGAAGTCGAACCAGGAAGGCTCGAATGTTATCCGGGTTTTCCTGAAGTACGACGATGCGTCTGCTCCGATAATACACGGTATAGAAAAGGTGTCAAAGCCGGGCCGTCGTGTGTATTTGGGGTATAAAAATATGCCGAGAGTTTTTAACGGCTACGGAACCCTGATTGTTTCCACGTCTCAGGGGGTCACAACCGGCAGGAAAGCCGCCGAAAAAAAAGTCGGCGGCGAAGTCATCTGCACTGTTTGGTAGGCGGAGGAATGGTATGTCACGTTTAGGAAAAATACCGGTCAAACTCCCCAGCGGAGTAAAAGTTGCTTTCGCCGATAATACGATAACCGTAGAAGGCCCCAAGGGAAAGCTGACGCAAAAATATCACCCTGTCATTATGTTTGAAGATAAGGGCGGGGAAATTACTGTCACCCGTGAAAATGATGTTAAACAAACAAAAGCGTTTCATGGTTTATACCGGAACCTCCTCAGCAACATGGTAACAGGGGTGTCTACCGGTTTTTCAAAAACGCTGATCATTACCGGTGTTGGTTACCGTGCGGAAGTACAGGGGAATATTCTTGTTCTAAACCTTGGTTATTCCAATGATATTTATTTCGGAATTCCCAACGGTATTACCATTACCGCAGAAGGCGGCAGCAGGGTAACTGTCAGCGGTATAGATAAACAACAAGTGGGTGAGTTGGCAGCTCAAATACGTAAACTCAGACCGCCAGAGCCTTACAAAGGCAAAGGAATTCGGTACGAAAATGAGAAGATCCGGCGAAAAGTCGGGAAATCGGGTGTGAAGTAGGGTAGTAAAATGTTAAAAAAAATGCTGGATAAAGACCGGAAACGGCTTAAACGAAAAATACATATCCGCAAAAGTATTTCCGGCACGGCAGTACGCCCGCGGATGACCGTTACACGGAGTAACCGCAGGCTATCTGTACAGATCATTGATGATACAAGAGGGCATACTTTGGCATCTGCTTCCACTCTGGAAAAAGACCTGCGGGGAATAAAATCAAATGTTGCCGGCGCTGCCCAGCTGGGCGAAATCGTGGGCAAACGGCTTTTGGAAAAGGACATAAAATCCGTGGTTTTTGATCGCAACGGATATCTGTATCATGGTATAGTCAAGGCTTTGGCCGAAGGAACCCGGAAGGCCGGGATAGAGTTTTAGGGGTAGATATGGAAAACCTTGAAGATGTGACAGAAAGTACAGAAACAGAAACTATCGAAGCAGCAATTCCCGCAACGGAAAGTCCCGAAGCAGCATCTGTTGCAGCAGAAGGGACGGAAGCGGAAGCTACAGTGACAGAAGGGACCGATACGGAAGCTGCCAGAGCAGATGTACCAGAAACGGAAATTATTGTAACAGAAGTAACAGAGATAGTCCCTGCTCATGAAGACAACTCTGCCACGGCGGCTCAGGCTGAAACCGGAAATGAAAGACCCAGGCGCTCGTTTGGAGAAGGCAGAGGCGGCCGAGGCCGGGATCGCGGGCGTGACCGGGACAGAGAGCCGGTTGAAAAAGAATTTGTCGAAAAACTGGTTAAACTCAACCGCACCGCCAAGGCAGTAAAAGGCGGCCGTAACTTTTCGTTCTCGGCGCTTACGGTCATTGGCGACCGGAAAGGCAATGTGGGGTATGGTTTTGGCAAGGCCAATGATGTTTCCGAAGCCATCCGTAAAAGTATCGATAAAGCAAAACGCAATATGGTGAAGCTGCCGGTAAAAAACGGCACCATTCCCCATGAAGTAACCGGATTTTTTAAGGCTTCGCAGGTAATGCTTAAACCTGCCTGTTCGGGAACCGGCATTATTGCCGGCGGGCCGGTACGGGCCATAATGGAAGCAGGCGGTGTCACCGATGTGCTGTCCAAATCAATCGGCGCGGCAAGCCAGTACAATGTGGTTAAAGCGACTTTCGACTGCATCAGCAGAATGATGGACCCCAAAACAATAGCAAAAAACCGGGGCAAGTCCCTCAAAGAGTTTTGGGGGTAGGAGCACAGTATGGCTAAAATAAGAATACGCCTTGTGCGGAGTACTATCAGGTGCCTTCCCAATCAACGGGCAACAGTCCGCTCGCTGGGCTTGAGGAAAATTGGTTCCACGAATGAACTGGAAGCAAGCCCGTCGGTCTTGGGAATGGTACGGGTGGTATCCCACCTTGTATCTGTGGAGGAAATTCATGGCACATGACTTTGATTTACATGCCCCCGCAG
>Ga0099364_10012138_pt1 | contig 11665 bp, 15 predicted proteins | sample TergutTh196P3_FD_73070 | JGI IMG/M metagenome (GOLD analysis project Ga0099364, IMG submission 73070) | Microcerotermes parvus P3 segment gut microbial communities from Pointe-Noire, Republic of the Congo - Th196 P3 | ecosystem: Host-associated > Arthropoda: Insects > Digestive system > Gut ...
CATTATACATTTCCCATTTCCAATAATCATATGATTCGCCACTCTTATTTGCTCTACCGCCTTCATCAGGTGCTTCATAAACTAATCCATCTTCTCTATAACGACATTCAAGTGTCTCATTATCCCTTCTAAACGGCTCCCAATATTCTAAATATAATTCAAGTAAATTTCTTAAATACTCACTCTTCATCGCTATCACAATTTTCTACACAATTTTTATATTCGCCTCTATAACATTCACCATCACAATCATTATGACCACCACAATTTGATGGACAATCAGGACACAAACGCCAACATTCAGGACAATCTTTATGATAAGGTTCATTACATCCATTCGTAATATGAACTCGGTAATAATGTTTTTCTGTTGATACATCTTCATCAATTCCCAATGCATCCCAACATTCACAATCACGAAAACAAATTGATTCACATGGAACACTTGCTTCTACCTCATATTTGTAATTCTCTGAATTTTCAGCACATTTTTCAAGACAAATCGGGTCATCTCCACAATCTTCACAACAATCACATATTTTAAAATGTGGAACATTAGATGGTTCTGGATTTTTATGTGGAATAATATTATCACAAATAATAGGCGTTTCTAAAATAGTCCAACCTCTTAAATTTGCAGTATCATTACCCAAATTAGAACAATAATTATCGGCAATTTTTCTAACTTCTAATCTAATCACAACAGCAAATGGACGTGCTAAATTATTTAGTTCTTCCGATGATAAATTTGCTATAAATTTATGTGAAACTCCATCTGTTTGGCTTCCATCTATTCTTAAAACCTCTTCAAAATCAGTATCAGAAACAATATTAATATCATCAGAATAACAAAAATAAGGATGATAAACTTTTGCAACAGAATAAATAAATTCAAAATCAGATAAAAAATTATCAAATATCTTTAAATCTAATATAGTTGTTATCGTTTCATTATTTGTAAATATTTCGGGAGCAATCGTGCTATTTTGACCGATAGTATTACTTGAACAAGCCCACGGCAAAGTCGTCTCTATTCTATTATTTTGTAAATTATTGTTAAATATATCTAAAAAATTAGGAAGGATGAAAAAATTATGTGTAATTGTTATATTTTTAGGTATGAAATTAGCAATTATACTTCCCTTTCCGTGTTTTAAAATGTTAATTTTAAATGAAAATTTATATTCGGTAACATCATCAATTTCAGATACTTCAACCAAATTAACACTAACAAACAAAGGATTTTCATTTGCAAATTCAATATTATTATTTTGTGGAACGCTTAATTGAATTTGTTGTAATTTTGGTGAGTTTTTAGCAAACACCTTTCCAAAAATCAATTCATTTTGTAATTCAGCAGTAATATCTATACAATCTAATTCACTAAATATAACCTTAATTTCAGGTTCTAATTCATCAACAACTTTAATTTCAAGTTCATAAATACAAATATCAGAACCATCGTTTTTATTAACTTTAACAAATATAAAAAATGAATCGTTAGATGAACTTAATTCAAAAAATTCATAATTAACAGATGAGTCAGAAATCCAATCATTCAAAACAGAATTTCCATTATTGTCTATGACTGAATAAAAAATATCAGTTCCATCACATCCCTTGTTTGTTCGGCAAGCAAACCATTGATACGTCCAATTTTCGCTCAATGGTTCAGATATTAAATTTCGGATTGATATTTTTTTACTTTGATTAATTACGAATTTCAACATATTATATATAGTAAAAATTTTGAAGCACCACAATTTTTACTATTTATAGATTTTTACGCATTAATTTGCGTTAAAATATCGCTAATTTGTTGCTGTATATTAGCAACTTGATTTTCTAATTCAGTAACTCGCAATTTCAATGCATCATTTTCATTTTGTAAATTATTTCCATTTGAATTAGTATTTGGATTTCCATTATTATCAACCAATCCAATAGTAAATAAATCTGTTAATGTAACAATCGGACTTTCTATTTCTCCATCACAAATTGTAATTTTATCTTCATAGATATTTATTTTTCTACTTGAAGTTAGCGTTTCAAAAATTAAAGAAATTGAATCAAGATTAGCAACTTGACTGAAATTCCATTTATTAATTTTATTTTTAATATGAAGACCGAATTGTAATTCTTGAGGTGAAAATAAAGTAGCATCAAAAGTCGGATGAACCTGATTCCCACAAGGATTGCCACTATTAACATTTAAATCTACTGTTGATGCTGTTCCTGTTATCATTCCAATGCCACTCGGAAACACCAAATTAATATTTTGGTTACATGGATTATTTGCGTTTTGATCTTTACAAAGTGTTTGAACGTTCATAACTATTTTTCTCCCTTTTTGTTTGACGGATGCTTTTTCCATTCCGTTTTTATCTCACGGAAAAACTTACTCTTATCACTACTTGAAAGAGATGACGGACTGCTAACATTATATTTTTTCAACATACCTTGAAAAAACTTTTGATAAGGGCTTAATTCACTTTCATCAAGTATAGCAATTTCTTTTAAATGTCTTTCGACTAAATACTGGTCAAAAGAAGGTAAATATTCAATTATTGGAAATATATATTTTCTTTTTCGCATTTATCAAATTGTATTAAATATTCTTCATATTTTTCTTTAAGATTTTTTATATATCTTCTTTGCTCATTTAATTTAAATATTTTAAGCAAAATACCATCATCTCTATCTTCAACAGGATGCATTATATTTTCATTACATGGGTCACAACCCGCAAGATATAACATCACTAAATACTGATAAATAGACGTTTCAGATGAATTAATTTTACCTGATGCTACACAATCATTATAAATACATTTAAATACTCTTGCGGCTAATATAGGATGAGTTGCCCAATTTTGCAATCCATTTGCATTATTACCAAGTTGTGTATAATCAGGAATCGTAGTGTAATGTTCAAATGATGAATTTATGTTATATGGTCGTGGAATTAATGATGGAACATCATTTACTAAATCTATTTCATTTCCACATTCTATACAATCATCTACTATTCCTTCTTGTTTCATCTTAATATGCGGGCTTCTATTAAAATCACAAATCCATTCTTCATCATCTAATTGCCATTGATATAGTTCTGAAAGCCAATTTCTATTAGAAACATCTGCTACCCCATAAGTGTCACTACTTGTATGTGTAATTATGCCATCTTTATACTTAAATCTAATATCCCCAAATTGATTAAATGTAGTAGCATTATAAATAAAATGTTGCTCACTTATTAACCCAACTCTCAACTCATTTCCTACTGTATTATCATCATCTTGAACAATTTGAATTATTTCTCCATTCATCAAAATAACAAACAACGTAATCTTTTCAGTTATAGCATCATATTTTATTTTAAACTTTATCAAATATTTAAAATTCGGGTCATTATTTGGATTTGCATCTTGTATTTCAGAACCAAATATTTTTCTATAAATCCTATCAGAATGGTCAGTATTACCAAAATTAGAATAGTTTTTATTTGTTAAAAGTATATTGTAATTACCTGTGCTATAAGGATTTGACATCGTAATAACAAACTCATCTATATCTTCACCTGAACCTTGCATCGCATCAACGCAAACTCTAACCAAATTATCAGTAACCCATAATTTTTTACCATCAACTTCACTTGTTACTAATGTTGTTTTACTTCCAATATCAGATGTTAATTCTATCATTTCTATCATATTATCTACAATCTTTTTCCCATCTATATCATACACAACTTTAAATTCATTTAAACCTATTATGTTTGAGACGTTATTTATTTCTTCAACACATCCAGGAAGTTTAAGAGTCCAACCTGCTTGGCTATGATATTTTTCTAATTCTAATGTATCATTATGAATACAAAGATTGTTGTTTTCAAAACAAATTGTTTCATTATTTGCAAAAACACCAATGGAATAAATATCATAAAAAATTCGTCTGATATTGTATTTATGGAAGATAGAAATCCAATAGAATATACACCTGTGCCACCAATGGTAAATATACGTCCTAATAATAGTGGTGCGAATACAATAGCACCTGCAAGACGTAACGATGGTTATTCATCTACTGATATATTACCGAATAGTGTTATCCATCTTTTGGGCTAAAAAATTTGTAGCGTTGCATCGAATTGAACTACAATTCACACAAAAAAGACACTGAAAATGTGTCTTTTTATTTTTATACAGGTGAATTCATATAATAAGTCGCAGGATCATCCATTTCAATATATTTAGATGAATTTGGCATCGTCCATTCTCGTCTTGTGATTATAATTTCCTGGAGCCACAGACCCGATGGGTGTCCTTCGGGGAAATCATAAGTTTGCTTCCACTCATAATTGACGCTTTTAACATAATAATTTCCAGTCAAACTTCTATCAACTGACTTCCCAATTTGTCTACCTTGATCCTTTACGTCCCCACCTATCCTAATACTGTATTCATCATCATCAAGAAAAAATAAACATTGTATCAACATCCCTTTATAAATACTAAAATTAATATTAGGCATATAAAGCGTAATATTCATCTTATCTAATTCAAGTAAATTATTTTTATTATGAATTTTAGCAATATGATAATTCGGATGAACATTATCAATATTTCTCGTCATCCCTAACCAATTAAATCTTATTTGTCTTTCATAGTAATCATCTCCACTTCTACCTAACATAACTATCTTATCCTCTTCTGCTCCTTCTGTTTTTTTATTCATTCTTTCAAAAATTTCTATCCTTTTATCTTTTTCATTTTTGCTCGTTTTTAACTCACTATATGACACTAATTTTTGCTTGTATCCTTGAATTGCATTTATGGTATTTGCATTGTTATTTTGTTCAAATGAATTAAAATATTGAGTAGTCATCTTTGCATCAGGACTATTTGTTAATAAAAGGTTTGTAGCGGCATATTGCGTCTTATCAAATGTGCCTGTCTCTTGTATGTAGTTAATTTCTGTAACAGAATCAGGCAAAATTATTTTATCAGGAACTGAAACTATTCCATTAATTTCAAGAAAATTTAAATTACTATAATAATCAATCCAAGAATCATAAAACGTATCAGAATTCCAATAAGAATGTTGAGCAACTTTCTGTGCAAAAACCACCATCGGCTCATTGTAGCATAGCCAAGTCATCTTATCATCCATTTTATTAATATGATTTTTAGAATCATCTATTTGCGTTGTGAAACCTAAATTAAAATCATTACTTATAGCAAATAAAGTTTCTATACTCGTTTTATCTTTATATGATTTACAAGTATCCTTAAAAAAGTCAGGAATATGCAAAACCCCATCAATAAAATATGTCATAATACTTCCTTCTTTATCACGACTTCTTGTAGTTGAAACACTTGTTATTAAAAAATCTGTTCTAATTGGTTTAAATATTTGATTGTTAGAACGAATATAAACGGAAACTAAAGTGCCATCTAATACCTGATGACGAAGACGAAAAATTGATGAACGGGTCTTAATTATTAATGAAATTGTAGGCAGATAATTAACGGAACTCAAATTAAATAATTTAAGTTCACTTTCATTAAAATTATAACCATTGATGGTTATAAGCGGGTATAAAAAACCAATACCACCTATTTTTTTTGTTAAATCTGACGTTCCATCCATAATTTTTACAAATATTATATTTTCACTCTAATTAAACTACCTGCCGAGCCACTATCTAAATTAATTATATTTTGAAACGCAAGCGGAGAGATAGTTGCTTTACCATCTGTGGATGCTCTAATCTCTTCGCCAGCGGTAATTATATTAGAACTTAATTCTACAATAGCAATCCCGTGTGTTACTATTTTTGCTGGCTCACCTATATTGCACGCATCCGTAGTCACTCCAAGTACCTTATCTGTGGAACCACACAAATAACCATAAAAGTTAATAAATCTGTTTGCAGGTAAATTCTCACCTGCTATAATTGTTGTAGTTATTTGCATTTCATCAATAAATGTTATTTTGGCAAACGTATGCCCCGCCCACGTATTATTTACTACATCTACATTTGAACTATTACTCGGAATGCAAATATTAGTGAACAATACAATTTTAAAACGAAAACCAATCATAAAGGATAAAAATGGAGATGAATTCGTTGATTTAACTAAAAAATCAATGAGTTTTACAAATGAAGAACCTTATATCATTAGCGGTCAATATGTTTCAGAAGAACATCAAATGAGACCTGATTTGATTAGTTATGTAAATTTTGGGGATGATAGTTATTGGGATTTGATACTGAAATTTAATGGAGTTAGCAACCCTTTTTCATTATCGCAAGAACAATTTCTTTTTATTCCCGATATTCAATATATGTTAAGGCAGTTGTATGTTGAAACATCAAATAATGAAAAAATTATGAATGAAGTTAAAGCACAATATGTCGATGCATCTAAAAAAGCAAAACTTGATCCAAAACAATTTGAATATAATAAAGCATTTAAAGAACAATTAGCAAAAATGAAATCATCACGAATCAGTAAAACAAATTTACCTCCAAATTTTAGCGAAACAACACGGGAAGCCAAAACATTGCCATGTAATATCGCAAATAATTTGAGTTTAGGTGAACAATATTAAGTAACTTTTCATCATTTTTGTTAAATAAATCCCATAGGTGCTTTTTCAGGCTTTGGATGTTCTATTAAATTATTTAATACTATTATAATTTCATTTACTCGCTCATCATTTTTTTCTATATACAGCATCAATAATTTGCGTAATTCAGCAATTTGCTCATTTGTATCTGCTTGTGAAATCGCATATTGACGTATTTTTACAAAAGCACGCATAATATTTATATTTACTTCTATTGCAATATCACTATTTAAAAGTCCTGACAACATAGCAATGCCCTGCTCTGTAAATGCGTAAGGTAATTTTCTTTTACCACCCCAACTTGAAGTGCCAAAATGGAACTTCAAGTTTTCCCACTCAATAGTTGTAAGTTGAAACATAAAATCATCAGGAAAACGCTTTATATTACGCTTAACTGCTCTGTTTAGCATTCTTACTTCAACTTGATATAGTGCAGCAAGGTCGCTATCAATCATAACTCGTTGCCCACGTATTTCATAAATTAAATTTTGGATCGGTATTATTTCTACTGACATATTTTATATATTTTTATACAAAAATACAAATATTTTTGTTTTTTATTTATATTTTTGCATTTTTATAAATATTAAATCTATAAAACGTTTATGTTTGAAAGTATTAAAGAAAATTTTACACTATATATTTAACAAATATAATTTAAAAAATACAATGATAATTACAAAATATGCAGATGGACCTGGTCCAAGGTTTAAGCCCAAACCTGTTCCTTAACCCACAAAACAAGGCGATTAATTATGTCAAATTTTTCTTTAACATTTCCTCGTTTTGTTTTTTTATCCTTTCAAAAAGTGCGTTTGTCTTTTCTTGCAAACTCATATTTGCAGAAGATGATACATGATTATTAACAATAGGTTTTGCAACCATATTAGTATTTTGGTCCTTTTGATGCGGATGATGAATCGTTTGCACTACATATGGCGTTTTTGCTTTATGCACAACTTGATTTTCTGGTCGCTGATGAACCACGTTTTGTTGCTTAACAATTTGCTGTGGTTGTGTATTTTGCATATTCGGAGGTCTATTATCCATTATTTTTGAAATACTCCAAACTGCATCATTAATTTTATTAAAATTTACTGATTGTTGAATTAAATAATCTTTTTCATTTTGATTTAATTGAAATTCTACAACCAACATATTGATAAATGTATCAAATACATTTTTTATAGCACCCTTTTCATCAATAGCACCATTAACTATTCCGTGTTGCTGAAATGTATCACTTATATTAAGTTTATAATTACAAGCTTGGCACTTTTTATTACTGCGAATTGCAATACTTCGCACTTTTTCCACATATGGATTTTTTGTTTGCTGATTTATCTGCGTTGTCTGCATATTTAAATTCCTAATTTGCTTTTTACTACAATTACTGCAAGCCATAATTCTCCTATGAAAGTAATTGTTGAAGGTTATTTTTATTGATTAAAGTCCCTGTAAAATCGGCTTTACCATCAAACTTTAATTTAACACAATTAATATCATAAACTCTGCCACGAACAAAACTACCCGATGGATATAATATCATACTTCCATCTTCAAAAAATACTTCTACAGGTGTTTCATTAGTCATCAAAGCATGTAATGATACTATGTGATTGTATTCTTTATTATTTTCTATTTTTATAATTGTTTTCATATATATATTCCCTATAAACTAATAGATGCTATGTCAAATAAAATGTCTTCGTGAATAATTTCTGATGTAATAATTTCGTTTTCTTCAAAATATTTTATATAAATATCTTCAACAGTTATTTTATCTATATTTTTTGTAGCATATTGCTGTATTTTCGTTTTTCTCACATTATTTAATTCATCTGTCGGATAATTTGTCGGTTTTAACAATAATACATTTTGAACTTCAGAATCAATTTTATCTAATACTTCATCTGAAAGATGAAACTTAACAAATTTAAAAATTGCTTCTTTTCTAATTTCATTGTAATAAATTAGTTGCGATACTTGATCAATGTATTCATTTTTATTATGAAATTCATTGATATTTTTTATTATTTTACTATAAAAATTGAGTTTTAACATAACGTATATAGTTTAAATTATAGATGAAAAATATGAATCAACAATATCTTCTACAGGTTTTTTAACACCTTTTATCATAGTTTTTTCTTTATTATATGTATATAGTTCATTTTCATATTTCTTACAATTTTGCCAAAATAAATTATCCTTTAAATTATCTTGTTTCAAAAACGATTGAAACATATCATATTTTTTAAAATTGCCTTTTCCTGCTTTTTTCTTAATTTCTACAGGTGGAAAAATATTAATTTTTATTCCTGCTTGTATCAAAAATAATTTCAATATTCCTGTCGCTTCACCAATTTGTATTAAACTTTTAGAAATACTTGAAAAAGCGTAACCTTCCAAATTAACCACATTTATATTATGATTTTGCAATATCTTTACTATGTTTTTAGCAACTAATGACGCATCAATAATATTATCACCACTTCTTTCAAGTTTCTTTATAATATATCCATCTACGAATAAATTCTTTTTATGCAATTTTTCTGCAAAACAATAAAAATGAAAATTATTATTATCATTTATTGTGATAGCAGGATAATTAATTGAAAAATCTATACCAGCAATTTTCATAATATAAATCAAAAAAAATATACACTATATAGTGTACATAACTTTTTCTTGTGTATTTTTTACAAATTAAAAAAAACCATTTTTATTCCTTTGACCCTTGAACCATAGCAATTACGCTATGGTTTTTTAAAATAATCTATTCCGTTTTACCAAATAATTTGTTACTAAAACTTCTTGACTATTACTTTTTTTAACAGCACAATAACATGCATTATCATATTGTTTATTAAGGAAAATCATATTAAAATTATTTTCATTAACCCATTCATCTAAAAATTTATTAAACTTGCCCTTATGTTCTAAAACATTTGAAATTGCAAATTTAATTCCCTTATTATGAAGATGCAAAAATTTATCATACAATTCTTTTTCTACTTCTGCATTCCAACCACTTTGCCTTGAATAATCCACATCACCAAGAAAATATGGAGGGTCAGCATATACAAAATCCTTTTCATCTAAAATACTAAAATCAAAATCCCTAAAATCTTTATCCGAAAATTCACAATTAATCTTTTGCAATTTTGATACAAAATTTATCATTTTAGTTCTTAAAGATGAATTAAATGATGACCTGTTTTTTCCACTTGTCGTCATATAATCTCCCTTACTATTCCATCTAATTTGATTGTTAAATGAATAAAATATCGCAACTAAAATATCTATAGGTTCTTTATCTTTATTATTGATATAATCCCGATATTTCAAAAACGTTTCTTTATTGTTTTTTGAAAGTTTATGATGCATTATAACTCTATTTATTTGTTGAAGTGTAGTTGATATGGGTTGATTTTTAAGCATTTCATATATGGAAACTAAATGCGGAGTGTTATCATTAAAAATAATTTTGTTTGCTGATACATTAATACCAACATTGCATCCACCTGCAAATAAATCTACAAACGTATTAATATTCTTCGGCAACAATGGTAAAATTTGGTTAAGAAGTTTATATTTAGAGCCAATATAATTTAAAGGTGATTCAACATATTTCATAATATATTAGTAAGAAAAAATGAAAATCTGTTTACTTTAGGTTTTTATGGTGATTATTTACAATATTATACTAAACTATCACTAATACTTAAAGGTCTACCTGTTCGCAAACGTCCTGCTAAACAATGTTTTACATATTCTGCTTGGTCTGTGAATTGCTTTTTGCCAAAAAATCTTCTATTTTTTATAAATATCTTAAAACTTCCCATAAATTTATTAGCATATTCGTTTCTTATATTCATCTCACTATATTTTGAACCATTTGTTTTTTCTAATTCTTCTTTTATTTTTTCTTCATATTCCACATATTTTTTCAAAAGATGATTTACTTCTACCGTTTCTAATTGCAATTTAGCATATTCATAAGGGTACATAAATTTACGTCTAATTTTTTGAAGAAGTTCTTTTTTCAAAGCATAAATTAAATTTGAAGTAATGCTTTCATAAATTATTGCTTCTCGCATCCTTTGTGTTCTTAAATTGTTTGAAAGATTTGCCTTTAATTGTCTATTTGCACCAAATGTAAATCTATTTCTAATATTGCCACCTATAAGTTTATTTGCTGCTTTTTGTTGCATCTGCATCTTTTGATATGAGTTTAAATTCGGATTCTGTATTTTTTTATTTAATGCATCATGCTTTCTTTGTAACCTATTTGCTCCAACATTAACCATTCCTTGCTTAACATTAGCAGCACCTTGTTGCAAAGTTTGTTTTGTTGTTTGAAAAGGATTCTTAACCACTCTATTAATTTTTTGTCCAACACCTACTACTTTTTGAATAGGTTTTGGAGCAAATCCCATAGCCATCTGCCCAATAACATTTTCTTTTACATATAATTGCTCTAATAAAAATTTCCTTCTGTCCATATCTATTTCTTGAGGAGAATCATCATAACAATCTTCAAAATATTCATCCAACAAACGGAAAGGTTTTAATTGTGGGTATCTTAAAGATGAGTTTTCGGGGTTAGGTGGCTTAACTGCTTTCTGCAACTTTGATCGCCTTTCTAACTCTAAAACTTCTTGCAATGTTAATTTTTTTCTGTTTTGCATATTTTAATTCTCGCTAATGTATATAGTGTAATTAATAAAATTTTTTGTAAATCTGTTTACTTTATTTACAAAAATAAGGTTTTATTTTACCTTGTTCTATTTTTTTGTCATGCTCATCTATTGCTTCATAAATATTATCACAATCACATCCCCATATTCTGTCAGTATGCTTTTCCATATCTTTATAAATATCTTCTATGAGTTTTTCTAATTCTACTATTTTACTTTCAGTTCCTTCAAAATCTTTTAAATATCTATCAAATTGTTTAATACGACCTTTATTTTTAACAAATATTCCATTTTCTAAACAAAATTGATATTTTCTTTTATAATCT